>Ga0307474_10001090_pt1 | contig 19742 bp, 13 predicted proteins | sample atmos_gasesECM1C_2_FD_203312 | JGI IMG/M metagenome (GOLD analysis project Ga0307474, IMG submission 203312) | Hardwood forest soil microbial communities from Morgan-Monroe State Forest, Indiana, United States - atmos_gasesECM1C_05 | ecosystem: Environmental > Terrestrial > Soil > Temperate... | reverse complement strand
GCGGCCTATTCGGCAGCTTGGTGCAGATCGGCTTCCCACTGGGGCTAGTAACATCGTCGGGCGTCTTCGCCCTAGTGACACGAATGCCGGACGCCGATTTCAAGTCATGGGGATGGCGCATCCCGTTCCTGCTTAGCATCCTGTTGCTCGGGGTCGGCTGGTTCGTGCGTGCGCGGGTGCCTGAAACACCGGTGTTCGAGGAAATCAAACGCCGGGGCGACATTGCCAGGAAGCCCTTTGTCGAGGCGGTCGTAAAGAATCCCCGCAGCTTCCTGGTAGCGGTCGGGTTGAAAATATCCGAGGTGTCCTGGGTCTATATCCTCACCATCTTCATCGTCGTCTATGCCACCGGCCAACTCGGACTGCCGCGCACCTTGCTGCTCAATGCGATTTTCGTGGCAGCGCTGGTCGAGGTCGCGACGATACCGCTGTTCGGCTGGCTGTCCGACCACATCGGGCGCCGTGTGTTCTATTTCCTCGGCACGCTGTTCACCGCCGCCTTTGCTTTTCCGCTGTTCTGGCTCTTAGGCACCAAGGATCCGCTGATCGTTACCATAACGGTCGTCGTGGCCTTGAGCTTCGGGCACGGAACAATGTTCGGGCTGCAGTCGGCCTACTTCCCCGAGCTGTTCGGCACCCGGGTGCGCTACAGCGGCGCGTCCTTCGGCTTTCAGACCGCAGCGGCATTGGGTGGAGGTTTTTCGCCCATCATCGCCACGACGCTTGCCGGCACAATGGGCGGCACGACTGGCGTATCCGTGATGCTGATCCTGTTGGCGTTGATCACGTTCGCCGCTGCCTTGTGCGCGAGGGAAACTATGAACGAATCGCTGCTCGACTAAGTCGTGCCGTCCTCGGCTCCGACGACCGGCCGCCTGCGCGGCGGTGTGCGCGATACTTTGCCGTAGCACGCCGTCGGCTCATCTCAGGTCTAAAAAAAGCGGCTCGCAACCTTGCGCGATAAGTTCGGGCGCTAGGGCGTCCGTGACGCCACCGATTTCTGCCTTGAGGGTGGAGCGGACATGCCTTTTGGCTTGGGGAATTTCTGCAGATGACCCTGGCTGTGTGAAAACGCAAAAAAATCGAAACACGACGGGAATGACATTCTCCATTTCGATTCTTAAGTTGAACGCGATTTCGATTTGGAGGCCGAGAACAGTCTCGGACGAATCACTTTTTCTATCGTCGTTGAGCGTCTTCGCGTTTTCACACAGCCAAGACCCCAAGCCGACTTGAAGACGATTAAATTTCTTTGACGCACGCTCTCACCAGCATGGCGGGCCGCCCGCGGGATTTGATAATTCGTTGGCACAGAAAATGCTTAACGATAGGCACTTCGCCTCGCGACCGTCTACCGCGCAAACATCGACGCCTAGAAGGAGGACCTTCCATGGATAGCCACAGAATGTTCGAAAATTTTCAGTCGATTACCAGATGCTTGCTAGTCGGCGCAAGCATCCTCGTTGGTGCACTCTTCGCCGGCCCGTCATTGGCCGACGATGAAGCACGACCGGTGAAGGTCATGATCATCAATATGTTCGGCGGGACCCCCTTCCCGTTCTCCGAGGCATCGGCCTTCACCGCCAATCTCGGGTTGACTGAATCGATACCCGTTCGAGGCCTTTCGCCCGACTATCCCAACATTCTGTGCAACTCCGACGATGTGTGCCAGATGGTCGCCGGCGAGGGTCACGCGAACGTGGCCGCATCGACCATGGCCTTGATTCTCAGCAACAAGTTCGACCTGCGGCACACATACTTCCTGATCGCAGGCATTGCGGGGATCGATCCTCACGAGGGGACAACCGGCTCGGCGGCCTGGGCGCGCTATCTCATCGACTACAGCATTTCATGGGAGATCGACGCGCGCGAGATTCCAGGAACCGCAGCCGATCCGACCACCCCGGCGTGGCCCTATGGATACCTCGCAATCTTTCCAACCGACACGACTGTGCAGCCCTGGAACTCGTTGCCCAGTATCCCCACCCCTTATCACAGCGAGATGTATCAGTTGAACGAAGCATTGCTGCAGAAGGTCCTCTCGTTGACCAGCAAGGTGGATCTCACGGTCAACGACAATCCGACTGCCCAGGCCTATCGAGGCCGCTATGCCGAGGCGAAGGCCAAAGCCCCCCCAAGCGTCATTCAGTGCGACACGATGGCGGGCGACACCTGGTTCCACGGCATCAAACTGGGCGAGCGAGCCACGGCATGGACCGCGCTGTGGACCGGCGGCAAAGGGACCTATTGCACCACGCAACAGGAGGATAACGCCACCTACATGGCCCTCACCCGCGGGGCCAATTCCGGGCTGGTGGATCTCAACCGCGTTGCCGTGCTGCGGACCGCATCGAACTTTGACCGTCCCTACCCTGGCGAGTCGGCCTGGCACTCCCTATGCGGCTGCGGCCCTGAGGGGGGGTCGGGCGGTTTCGTGCCCGCCATAAGCAATCTATGGGCGGCGTCCGCGCCTTTCATTAAGGATGTCGTCGCCCATTGGGACAAGTGGAAGCACGGCGTCCCGAAATAGCGTTTGCAGGCCGAAATTGGTGATCGGAGCGGTCGATCTCGCCGAAGGGTCGATCGCGCCAACGTGAGTGACCGAGGCCTATCGCACCCGAACAGAAGATAACGATGGCAACCGCTGCAGCCAGAATGGCCAATTTCCTCCAATATTGGATATGAGCGCCGAAAACGTCGAACCCTTCGACAAGCATTTGCAAGGCCTTTTGCCCCCGCAGAGTCTTGGAGACACGGGCGGACCGGTGGAAATCGAAGTCGAGTTTCAATTCGGAAGCGGCCAACCTGCTGACATAGTTGTCTGCTGTTGGCCCGTCGCGTCATTTCGCGGCCGCGCAGCAATTAGGTCGCTTTTGGAGAGAAGCGGACATCAACCGGCAGGCAGAGCCGAGTGGTTCGGTCGCGAATGACCCGAAGCGGACGTGGGCAATTACTTTATCTCCAATTTCGGAGTAGATTGCGTGGGGGCGGTTCGGTGGTTGCCTACTCCAGCGGGAAGGCCCCGAGCCATGGCTATTGCCCATCGACATCCTCTTCTTCTCGCTCTTTTGCTTGCTTCATCGGTTGTGGCGCGAGCCGCACAGGCTGCAGAAGTAACAGCAACTGTGCCGCGCTTTGAGCCGGCGCCGTGTCCTAAACTGCAGGGCGCCGAGACGATCGCCGACGCGAGTTGCGGCTATCTCGTCGTGTCTGAGAATCGGCGTCGACCAGATGGCCGCACTATTAGGCTCATGGTCGCAAAATATCCCGCCCGCTTGCCGGAGAAGCGAGCCGATCCGGTTGTCTATCTGGCTGGCGGGCCGGGCGACATCGCCCCTCTGGAGGTCAACGGATTCATTGCCGCGGGTTTCATCCGCGACCGGGACATTCTGGTCGTGAGTCAGCGCGGCACCATGTTCTCGGAGCCGGCACTGACCTGCGCGTCCATCGACGAGTTCAACCGGAAGCTTCTCGACCTTCGCTTCTATTCCGAGGCAACCAAGCGCGCCCACTTGGCAGCGACGGAAGCCTGCCACCGCGAACTTGCCGCCACCGGCGCCGAACTTAGCGCCTACAATTCAACCGAGAATGCCGGTGATTTCGCCGACCTCCGCAGGGCACTCGGCCTTACCACGTGGAATGTCTACGGGACTTCATATGGCAGCTACGTGGCGCAGACGCTTATGCGCGACCACCCCGAAGGTATCCGCAGCGTCGTCCTCGATTCGGTCTTGCCGACGACCTACACTATTCCCGGAAACTGGTGGATCACGCGCGCCGGCTTCAACAACCTCTTCCAGGCCTGCGAGGCGGAAACGGCCTGCAACGCCGCGCATCCGCGTCTCGAAAAAACTTTCACCGAACTGGTCAACAAATTCGAAGCCGAGCCGCTGACGACAACCGTGCGCGACCCCGTTACCGGCACTGACCTCAAGGTTGTGCTCGACGGCGGAGCGTTGGTCGACTGGCTGCGCAACCAGAACTATGCCGTACCCTTGCTTCGCGCCGCGCCGGATCTGATCGGTGGGCTCGCCGCTGGCCGCCCCGAGGCCATCGAGGCGATCGCCAAGGACCGGGTAGGCCGTGCGCCGCCACCCGGTCCGGGTGTCCCTTCCCTCGGCTACGGATTGTCCCTTGGCGCCACCTGTCGCGAAGACTACCCGTTCGCGACTCCGGAAGATCTCGCCGCTGCGGGCCGGGAAGCGTTTCCCGACTATCCGGCCTCAGTGCGAGATGAGGGCGTCGGCGGCTGGGCGTATGTCAACGAAGACTGCCGCGACGTCTGGAAGGTTCCCGCCGCCCCAACGGCCATGCGCCAGCCCGTCGCGAGCAGCGTCCCAACACTTCTCATCTCGGGCAGCTTCGATACGTTGACTTCCCTCGCGGGGGCGAAGGCCGCCGCAGCGAATCTGTCGAACGCAACCATCATCGGCATCCCAGGAGTCGGGCATGTTGTCGCCCCCACGTCTCCATGCGCCCAAGCGGTAATCATCTCGTTTCTCGACGATCCGAAAGCCCCCGACACATCCTGCGTCGGCTCATTGAAGCCGCCTAATTTCACCTTACGGGCCTCACCGTGAGCCGTTGCGAACGCTGCACTGCATGAGTCCGCTTCTGGACCCAAAGCTGACAACGGTCAAAGGGCCCAAGCACGTCCGCTTTCGACAGTAAAGGGACTAAGGCGTGGCTGGCCCGCGAGGTCAGCTTTTGACCCGATGGCCAGTGTGAGAAACCCTATCGCAAATTTGCGCATGCTCCCCTCCCGTTAAGACGCAATACAACGAAGATAGGTTTGCAAATGGGCAACGGATAATCGCGCGGAATCGGCCGGGCGGGAAGCCGCTAGGGATTGGGGCCAGGGAAGGGCGAGCTACCGCGTGTCGCGAGTCAGCGGCTGTTAAGCAGAAGGGGGGGGCATCACCTGGGCGGCCCTGCCTTTGACTACCGTTACTTTTCGACTTCAACGACGTACCTTCGTATCACCTTGGCGAACTTGTCACGCTGGGGTGCAAGGTCCGCCCAGGCTTTCGACTTGTAGAATGCCACAGCCTCGTCGACGCTACCCCATTCGGTAATCCCCACACTCTTGGGGGCTGGCCCTCCCTCTATCTGAACCACTCGTTCGCCCGTGGTGCGCAAACTGTGACCGTTGGCTGCTTCGATCGCCTTACGGGCAACAGGCAGGACCGTGGCTTGGGCCGAAGGATCGAGGGGTTCGAACTCAGCGATAGCGTAAGCCTTCAACTTGGCTCCTTGAGCGTGGAGGCCCTGAACGGCAATAGCTCCGATTGCGACGCCAGCGAGCAATACCATTGCGACTTTTGTAGTTGGATCTCATGGCATTCCCTCCGATTGTGCGATTGTGTACCCCCAATTTAATTGTGGGCCGGCCGTTGTGACGAGGCGTTGATCCCAGTCAAAGCCCGATCGGGGTTCTCATGGTTGTATCAACGCCCTGTTTGGAGGCAGGGCAGCAAGCATTTCCGACAAGGACTCTCCATTTGGAGGAAAAAACATGACCACCTACGTCACGCTAATTAATTTCACTGAACAAGGTCTCAAAACCATCAAGGACACGGTCAAGAGATCAGAAGCCGCTAAAAAGACTGCGGCGGCAAATGGGGTGAAGGTCAGGGAAATACTCTGGTTGCAGGGACAATATGACATGGTCGTCATCTCAGAGTCTGATGATGACACGAAACGAATGGCGTTGGCCTTGAATACACTGAAGAATGGCAGCGTTCGCGGACAAACATTGCGCGCGTACACGGCATCCGAGATGGAGAAAATCCTGGAGCACGTTGCCTGAAGTTTCAAGGAGAAGACGGTGCATGGTACCACGCAACGAAAACCCTGGCTCAGAGTAGGGCGTCTGAGCCAGGGTAGATGCTGGGCTTGCGGACTTGCTGGAACGCTAGCTCGGATTTTTGAAGGAATGACGAAAGCCACGTAACGGGCAACACCGGATCCGCTAAACGAAAAACCCCGGCTCCGAAGAGAGCCAGGGTTCGTGAGACAGCCCGCGTACGTCCGGCGAACGATCATCAAACGCCAAGTCAAACGGGCGTCTTTGAACAAATGATGACCTGAAGGAGGCCCAAGTGCGGCTTCCACCGCTGCTCATCGCAACAGCTGCCTTGTCTACATTAAAGATGAGAGCGATGAGGACCAGTCAAATGACGCGGGTTGAAAGGGCCGCTATCTCTTAGGCGGTTGTAGCTCGCTCTTTAGCCATCCCATTGCCCTCTCGCTCTTGAAGGGATCGAGGCCGTCGCAATCGGGGCAACGCAGTGCCCACAGCCCATCGGTACTTCGAGAAGGCGTTGCAATCAATTTTGCCCCGCAATTTGGGCAAGTCAGCCGGTCAATCTGTCCCATAGCTATATCATGGTGCGCTAGCGATGGTCCGTCCATTCCAAAGGGGATTTGGCGAAGATAAAATTTTTCTCTGCTCGCGCAGAAGACGGCCCGCGCGTCAGCGCCTCAGCGATGGCATGGACAAAAGAACGGTGGTGCGAGGCCGAGGTTCATCGCGTGGCCGGGGAAATCGCCCTGATGTCGCCAGACCGAGAGAGCCTGGATGCCGGACTGGAGCGAGGTTGTCTCTCCTAGGGAGAGCACCTGAGAGGGAGCCAGGGAGCAAGTTTTTTTCTAGTTTCTCTCCCTCCGCCATGAATACCAATAAAATCAATCTCGGTCAGGACCAGATTGACCAGCCGCCTATTTCAAGTCCGCGTAGGGATCATAATTCGTGTCGGGGTACCAATCGCCGCCGAACAGGCTTGCTTGGCGCCCGATCGTCACCCGCTGCACGTGATCGGTGTCGACAAATGTGTGAACACTGCCCGGTGTACCCCAGTCGCCTCCCCAGATTAGCTTATGGTGCTTTGCCAGAGCTCCCAACATCGAGAAGTCACCCTTCCAGGATGGCTGGCCATTGATGTCTTTCACAATGTCGCACGCCAGTCCGAAGTGATGGACACCAACCTGCTTTAGCTTGGTTGCGCCTTGATTGAACAGAGCCAGCTGGCGCGCTTGGCTGCGATAGGTTTCGAAAATCATCAGCTTTAAACCATTTGCAGCCGCATCTGCTATGATGGCTTGCACCAAATCCTTGGTTGTGGGCTCAAGAAGTTCAGGGTCGGCTATTCGCTTCGTGCTGTTAAAGCGCGGATCCGTCATGATGACGTCGGTGTAGAAATTGCCTGCCACAGCTGCTCGGTCCATTGCAGCCGAGACCGCGGGTGCGCCTGTGATAGAGAATGCTCCAAAATCCGCGTTGACCTCGTTTACATCAACGCTGAGTCCGCTCCAGTTCTGGTCTAGCGGAGTCATCTGAGCAACATTCCAACGTCGGCTCCGATAGAAGTCCCGCGTGCCCGCAAATGCCTTCGAAGCCGACAACCATGTATAGCCGCATATGCCTTCGTCTAGAAGTGATTCGCAGACAATGCCGTTACTGTAGACACCAATCTCGTACTTCGAACCCAGCGCCTGCTGCACGCCATTGAAGTATTTTCTAATAGCCGGCAGATCTGATTCCACGTATCCGTTGGGGAGCCCCTCAAGCGCGAAATAGATGGGCGTACCCGTTGGCTGACCCACCTCGGTGGCTTGTCCTAGCGCATTTTGTCCGTCGCTTTTTCCCTGCGCCGCGGTCAGAGATAAACCATGGCCGGTGTCCTCGTAGACGGTGAATAGCTTAATTCCTGCGGTGCTAAGCTTTTGCGCTTCGATTTTGGTGACCCGCCATTCCGGATGAACCACCCGGTAATAGCGGCCGACGGCTGTAACTCCCTTTGAGCGCAAGACGTCGAGCTTGTCTGTACAATTGCCATTGGTGTCGATGACCGCCATCGCCCCTCCGCGGTTCCGGTCGAAAGCTCGTCGGGATGATAGAGGATAGGCGAGGAGCAGCTAGTGAAGCGGTTCACATTCAACGCGAGATTGCTGCCGAAAATGCTATCTTGGACTGTTGCAATGCACTCGCTTGTTGGTCAGACGTTTGATTACTCTCAAATATCACGAAAAACGAGGATCGCCGGTGTCGACCCTCGGCCCACTTCTTCCATGAGGTCTGGTAGGGTGAACCCTACCTGAGCTGATTGCGTTGCTCATGCCGGGACAGTCACAGCAGCTTTGGGATTCGCTTCAGCCCGAGTTCGGTTCGCCCCAGGGAGCCTTCGTCAATTCCGGCGCATGAAACGCCAGCCGCAGTCCCGGCCGTATGCGCCACTCGCAGCGGACGTAGCAGAAGAGCCGTTAGCCATGGTCGTTGGGGGACGTGTCGCCGCCATGCCCCACAATGAATTTGAGCGCCGTGATCCCTGGAAGGAAGAAGTAGCCGCCTCCCAGCGTTCGGGTAAATGCTTGCAGGGATACTTCGTCGCCGGTCGGCAATTTCGGAATGGTGAACCTCTTGGGCTGCGCTGGCGAACCCACGACCGGATCGTCCTCGTTGGGGAGATTCCCGAAGCGGAAGTTGCGCACCCATCGCTGGCAAATGAACTCGAACTGCCGCTCGAGATCCGCATTGCACGCAATGAAGAACAAGCCTTCCCGTCTGTCGTTGCCCTCGATCATCTCAAGATAGGGCCGCCCGCGGCGAAGCAATCTGTGCAGCTTGGATGACTTAATGCCCGATTTCACGTCGACACCCAGCGAGTCTCGTGGATTAGCCCTGCGGATATGGGCCCCCTTCGGGCACATGAAGCCATTCGCGTCATCGACCTGGTAGCGAAATGCGTCGGCGGTGGAATCCGACACTTGCGCGTTTGGGCGGCCCTTCCACGATAGCGGTAGGCCATCCTTGGAACGCCCCATCAGCTTTGCGCAGATGGCCGCGCCTTGGGCCTGGCTCGCCGCTTCAAATTCCTTAAATGCCTTTACCTCCTGCTGGATCTGCCGCACAGCGAGATAGCTTCCGTTCAGCGTGAAGCGGCCGCCGGGATGGGTGGCCCGGCCAGACCGCGCCCAATGCTCTACGTCAGGCGTGTAGGTGAGTTCGTCATATTGGTTGCGATAGCCGAGAACAAATTCTCCGGGGTCGACGAGACGGTCTTCGTATAGGCCACCGGCGTCCTGTTTGACCCGCTTTGGATTGTCACCTTCTTCGTCTCTGAGACCGCGGATCACAGGTTGCGCAATTCCATCGCGAAATCCGAATGGCTCGTAGAGCTTGCCATTCTGGAAGGAACCGGGGCGGTTTTCGACGGTGGTGATGCGGCAGAAGGCGTCCGAACAAGGAGGCGGCATTTCTGGCTGTCCGTCTGCCAACCACCATTGGGCGACGACAACATGCACCGTCTGCCGGCCAGCAAATCCTTCGACGTCCGACCACCGCCATTCCTCGCGAGAGTCGTCTCTCAGCAGATCTTCCCGCAATCTACTCCCCATGCCGCTGCGAAACGGGGTCGGGAATGGGTGCCCGCTGGTTTCCTCAAGACCGAGCTTCGCCAGGCCTGAAAAGCTGAAAGCGATCGCGACAGCCTCGCGAACGGGTTCCATCTGATTTTTCTTCCGATTCTTGACGCGCTTGGCGCTGACCATCCACTTGCCCCCCGCGATTTCGGAGAGCCATTTGCGGGCCTGATCCTCGTGCCCATCACCAATGGTCAATAAAAAGAAGCGGCTGCTGGTGAGCCAGCCGAAGCCGCTGTCCAGCATTCCCTGAATATCGCACAGTTGATCGGAGAGAAATGGCGCGTGCTTCATGATTCGATGGCTCTCATGATGAGGTCGTCATTGCAGTCGTTGCGCGAGCCGAACAAGGCATCTCGCAACACGGTGGCCTGGTTGATTTCGTCGATTGTCAATTTGCATGCGTCGAAATGATATAAATGCGGGAGCATGCTGTCGCGCGCATAGGATTTGAATTTCAACTCGCACTTCACGCCCCGGAAGGCCAGAAATCGGGTTGGTGGGAAAGTGCGTGGCTCCGCGACTGCCGGTTGACCGTTGGCGGCAGGTCTACGACGCTTGAGCTCCGTCCACCGCCAGAACAATGTGGTCCCGCTTGAGGCGCCGTTGATGAAATCGTCCAGATAGCCGCCAAAGTCGCCGTCATAGTTGGAGTAGAAAAGGAATCGACAGCCGTTGTCGATGATATGCCAGTGACCGAAGTGGATGCCCGGCGCATCACCGAGCCGGCCCTCTGTGAAGAAGACCCGGCCGAGCAATGTCACGAGTCGCAGGAAGAGACGGGCCCACCACACGCTCCACCAGTGCGGACCACGCATATCCGTCAGGCTGATCATATGCGCGGTTCGCCCGACCAATCGAGCCTCGCACTCTTCAATGGACAGGTCGACTTGCTGGGCGCGAACGACATCGTCTTCGCGCGGGTGATAAAACCAGTCGCTCACTCTTCGAAGCAGACGATTGAACCGGGAAAACAATGCGCCGATGGCGACCAGCACGAGGATGGCGAAAGCGCCGATGACGAGTTGCTTCCACCCGGGGACCGCCGGCATCCAATGTTCAACGGTGCTTCTGAAAAAATGGGGGCAAAACGTGTAGACCACGACGTACCAGATGGCGATCAGGACAAGCGGCCCACCGACGAGCCAGACGGCGGCGTAGGTAGACAATGACGACCACGTCTCGGTTGGTCGATCGAGCTCGCGACCCAAGCGTTCCAGCCAGCGCCTGAAGGACGCGAACAGCGCCGGTAGCGCGACGAAGAATACCCCCAGCGCCAAGGCCACCACAGCCGATGCCAGGAGAAAGCGGCCACTGACTCCCATCAACCATCCGCTCACTTGGTTCGCCGCGTAAGACACGGTCTGCACGACGGAATTGGACCTATCGAAGAGCCAGGCGTCGGCACGCACCGTCAACCTCGAAAGGGCACCTATCAGCCAGACGAAGGCCAGCCACAGACCTATGATCACCGCCGGATAGGCCAGCTTCGCAATGATGCTAGCGCCACCTCCGCGCCAAAAGGAACGCGGCGCAGGCTCGCTTGCCCATTCGAGGTCTGGATTGTTGAATGCCCATCGAGCGATCGCGAGTGCGAACGACGCGCGGTCCTGGCCGTGCTGAGCCTTCAGTCCGCGCGCCGCTGTGCGCGTCTGTTCGAGCAGGGCCCTCTCCTTCTTGATCTGCCAGACGGATCGGTCGCGGGCGCCGACAAAGCCGCCGTCGGAGACGTGATGCCAGCTCATCAGCTGCTGGATCAAATCCTGGTTGCGCTGCCCCGCGGGCCGAGCGCCTCCGGGCCAATATACGTCGTAGAGCAACCACATCGCGTCGCTGGGATGGGTGACGAGGCGATACAGGAGATCGTACGGTTGCACGCCCTCCTCGGTGACAAGCTCGAGCGCCAACGATGGCAGCTGACCCTGCGGTTCAGACATCGCGGGTAACAGCGCAATCGAAGCAAAGTGCACGACCCCGACGTCGCAGAAGAGCTTGTTAAGCGATGTGGAGACGGATTTTGAAAGGCCGGCTTCGCCGGGCCAATCCGGTGCAATGATGCAGATCATCTGCTGGCGGACCATGATCGTCATAGCTGCACCTTCACCCCTATTGAACGAAGCGCACGCGCATGCGCGACATCAGCGGTCCATCGTAGATGATCGCCTTGCCATCATCGCGCGCCAGCCGCAGTTCCGGCATGGTCAGCAAGCCGATAAGAGCACTCGTCAGGATGTCGACCGCATATTCCCTGGCAGGGCACCGGCGGTCGCCGTATCCGAACATCAGCCAGCGCAAGTCTTCGTCGGGCCAGTCGCGATGTGGACAAAATCGGCGGCTGTCAGAGACCGCGCGCGGATCAAACAACGCCGCGATCGACCATATGGCGACCTGCCCGCCGCCGGGGCACTGGGCATTGCGACGGCCACCGGTTTCGAATTCGGTGTCGCGTGGGACGGCGCGCGCGAGCAGCGGAAAGATCGGTCGGAACCGCATGAGCTCAAGCACGTGATTACGGACGCATTCGCGAAAACTGTTGTCCTGCCAAACGCGGGGAGCGCCGATATTCGCTGCCCTCGATCGAAGCGTTCGATAGACCTCCGGGCGGCTCAGAAGCTCTTGCACGACGAGGGCGCCGGACTGAACTGTGACCGGGTGCGAGATCCAGGCGAGGCCCACCGCGTTTCGTTCGATAACCTTGGAGTTCGACACACCCCAGGCATTTTGAATCTGGCCGCTCACGTCCGCGATTCGCGCGCTCAGTGAATCCGCGCAGAGTTCCGCTCTTCGCTGGACGCGTAGTGTGGACGAGCTGCCGGCCAGCAGTTGACCCGCGACATATCGGATCTCCAGAAGGTATTGCCGCTGGAGTCCGATATCGGTGACGCTCCCTCCTGCGCCTACTGCTACGCTATTCGCGGCTGTGCCGAATACGGGCGAGATGGCATGAAACGCGATCCACATTAGGTAGTCTTCGATGAGATCGAAGGATTTCCCTCCAAGTTGCTTCAGTTGAGGGATTCGTCTCTGAGTCTCTCCGTCAGCGTCGACTTGAACGTTCAGGCAAGCCAACCGTTGCTCGAGCAAGGCCCTATCGGAATCATAGGTCGGGCCGGGATCCATTGCGATCAAATAGTCGCCGGCCACCAGATTGGGAGCGTGCGCGGTATTTGAAAAACTCCGCGGCCTCGTCAGCACACCTGTGACGGCGCGGGCGCGTGCTGCCAGGCCAAACAAACCGCCAAGGGAGGGCCAAAGCCGAAGTAGCGCGCCCATCCCGCGCAAAACGATGATGTTACGATTGAGCCAACAAAAGACACCATAGAAGAGGGCGCGAAGGCCCGGCGGCATAGCATCGGGTTTGCAGGCCGAGAATTTCATGCTGGGTGCCTGTCCTCTTGCTGTTTTGCCAGGGCTGCCGCAGACCGCGTCTGGTAGTAGGGCATCCCCAGACGACGCGCCGCCTCATGGGTCTGCCTGAAGCAATCCTCGGCGCTTGCTGTATCACCCGCACATCGCAGCGTCCCGGCTAACTCGTAAAGGGCTTCCGTCCGATGCCCATATTGTTCACCAGCTTGCTCAACTGCCTTGCGTCCGACGCGAATAGCATCTTCCAGCCTTCCAAGGTTGCGATATGCGACGCCGAGGCCGACCCGCATGAATATCCTGCCGTAAGGGCCGGCTGCATCGCAGATGCGATCGGCAAAACCCTTTTCGAGCAGGGGCGCACCCTCGGATGCCTTGCCGTTGCGGGCAAGCGCACTGCCGAGCAAGCCGGTAGAAACGGCCAACATGGTTGGAATGTTGTGCGTCATGCACTGCTGCACGGCAGCGCGCATTAAAGTCTCGGCGTCGTCAAGCTGATCTTTCTCGATCCAGATTTGTGCCTGGACAGTGTCTATCAACAGACGCGAGTAGGGGTGGCTGACCTTAGACAGAATCTTGTAGGCCAGAGCGCAAACTTCCTGCCCGGCTTCGCAATCGCCAAGACGCCACAGCGTGCTGGCATGGAACGCGTACAGGTTGATGATGGGGATGGCAGCCCACCCGGATTGAACGTAATGCTGCGCGAGCTCGGGCCCATAGTCGGCGAGCACGATGCGGCCTTCCGCGGCGGCCTCGGAATATCGACCGAGTGCATGAAAGTTCATGAGGCGTATCTGATGCGCCGCCATCGCCATATGGCGACGTTGTGCAAGGCGCGCCGCGTCCAACCCCCGTGAGGCGTGCCGCAGACCTTGATCGAACTGCCCGCGCATCCAAAGAAACACAGCCGTCTGCGTCGAAACCGACGCACGTGCGCGCTGATCGTTCAGTTGTGCAGCGATGGCTTCGGCGCATTCCATGTTATTGAAAATTTCGTCGATGTGCCCGAGAGCCATCATGGCGCCGATGGCCTCCAGCCGAAGCGCGAGTTCAAGGGCTTGAGCGGTGGACTCACCGTCCACACGACGGGACGCCTCAATGCCCATCACGAACAGTCGCAGGGCCTCCTGATTGGCTGATCGCGAGATAGCGCGCGCCATAGACTTGACGGCGAATCTTGCCGCATGCTCCCATTCCTCGCCCTTGAAGGCGTGATGAGCAAGTGCCGGCGCAGCATCCGCATCGTCAGCGCCTAGCTGCGAATGCAGGGCCCGAAATGCCAGTCGATGCAACGTCTTGAGGCGGGCGCGGGTAAGCGTTCCGAGCACGACGTCCCGCACCAGCGAGTGACGGAACACGAATGCGTGCGACTCGAGTGAGCCACGCGCGTGATCGGGGGCCGTCAGCAATCCGGATGAGCGGCAAAGACCAAGCAATCCTTCCGTGCGCGCGAGATCTATCTCCTGCATGGCAGCGATCAGTTCTCTGGTTATGGGATCACCCAGGACGCTGGCGGCCTCCAGTGCCGACTTGGCGGCATCAGGCAGCCTGTCAACCCGCGTACCGATCACGGCGGCAATGGAGCCAGGGACTCGCAACTCTTCAAGATGCTTCTGCGAACGGTACGCGCCCGGCGTTCCTTCTAGTGATCCCTCATCGATCAGGGTAATGACCATCTGCTCCATGAAGAAGGGATTGCCGTCGGCGCGATCAACCAGTTCGCGGGTGATTTCATGCACTGAAGGATCATCGCCAAGCAAAGCACGGGCGAGAGCGAGCATCTCACTGGCCCGCAGCGGCTCCACCAAGTGTTCCGCGAACCATGCAGCCCGTCCCCATTGGTGTTCGAAGTCCGGACGATAGCTAACACAAATCAGAACCGGCAACGCCTGGAGCCGGGGAATCAAAGACTCGAACAGGCGCTGGCTCTCGCGGTCGGCTAGAAAGACATCCTCAAGCACTAGCACGAGTGGACCTGCCTGTAGACCCAGGCGCCAGTATACAAGCCACAGCAGGGCCTCGCTTATTCGGCGTCGCCTTTGTGAGGGATTTAACGCCAGCCATGCTTCATTCGGCACCGCGAGCCCGAGCATATCGCTCACTGCTGCCAGATGGTCTGCCCCTTCTGCCGGCCATTTCGCGACCAATGCTTGCACTGCAATTTGCTTTGCGCCGGTCACGCTGGTGCGAGGCAAGCCCACCATGTTCGCTATCAAGTCAGCGGCGGTGCTATATGCTCTCGTACTCGCATACCCCATGGCCTGGGTAATGCAAACCGCCACTCCCTGGCTTGAAAGAGCGCTTGTCCAATCCGCGATCAGGCGGGATTTCCCGATCCCGGCATCGCCTCGGAGCCCGACCGTTCGCATTGTGCCCTTTTTGACGGTCTCGATGGCCCCCTCCAGCACCTGCAACGAATCTTCGCGTCCGACGAGGGGTGCCCATCGTTGCTTTCGCGTCAACGGTGCGGCAGCCGAACTTTCCGTTCCGACCACGACCTCATGGAGCTCGATTGGAACGGTCAATCCGCGCACCGAACGCACCCCAACAGGTCGCGTGTCGATTTGCTGCGCAACCAGGCGCTGCGTCGAAGCGCTGATCAATATTCCGCCTGGAGGTGCCATCTTCTCGAGCCGCGAAGAAATGTGGATGGTCTTGCCGTCCGCGCCATAGTGTGACCACTGGTACTGCCCGACAATGCCTACCAGCACCTCGCCGGAATTGATGCCGATGCGGAACGTGGGACTGGCAAGGCCACGGGCTTTGTAGCCGGGAATAGTTGCCCTCTGCATCTTGAGCGCGGCCATGCACGCTCGCAGGGCATGATCTTCCTGTGCCAAGGGGGCACCGAACAGTGCAACAAGACCGTCGCCCAGCAATTGGCTAATGGTGCCTCCAAAGGTTTCGACGGCTTCGACCAGTAGATCCAGCGCTTTGCCGAGATAGTCCCGGGACTCTTCCGGGTCCGAGTGCTGCAACAGCGAGGTCGAATCACATACGTCGACGAACAGCACGCTCACCTGCTTGTTCTCCGTCAACATCCGCAACGGCCGCAGCTTTGCACGATGCTGGCGTTGGATGGGTCGCATGTCGATGGCCGGTCCGCTGGAAGGCTGGAGCGGGGAAGGCTTTTCGACGGCACCGTTGAGGCTGCCGCCACATTGCGGGCAGTAGCGGTGCTTTAGAGCGACTCGAGCGGAGCAAACAGGACACCTGGTCACGGCGGAGTCCACCCATCGATGGCTTCAACAAAGACCGACGCTTATGGGCATGATCGACGTCGCCTCAAAGCAAGGATCAGGCGCGCGATCTTCTAAAAAACCTTCATTGGTAGCCTAGGCATCAAAGTGCAATCAAAGGATCTCCTAAATTCCCGTATCCCTCAAGCGAAATGGCATTTTTCAGACTTCATGGACGCAGACTTGTACATTGTGAGGCAGCGATGTACGTGGCCGAAGACGTACCGGGCCCACTCATTCCCCGGCGGGTGAGATTTGATTCAAAAAAGCTCCCTTGGATCGACCATCGCCATTGTACGCCTCTACCGGAACTTGAAAAGAGTGAGTGTGACCTAGGCCACATATTCCGCTTTTTTTCAAATGTTATGGGGCGCTGAACAGGTGCGTCGCTACGACGCCCAACGTGGGCGATTCGAAAAGAGCCTGAGCCGACGTCATAAACCGCCAGCGTAGGAAGCATCGTCCTGCCGCCTTCACCTACAGATGAACTAGGCCTGACTTGGCAACAGACCAGCCATTAGGTGATCTTCCAGGTGGGCCGCCACCTCGCAAAAACGCAAGAGCTCCAGCATCCGAGTAGGCTGACGAAATCGCTTAGTGCTAAGCAAGCGATCGGCTTTCCGCATTCGAACCTCAAAAAGCAACCAGCCGCGAATTCAATGTGAATAGGATTACAGTTCGTTGGACGCGCAGCGTTTATGGTGCATTGACGCGGCCTTTGCTCGCTGTCGGAAACTTTTGAGGCAAACGATGGATAAGCGCACCCAACTCTTTAGGCAGCTGCAGGATGCTTCTGAAGAGCAACGACAGGCAAATGTTACGGTACACAAGCAACGTACTGGCCGGATCAAAGAATCGGTCAGTCGACGAAAGTCGCTCCAGATAACAAACAAGCAAATCTCAATCCCCAAGGTACCTTTGGACTTTTTAGCCATTGGAGATTCGTGGTTTGAATATCCTTTGCACAATGAAACTCTCTCGTTTCAGAACAATGCAATCGTCGCGCAATCGCAACTTGGCTCGATAGGAAATCCTCCGCCGCAAATTTTGAACCAAGCGTTACACGGCCAAGCCACAACAGCCATGCTGTCGTACGAGAATCAGGGGCAAATGATCTCAGTTCTTAAAGACCCCGACCAATGGCTAAATCAACAGACCGGATTGCCGGATGCCATCCTGGTGTCAGCTGGTGGGGACGATTTGGTAGGAGACCAACTTGCAATCTACATCGACTATGGCGGTGGTGGCCTAAATTTGAATCGCTTTCAGGGAATACTTGATTCCGTCCAAGCTTCGTACATGGATCTATTCGCTTTTCGCGATATCTTCGCCAAAGGCGTGCCGATTGTCGGCCATTGTTATGATTATGGGATCCCAAACGACGTTCATCCCATTTGCACCAAGTCGGCGTGGCTTTGGCCTTCGCTGAGTTTTGCGGGATACGACTACAATTCAGGATCCCAGGTTGTTAGTCGGATGATTGACCTGTTTCATGATATGCTGGCAGCGCTCGCAAAAAATCCTGCCAATAACTTCAACTTGATCGATACCAGAAATACCCTCACGCGCGATGCATCACAGCCAATCGGCTGGGCAAATGAAATTCATCCTTGGTATGCTGGGTTCGGTGCTCTGGCCAATAAGTTTTTGGTCGGCTTGCGAGCCATGCCTACTTTTGCGAACAGAATCTAGCAGTCAGGCACGTTTGCCAAGAATTGCTTGAGTCGACGGATTCACTGTGCCAAGCGTTGTGACGAGCTATATTTTCCGGAGGGGGCGAAGTCATGGCGATACCAACTCTCATAGAAATCCGGAATGCTTTCTTCTATTTCGTATCAATCGCCCTCACGCTCTTCTTCTTCAGCGTCTCAATTGTTTACATCATTCTTGCAATTAGCGTAAACGCGGGTCGTACGTCAGATCTAGCCCTCGTGGAATCGAGTATTCAAGCGTCTGCTACTCAACTCGCAAAAAACCCAGCACCCGAAGACGTGCCGTTAATTCGGGCCGCTCTTTCGGATCTGAATGCTCAAAGAATAGGTCATCAAAAAGAAATCGATTTCGGCAATGACAAATTTTGGTCGCTGACTTTCTATGATTGCGCGCTTACATTCAATGTAAACTGCTTCCACCGAAACTCTAGCGCTATGAACGTGCTTTATTTAGGCATCGCCAGCGGAATTCTTGGAGTATGCCTCCTCTTCTTTATTACAATTCGCGTTGACGCGATTTCGCCGATCCCGGCGATGTGGAATCTAAGCACTCTCATTTCTTTGATTTGCCTAATTCCGACAGGTGTAATCGTCGGCTTGCTAACCCTATTCCTTCTAAGAGGGGCTAAGGGCGCAGTTCTGACCCCAGTCTCTGACGTCGTTCAAGTTGAGAGTCCGTTCGGGGTTGCTTTTGCCTGTACTCTTGCTGCTTTCTTCTCGGACCGGATCCTCGCCACGTTGTCGCGCCTGGTTGACCATTTCGGACTGATCAAGCCTTCTTAAAAGTACCGAGCGGTGTTCCTTGGGCTCGTACTGTCAGTGGGGTCAGTGCCGCTTGCTACCCAAGCTACCGGCCTCTTTGGGTAGTCAATTTTTGGCCCCAGGAACCCACGCACGCTCAAACCACGATAGAAGGTATCTTGGAGAAAATTCGAGCCGAGATCCCTAGACCGAGAACCTAGGAGGGTCGTTTTACCCAGTTTTCCCTCCCTAGCCGAGAGCACCCGAGCGGGGCTCGTGGAGCAAGCTTTTTTTCGAGTTCCTGTCTCTCCGCCAACTTGGGTCACGGTGCCTTCTGGCGCCGCTCGTGCCAAGCTTGAACCCCCGGCGGCGCTCTGCGTTGAATTGCACCAAGGTGTGGCGGCTCCGCGAGCGGCTTGGTGAAGCCGTTGCGGGCCGCGGATAAATTGAACAACAGGAACGGGCCATGAGACTATTCTTGCCTCCTTTCGCGCTTCTCAGCTTGTCCTTTCTCGTGACCGAGCCCGCGTTTGCGGCGATCAAGTTCAAGCGCTTCCCGCATTGTCCCGAGGGAACGGTGACCGTGAAAACCTGCGAATGTCACGCAGGCACGTCAGGCCGCTACCATTTTTGTCATGCCGGAAATTCGTGCGACCCCGATACGGGCAAGTGTCACAAGTAGGCCGCCTTGGTGGTTGTGGCGTAGGCGAACTCGCGGAGCGAACGGCTGCTGAAGCGAAGGGCAAGAAAACCTCGCGCCTTTTAGCAACCAGTGAACGAGCAACGCGTTCTGGCAGTCTCGCAGGAGATATCCGTGAGGCCGCGAATGGCTGCTGTTGCCTTGGTAGCAGCTGTTCGACAGCCGGCCTATTGGCGCCCGACGAGCGAGCGCGTCGCCGTTGCTCACACACGAACAGGGAGTCTGGATGATGACAATAACGGCACTCATTACCGGAGGGACGAGTGGCATTGGACAGGCCGCAGCCAACAAACTGGCTCAGCTAGGGATGCATGTAATGGTGGTAGGCAGAAGCGAGGAGCGTGGCAAAAAGACGATCGATGAAATACGTAACGCGGGTGGACAGGCAGATTTCATTGCGTCTGATCTTCGGGACGCTTCGAGTGTCCGTGAAGTGGCGCGAAGAGCGGTCGAACTTGGAAACGGCCATGTCGACATCCTGATCAACAATGCGGGAGTATATCCGTTCGGGCCAACGCATGAGATGACTGAAGAGCAGTTCGACAAAGTCTATTCGCTCAACGTAAA
>Ga0307474_10001089_pt1 | contig 19747 bp, 18 predicted proteins | sample atmos_gasesECM1C_2_FD_203312 | JGI IMG/M metagenome (GOLD analysis project Ga0307474, IMG submission 203312) | Hardwood forest soil microbial communities from Morgan-Monroe State Forest, Indiana, United States - atmos_gasesECM1C_05 | ecosystem: Environmental > Terrestrial > Soil > Temperate... | reverse complement strand
TGGTCGCGGTAGATCCAGTCATCGAAAAACCATTCCAGATCCCGCGAGTCCTGCGCCGCAATCAGCCGCTGCATATACGATGGTTCTTTATCCTGCTCCGGACGATACGCGGCCAGCGCTTTCTTAAGCGCCGCGTCCCCAACCATGTCGCGTAGCATCCACCACACGCACATCGCCTTACTGCGGTACAGTTGCTCATCAGCCGTGTTTACGAGTGACCGGTTCACCTCATCTTCCGATGGTGGCCCGGCGTTTGGTTGCTGGATCGTGCTGAATGCGGCACGATGCGATCCCAGATAGTCGAGCGCAGCCTGCCGCCCCTTGTGCTGTTCGAGGTAAAGAGCCTGCGCGAAGTGGGCCAGACCTTCTTCAATCCACGGACGGAACGACAGAAACGCCGCGTGCGTGAGTTGGTGAACCGCTTGAAGATCATTTCCCGCCGCATCTTTAGATGCAAGCGGTGTCAGTAGAAGAGCGCCGCTCTCGAATGGAGATGCATCGGGATCGGACAGTTCCGCCACTTTCGCTTTCTCCCGCTGCGGCCCAAAACACTCGGTGATGAAGGGAACGACTCGCTCGGCCGTCTCAGCAAAGCTTATGGCCGCGGCCTCATGGCCTTTGAAATAACGCATTTCGATCGCAGCTTTCTCCAGTACCTGATAATCAGCAATCACCAGCGTCGGTGTGTCAATGCGCAAAGCCTGAGAATTACATTCCGCCAATTGCACTCCGCCGATTCCTGTTCGCTCGATCGTAACGGGCCCGCACTTCATCCCGTTGAAGAGGATCTGCGGCTCGGTTTGATCGGTGAATGGCAAAGTGATCTTAAGATGCGTCCTCGATCCGGCTTCCCGCATCTTCCACCGGGCTAGCGCTTCGAACAGGCTGTTGCCCTCGGAAAGGTTCACCGACTCCGTCGCAATTGGGTACCACTCCACGTATCCCGTCCCGCGCAGCGCGGCAAGGCCAGATCCGATCTGGTCCCAGTCCGTGCTTCGTGCGACACTCTCCGGCGCTCCAACGCGAGTCAGCCGCGTCACATCCTCCAGGATCACGCCCTCATAGCCGATCTCCAGATCAACTGTGCCCCGCGGCGCAACGGATTGAGGCAGCGTGACAATCGCCTCCGCAAGGCTGCCCGTGTGATCAATGTCCGAAGTGTAGGGCTGCGTGACGAACTGCACCGCCTTGTCGCCGACCTTGATCGACCGCCACGCGAGCGACGAAGAAATCTGCAGCACGGCAATCTTCTGTGGAGTGGTCGTTTCGTTGCGCAGCGTGATCTTCCCGCGCACACCGAGTCGGTGTTGTTCCGGTTCAATCCGGAGCTGCAGATCGTAATCCGTGAAGCTGAACGCCTCACGGTCGAGAGAGAAACAGCACCCGCAGAAGAGAACGATGACTGTGATGACCTGCGCGAAAGTGGCAGACTTCGTTTGGCAGAACTGCATTATTTGTTCGATGCGCCTTCCGACGCACCCCGCTGCCGCACGACTTCATACAAAACCACGCCGGCGGCAACGGAAACATTCAGCGACGGCACTTTTCCTAACATGGGGATCGATACCAGGAAGTCGCACTTCTTCTTTACCAGATCATGCAGTCCCTTGCCTTCTGCGCCCAGAACCACGGCGCAATCCATCTTGTAGTCGATAGAGTCGTAAGTCTGCTTCCCGTGCTCATCGAGCCCGACCGTCCATATGTTCCGATCTTTCAATTCCTCCACACTGCGCGCGATGTTCGTGACCTTGGCAATCGGCAAATGCTCGCTCGCGCCCGCGGAAGCCTTCGTCACTGTGCCTGTGACGCCCGCGGCGCGCCGCTCGGGGATGACCACGCCATCAGCCCCCGCCGCGTCGGCGGTTCGCAGAATCGCACCCAGATTGTGCGGATCCTCAACGCCATCCAGCACGACAACGAGCGAATACTGACCTCGCTTCGCGCCGACGACATCATCAAGATCGCTATACTGTTTGGCTGACGTGACGGCGACAACGCCTTGGTGAGCGGCATTCCCCGCCATCCGATCCAGTTCCGTGCGCTGCACAAACCGTATCGGAACGCTCAACCGCCGGCAGTCTTCAATCAACCGCTGCAGGCGGATGTCGTGCCGTTCCTTTGCCATGCCAACCCACTCAAACGCCCGGCCCCGCGCCTTCAGCGCCTCGGTTACGGCATTGATGCCATAGATGTAATGCATGAGGTATCAGTGTAGCGCGCCCCGGGCGCTGGTAAGCGCTAAAGCCGCTGTCATTCTGAGCGAAGCGAAGAACCTGTGCACTTCGCCGCAGCGCCTTGGTGCGACGGGTTGTATAGGTCCTTCGCGCAAAAGGCGCGCTCAGGATGACAAGGTGGTGGTGGGACCGGCGGACTGAAGAAAGGCTACAATCTCCGCCGGTTCCGGCCGCTCCGTGTAATCCTCGTTCGCGCTCGCGTAGAGCACCGTCCCATCACGATCGAGAATATACGTCGCCGGAATCGGCAACTCCCAGCTATCATCGCCGTTCGTGAAGGGCAGATTGACAAACGCCCGCCGATAAACCGCCTCCTGCAACGCAGGCACGCGATAGGTAAGCCCAAACTGCCGCGCGACTCTGTTACCCGTATCCGACAGCAGCGGAAACCGCAGCTTGTGCTGATCGTGCATGAAGAACGACTGCTTCACCGTCTGTGGCGAGATGGCGACAAGCGCCGCTCCGGCGCGTTCAATCGACGGCACGGTGAGATTCATCGCTTCCATCTGTCCCACGCAAAACGGACACCAGCGTCCGCGAATGAAGCACAGCACAAGTCGTCCGCGCGCGAGCTCATCTGAAGAAGAGACGAGCCTGCCGTCGTGATCTGTCAACTCGAACTGGGGCGCCTTCGCGCCGACAGGCAGGATGTGGTCCGCGAGATGCCTGGACTTGAGTTCCGCGACGCCCTGCGCATGAATGGCTTGAGTCTCCGCTGGAACGTACTTCGCAATCAGCTCCTTGCGCTCTACAAGGATCTCGCGCAGAGGCCGCGCATCCAGACCCGGACTCGATTCTTCAAGAGAGCGCCACTTCATAACCGACCGTCAGTTGTTCCTAACGTCGGCAGAAATTGCTCGCGTGTCACTTGAGTCAAGACGTAAGCTTGTTCAATGACACAGCGTGCTGCCAGATAGAACGCCATCTGAGACGAATCGACTGGGTGCTCAGCGATTTCGGTGATCAAAACGCTTCCCGTCTGAGCGAAATCAGGGAATCGAAGGGACATTCCGTCTTTAATTCCCTTTAGGATTGCGTCTCTATAGTCGTCGCCTACGGCGACTCTGAAATGAATGCCTGGGGGTTGGTTGTAATGAAACTGCAACCGCAAACCCGCGCCCATGAAGCGCGGGCCAAGATGCTTGCTGAATTGACCATAAACCTCGACCTCTCCGGGCGCGGTCGCGTTAGACATTACTGACTCCTTAGCGTTGTTGACGTCGGAATGCGTACCAACTTCTTACAGAGAACGCCATTCCCCAGTTGGTGCCGCGAAGGTGTTAGGGATCCTTCGACTGCGTTGTCGCTCGCCTAGCTCGCGCCAACTCCGCTCAGGATGACAACGCTGAAGAGCTTGGCGCTAAAACGCGGAACTCGTATCTGGGTACTGGCAACTGCTTTACATCCCCGGCATCTTCATGCCCGCCAGCCTTCGAGCAAAGCTCGGCTTGCCCATCTGCTTGAACATCTTCTTCATCTGCGCGTACTGGCGGAGCAGATTATTCACTTCCTGCACGCTCGTGCCCGATCCGCGCGCGATCCGCTTGCGCCGGCTGCCGTTGATCGCTTCGTGGTGGTTGCGCTCATAGACCGTCATCGAATTGATGATTGCCTCGACGCGGTTGATCTGCTTCTCATCGACATTGTCCGCGGCCTTCTGCAATCCCGAGAACGGTCCGATCGACGGTAGCATCCCGACCAGGCTTTTCATCGATCCCATTTTCTTTACTTGCCGTAGTTGATCGCGAAAGTCTTCAAGGGAGAAGCCGCCGCCGGAGAGCGCTTTCGTCGCCATCTCTTCGGCCTTCTTCTTATCGATCTGCTGCTCGGCGCGCTCGATCAGCGAAAGAATGTCACCCATGCCCAGAATTCGGGACACAATTCGGTCAGGATGAAATGGCTCGAGCGCATCATACTTTTCGCCAACGCCGATGAACTTGATCGGCTGACCTGTGACCTGGCGAATCGACAAAGCCGCGCCGCCGCGCGCGTCGCCATCCATCTTGGTGAGCACGATGCCGGTCAGCGACAGCTTCTTGTGAAACTCGTCGGCGGAATTGACTGCGTCCTGTCCAGTCATCGCATCTGCGACGAATAGAATCTCCGACGGATTCAGCAGCTTCTTCAGCGACTGCATCTCGTCCATGAGCTGGTCGTCGATGTGCAAGCGGCCGGCGGTATCGACGATGAGCACGTCGCAGCCCGAGACAACGGCCTCGCGCCGCGCTTCTTTTACCAGTCGCTCAACAGTCGCAGTGTTGGCCTCGCCGACTTCTCCTTCATAGATGTGGCTCTTCACCGCCAGCGCGACGACTTTCAACTGCTCGCGCGCCGCCGGACGGTATACGTCGACTGAAACCAGTAGCGGACGATGTCCGCCATTCTTAAACCAGTTCGCGAGTTTCCCGGAAGTTGTGGTCTTACCGGAACCTTGCAGTCCGGCCATGAGCACGACGGTTGGAGGCTGCGAGGCGAACTTCATCCGCGCCGTGTCTTTGCCGAGGAGCGCGACCAGTTCGTCGCGCACAATCTTGATGACTTGCTCTCCGGGCGAGAGCGCCGTCATCACTTCCTGACCGACCGCCTTTGCGCGAATCTGATCGATGAGCAGCTTGACGACCTTGAAGTTGACGTCAGCTTCGAGCAGCGCCAGCCGGATTTCGCGCAGCGCCTCGTCGATATTCTCCTCGGTGAGCTTGGCCTGTCCGCGAAGACTCTTGAAGGCGCGCTGCAGTTTTTCCTGAAGATTCTCAAACATAAAGTGATGTCGTGATTTTATCAGCGCGTGGCCGAGCGGACTCGTGAGAGCGACTGTGCGACGCCCGCAATTTTTTTCTTCCATTTCCGCTAAATTTTCAACAGCAAAGGACTTAGAAGTGGGGTGCCTGACCGAGTACGCGTAAAATCTTGCAAAATAAGAGGTTGCGGGCAAAATCTTCCAAACAAAAGAGTTATTCCTTCGAACGGGGGAGCCGTTTACCGCCACGTGCGTGGAGGTTTCGCGCGTGCGATCAGTTTTGCCCAATGAGATTTCTTGAGTAAAGGTTATGCGTCACAGGAAGAAAATTTCTTTGCAGGACGGTTGTGGAAAAAATCGTGCACTTGGTGCAGATGGTGACATGAGTGGACGAGGATCATTCCAAGTGGACGAAGATCATCTCCATTTGCGGATCAAACGACGGTCAGATAACTGAGGAGGGCCCGGGTGAGTTCGTGCTTCAGGACGTCGCCCCGGGGCAGCTCCTTGGGCTCAGTCCGATCGGTGGGCCAGACCACAACCTGGTAAAGGGTACCCACGACCATCATCAGCCCCAGAGAGACGGCCGATCGCGGGTTGGAATGGCGAATCTGGTCACGGTACGAGAGGAACAGTTCGACAGCACGCTGGAAATGCTGGGCTTCCAGCGCAGATACTTTTTTGCAGAATGCGGTCCCGGCACGGCTCTGGACAAATTGCCGCATCCCGCGTAACAGTCCAGCGTGGGTGTGGTAGGCGTCAACCATGCCAGAAATCAAGCGCTCCGAAAACGCCTCCAGGGAAACCTGGCCCGGCATCGGCGCCAGGGTGGTTTTCATGGTTTCCTCCTGGCGCTCGAGGATTTCTAGGATCGCCGTCTCGAGCAACGCATCTTTATCGTGAAAGCGACGGTAGACCGACCCGGGCGTAAGTCCGGCGCGGCGCGCAATGCGCGGGATGGTGGCGCCTTCGACGCCGTACTGGCCGAGCACTTCGGTGGCCGCGTTGAGCAACTTGCGCAGGGATTCGCGGCTCCGCGCCTGGTGCGCGGGGAGCACCATTCTTGGTGGCATGAGCTCATGTTATAAAACTCTTGACAGTTTGTAAATGTAAATATACATTTACATTCGTCAGGAGATTCCAGGTGGGAGGAAGCATGAATGCGTCTGTGATTTCCGCGCAGCCGGCGCCGGGTTCGTCGCCAGAAGCGGTCGCCCCAGCGTGGCACACGATTGCCATTTTGGTTGTGATGTCCGCGCTCACTGTCTTAAGCGCCCGCAGCGGCAATCTCGTGGGCCTTGGTCCTTACGGACGGGCTGGAAGCTACGGGATGGTCATGGTATTCGAATGGGCGACTGTAGCTTTCATCTGGTACGGTGTGAGCCGGCGCGGGCTGCGCATCGCCGATCTGGTCGGCGGGAGATGGTCTGGCCCACTGGCCGTCCTTCGAGATCTCGGAATCGCAATCGTCTATCTGATGGGCTCGCTCCTTATCTTGAACCTGATCGGATACGTGCTCAAAGCCGCTCCCAATCAAGCCATCCGCAATATATTTCCTCACGGACCCATGGAGATTGTGCTTTACCTCATGCTGGCGGCGACCGCCGGGTTCTGCGAGGAGCTCATATTTCGTGGCTACTTGCAACGCCAGTTCAGCGCCTGGACGCGGAGTGCAATTGGCGGGATTGTGCTGCAGGGAATCGCCTTTGGCGCGGCGCATGGATATCAAGGATGGAAGTACATGGTGATCATTGCAGTGTTCGGCACGATGTTCGGCTTGCTGGCGCAGTGGTTGCGGAGCCTCCGTCCGGGAATGATGGCGCACTTCGTGCAGGATGGGGTGGGGGGGCTGTTAGGCCCACATTTTATGAAGTGATGGAAGCCTATCCGCCGACTTTTTTCTGAGCCACCTCGGGCCGCGCCAATTCGACTCGCTGGGTGGTCCGGGTGTACTGGATGCCACCCATGCGTCCGATCAGATCGAGTGAATTGCGGTCGATGCGGCCGTCCTTAAGGTGCCCATCATCCAGATAGACCGCGACAATTTCTCCGATCACCAGACTGCTCCCGTTCGGGGCGGTCGAGAAATCAAGAATCCGGTGTAGTCGGCATTCGAAACTTACCGGCGATTCGCCAACCCGCGCAGGACGCACCAGCCTCGACGGCTGTGGCGTGAGCTTGGCCAAATCGAATTCATTGACGGTTGGGTCGTACTCACCACTCGTTAGGTTCATCCTCTCAAGCAACTGATAGGTAACGACGCTGACAACGAATTCCTTGGTCTCGCGGACGTTCCGCAGCGTGTCCTTTGCCTCATGCTGGGCCCCATGTTGCTCCGAAGCAGCCGATCTGACAGGTCGCAACCCGGGCGCAAATGCCAGTAACGGGGGATCGACGGAAACACAGTTGAAGAAGGAAAAAGGGGCAAGGTTCGGCAGGCCGGAGGCGCTGAGCGTAGAAACCCAGGCGATTGGGCGCGGTGCGACGGAACTCAGGAGGAGGTTGTACATCTCGCGATGAGGAAGTTCGGAAGCGATGACATGCATTCAATGAATATAACCTCGGGGAGAAGAGCGTAGTTACGGTGCGCGGGGATTTCAGCGGTGTCTAGCTGGATGAAGCGAACACTTCTTTTGCCGCGATTACGGTGTTGCTGTGGATCGTCACCGTGTCTTCCAGGTTCCGTGCATATCCTCCTGCGTAGGTTGCCATGATAGGAATATTCCGCGCGCGCGCCACCTGAAAGACAAGTTCATCTCGCTTCTTCAGTCCATCAATGGTCAAGTCCAGGCCGCCCAACTGATCCTCCTTGTAGGGATCGGCGCCGGCGACGTAGCAGATCAGGTCCGGTTCGAATTGCCGCAGCCCGGAACTGAGCGCGTTGTCCAGCCAGGCAAGGTAATCGTCGTCCCCCGTTCCGTCCGGCAAGTCGACGTCAATCGAAGACGGCGGCTTCCACAGCGGATAGTTATTGTGCTGATGAAGCGAAATCGTGAAAACGTCGCCGGCATGGGCGCCGCGCATCTTGCCTCGCGGCGCGTTAGCGGGTTGCTCCACCGTCGATGCGGACGATGATGGCAGCAGAGCGCTCGCCGTTCGCGTGCCGGCAAAGATAGATGCCGTTCCATTGCCCTTGTGGACATCGCAATCCACCGTCATGGCGGTGCGGATCTTGTCGTCGCGCTGTAGCCGCCGGATGGCCACCGCCACATCGTGGATCATGCAGAAGCCTTCGCCATGATCAGGGAAAGCATGGTGGAATCCGCCGCCAAGGCTGATCGAGACCTTGTCCGTCAGGGATTGCTGCGCTGCCAGGATCGATCCTCCCGCCGCCAGCCAAAAGGCCGCCACTAGATCGGGCGAGTAGGGAATTTCCATCTCCATCTCTTCGCGCGGGCTCAATGTTCCGGTCTTCAGCTTCTGAACGTATTCGGGCTTGTGCACGAGGAGGATGTCCAGATCAGAGGCAGGGGCTGGCTCCAGAAAGTCGGAAGGCTCGGCGACTTTCGTGGCGATCAGGCGATCGCGGACGCGGCGGTATTTTTCCGCAGGGAAGACGTGATTTCCGATCGGCAGGTAGTAGGCGTCGCTGTAGACGAGCTTAAAGGGGAGCATGCGGCACTCAGCATTCAGCACTCAGCCAGTCGAGTGCCGAAAGACTTCATATGATACGCGTCATGGGGGCAGCCGTCATACGTTTGGACGTGCTTGGGAGCGGGAAAAAACGGTGGGGTCGGAGTACTGAATACTGAGTGCTGACTGCCGCTGTCATCTCCGCCGGTCTTTCGACGGGTTTACACTCGGCACGATCGGCCTTCTTACCGGCACAATCGCTCCTTTGGCGGGATCGGCCGCGGCATTGGCTCGAGTCAACACTTCCTGCTGAATGTACTGAACGAACTCCTGGATCTGCCGCTGCATCTCTTCCATGCGCTCGCGCATTTGCAGGATGATGGCCATGCCGCTGATGTTCACGCCCAGGTCGCGAGCCAGCGAAAGAATGAATTCCAGCCGTTGAAGATCTTCGTCTGTGTACAGGCGTGTGTTGCCTTCGGTGCGCGAGGGCTTGAGCAAACCCTCGCGCTCGTAAAGCCGTAGCGTTTGCGGATGAATGCCATACATCTCGGCCACGGCGGAAATCATGTACGCCCCTTTGGATTTCCGCTTGGTCATTGAGATCCCTCGCTCAGTTCGGGATTTCGCCTGTGGGCTCCCGCTGCGCTCACGCCCGCAAACCGGCTCAACTTGCGTTTCGTCATTGTGATCCCGGCTCCGATTTTAGAGCAGAGCGCAATTTCTTCCTAACTTCCTGCCGATGCAGCCACTGGATCGCCTCCTGCTTAATCAATTCTCCATCGACAAAACTTCAGGATCGCTCAGACGGGCATGCTGAAAGCGCCACCAACCAGCAAACTTTTCCCAATGAATTTTTGTACAGGTTGGGCAGGGCTTGCTCCCAACTATTTGATACATGGTGAGTTGTCCACACGGGAGGTCTTTTGGCGCACGAATTGCTTACTAATGCCTACGTGTAGAGTGCCCCCAAAAGAAAAGCACACCCTTTTCGCAGGAGGGGACCCATGCGAAGTGAAACCGAAGAACGTTGGAAACAACTCTGCGGCCAGGCTATTGTTGAGCAAAACCCCGACCAGTTTATGCGCATCATTCATGAACTGAACGATGCGCTTGAAGCCAACCAGCTACTTCCGCGTTACGGAAACCGTGCGGTGACGAACGCGTCGACTAGCCCACAGGCCGGTCTCCCTCGGTCTCGGCAGAGTGAGCCAGTTGATCGCATATCTCGTGAATGATTTCTTGCCTGATCTCGTATTCAAGGAGTTCGGTGTCCGTTGCCGCCCCAAAGGTTCGTGACTCGAGAACATCGGCTTGCTTTTTGAGCAATTTACTAAGCTCGTATCGCAGCTCGTCGCGATGGTTTTCCATGGCTGCCTTCCTTCCCGGCGAAGCGGCAGGTAGCATCCAAGATCCAGTAGAGTGACAGGAATCGACTGGTTGTCGCCATACAGCAGACAAGCTACATATTGATCAAAATGACCCCATCCCGAATTGGACGCGGTTGGGGGTCGCGCCAGGCAGCGTGCAGCGTCCGCATGACAAAATGAGAATCTTGCACCCAATGAAAAGAGGACCGGGAATTCCCCGGTCCTCTTTGTTTTGTGTCGTGAAATCGTTCGTTACGCCACAGGCTGCGCCTTGCCTTCTTGCTGAGCCGACCATCCAGCCGGCTTGAGCGCGTGGTTCACGAAATAGGCGACAAAGCCGGCCGCGATCAGGATCATCCCGAAGGCGAACGAACTCATATTCCATATCTGCTCATGCTCGCTGCGGACGACTGAGAATCCCAGCAGCAGCATGGGAGGAATGCCGATGGCGATGGCTCCGAACAATCCGCCGGGAACGCGGAACGGCCGCTTCAGGTTCGGCTCGCGGAAGCGCAGCACGGCGAGCGCCATGAATTCCAGCAGCAGGCTCGCGCCGTAGAGCAGGATGTCCAGCGTGACCAGGCGGGCGAAGCCCAGACCCAGGCACATCGCCCAGCCGATGGCCAGGGCAACGATCGCAACCCACGGCGCCCGCGATTTATTCTGCAGTTTGCCGAAGAACCCGGGCAGCATGCCATCTTGGGCCATGGCCAGTGGGAGTCGCGAGTAGCTCATCACCAGTGCATTGAACATGCCAAAGGCGCTGATCATTCCGCCCAGCACCACGCCGATGCGGAGAAGCGGTCCACCGAGCAACCCGGCGATGTCGGCCCAAGCCCCGGTTTCCCAGGCGGTCGATTTCAGGCCGGTCGCCCACATCGCCGCGAAGGGCAGAACATAGCTGAGCGCAACGATGCCGACCGCAACCAGCATGGCTCGCGGATAGGTCCGCTGCGGACGCTCGACTTCGGTTGCAATAGTTGATGCGTTGTCCCATCCCATGTAATTCCACATGCAGATGAGGAGCCCGCCGAGAATATCTACCGTAGAGGTCGTCGGCTTGGTCACGGCATTCGCCAGTGCACCCAGCTTGAACGGTGCCAGAACGACGATCGCCACAAACGGCGCCGATAGCGCCAGGAACAACCACAGAGAGGTAAGGGAAACAACCTTTACCCCAGCAATATTCAGGATCGCGCACGCAACCACGACCGCCAGCGCCACCCACCATCCGCGACCGTTTTCCTGGAACCACGGGAACATGCGGGTCAAGTAGGCCACGAACAGCGTGGGGTAAATCGCCATGTCGAAGATCGACGCCACCAGCGAGAGCCAGGCTTCCTGGAATCCCCAGAAATTACCCATCGCGCGGCGCACCCAGGCGTAATAGCCGCCCTCAAAAGGCAGCGCGCTGGAAAGCTCGCCGATCATAAAGGCGGTCGGCAGGCTCCATAAGAGCGGGGTGATGAGCAGGATGAGGATCGCGCGTCCGTAGCCGGCGCCGTGCACGATGTCTTCAGTGCCATAGGTTCCGCCCGACACCATAAAGAAGGTGGCGGCGACCAAAGGCCAGAGCGTGAGGCGGACAAACTTTTTGGGGGCGAGCTTGTTCCGGTTGGGGACTGCGGCGAGAGGCTGGGGATTGTCGAATTGTGGTTGTCGGGTGCTAGCTGTTGCCAATTTCTATGGCTGCCTCCTCAAGCGACTCACTCTCACCACCGCGTCTCCCTTGATTGCTCTCGCGGCTTCCGGGTTTGATGCGTTTTCCCGGACATTCGGCGAAGTTAGTTCGCATTTGTGAGATTACGAGAAATTTCCACAGATGCAAGATTTTTTTGATTTTTTTTGCAAATTTTTGTAAGCGGGAGGCATGGTACGAGAGTAACGAGTCGCGAGTTCCGAGCCGCGAGTTGCAAGTCCCGAGCGCGACCTTTCTTAGAACTCCAGGCGAGGTACCCGGTAATTTACAGAGTCTGCATGCGCAGGCTGATTGCGGGTCTTCACATTGGCCAGCTCTGGTTCGTTTTGGCGGAGACGCTCCCGCATGCGAATCACTTGATTTGGGGTGAAGAAGAGAGCGCCCATACCTACAAAGCGCAGGCTGTCTCCTTCCCAGATGGGAGTCATGATTCCGATCGGCCAATGCGCATGGGAGCCTAGAAGAAGATGTCCGATTTCGTGGGCGGCCACCGTGCCCAGCAATCGCCCGGGATCAATACCAAAGCTGCGCTCGGCATTCTTGATGCGGTCGAAAAACAGGTCGGCGAGATTGCCCCCTCCGTCCTCTGCCACAAAAGCCTCGCCATAGACCATATCGTTCGAGGACCTTGTTCCGGCGACGATGTGTAAATAGAGGACGGTCCCGGTGGTCTCGACTCGGCACGCCGGATTGGGGATTTCATAAGAGCAATTGACCCACGACAGTTGGATTCCGGCCGCATGAAAGATTCGCAGTGCCTCGATACGGGCGCGCTCCAGTATCGCGCCGGGCACTGGGACAGTCCTGTAAACGAGCACGCGAACCTGACTGCTGTCTGCGCCGGTCTCGGCGGCTGCAATGGCACATAACAAAACAACACTCGCCATTCCCCAAAACCATCGCGGAGTGAACTTCATGGGCGAGCCCTCCGTATCGACAGAAAGTGGGCCGCTGTCGCGGGTACCTCAAGGCTTTGCGGGTCACACCCAGATGAAATGTGGGTAACGAGCTAACTTTCGGCACGTCAAATGATTACAAGGCGGGGTGACATGCGGAATAACGCGGCAAGAGTGGTACGATTCGGGGCTGTGGAGAGCAGCCAGGAATCAGTAGCGGGGGCATCCCAAATATTCCGCTTCGGAATATTCGAACTCGACCTGCGCGCCCGCGAATTGCGCCGTCAAGGAAGCAAGGTCAAGCTGCAGGAGCAGCCCTTTCAGGTACTGGCGCAGTTGCTCGAGAAGCCGGGAGAGGTGGTAAGCCGCGACGAGTTACAGGCTCGCCTCTGGCCGGCGGATACCTTCGTCGATTTCGATCACAGCCTGAATGCGGCAATCCGGCGAGTGCGCGACGCGCTGGGGGATTCGGCGGAAAATCCCCGGTTCGTAGAAACCGTCGCGCGGCGGGGGTACCGATTCCTGGCTCCGGTCACCAGGTCGTGCGATCAAGCTGTAATCCACCCGGTATCTACGAATGGTTCTCACTCCCCCGTCGGGTCAGCAATGCGCTATCGCGCCCTGTTAGGGATCGCGATCGCTGCCGCTGTTGCCCTGGTTCTCGTCGGCATCAGGGTCGGATCGTCGTTGAGCCATGCTGGCTCGACCGGGGCACCGTGGCGAATCTCGCAGCTGACATCCAATCCGGCCGAAGATCGAGTTCAGGCTGCCGCCATCTCGCGCGACGGGAAATATCTGGCGTTCTCCGATGACACGGGCTTCTATCTGCGGCAGATCGATTCAGGAGAAACGCATCCGGTGCAATTGCCTGCCAGGTTGCGGGTTGAATCGATCAGCTGGTCGCCCGACAGCGTGCACATGGTGTTAAGCCTGAGCGGTGACTCGCAAGGTCCATGCCTGTGGGTAACCTCCACGCTCGGCGGCGAGGCCCGCAAGCTGAATGAGGACGGCAACTTCCCTGCGGTCTCGCCCGACGGCAGTGAAATCGCGTTCATTGCGGGCAAGCCCTTGCACCAGCAGATCTGGCTCGGGGGCGCGGATGGATCCCAGCAGCGGAAACTGGCCGGGTCGGAAGGTGATTTCTTTGGCACCCTTGCGTGGTCCCCTGACGGAAGCAAGCTCGCTTATACACGAGGGCGGGCTGCGACCGGGTATGGCGTAAATGGGGTCATAGAAATTGTGGACGTGCACAGCAGAACCGGTACTGGCACTTCTTCGATCCTGAACAGCGTGGCGTTGACGGGGCTGCAGGGGTCGTTAGCATGGACCTTTGACGGCCGCCTCCTTTATGTGCTAGTGGAACCTCCTCCTCATGAGGAAGACTCGAATATTTGGTCCGTTCCTCTCGATGAGCGCGGAATCCAACTCGCGACACCGGTCCGCTTGACCAACGATTCCGGAAAGGTGGTCGGCATCAGCGTGACGAGCGATGGAAAGCGCATCGCTTTGATCAAAGGGCGGCCCGAGCCCGACGTGTATGTCGCCAGGATCGAGAGCTCAGGTTCGATCAGCGAACCACAGCGCCTTACTCTGGATGATCGCCTTGATATCCCCTGGGACTGGACCGCCGACAACAAAGCAGTGATTTTCATTTCTGATCGAACCGGAAACACCAACATCTATAGGCAGGCCATTGATCAAGCTGTGCCGGAGTTGCTCGTACGCGGCTCCAACCCCGTGGAGACGCGCCTAAGTCCAGACGGCAGCCAGATTCTTTACGTCGAGTTTCCCAAATGGGGGGAGACCAATGTGGCCACTCCGCTGATGCGGGTCCCCCTGGCCGGTGGCGCGCCGCAGATGGTCCTAAAGGATGAGTGGATCAGCAATCACCAGTGTGCCCGTGCTCCGGCGAGCGTCTGCCTGTACAGCTTGATTGGAGATCGGAAGGTTACGTTTTTCACCTACGATCCGTTTAAAGGAAAAGGGACGCAGGTGTTTCAATTCCCCGCCGAGTCTCCCCAACTCTTCAATTGGAGCTTATCGCCGGATGGAACTGCTCTGGCGATTGCACACGGGAAGCCCGGGAAGTGGATGGAGCAAGAGCCGCGCATTCACCTTGTGTCTGTTAAGGACGGTTCGGACCGGTGGCTGGCGATCAAGGGTTTGGCGGGAATTGGATCCCTCGACTGGGCGGCTGATAGCAAAAGCTTTTGGGCGGTTTCCCCGGGCGAGAAAAACGCTCTGTTCAACATAGATCTGCAAGGGCATGTCCGCACCGTATGGCGTCCCGAGAAAAAGTCAGTAGCATGGGCGATCCCCTCGCGAGACGGAAAATACTTGGCGCTTCATGTTGGCAGCAACAGTTCGAACGCCTGGATGTTGGAGCGGCCTTGACTATCGAACGTGGGAAGGGAACGGTCCCGGAAGCTAAGCCAGTGTCTCGAGGCCGAGTCGTGGCAAATCAGAGTTTCAACTCCCAGGTTTCGGCGACAAGGTCGTTGCGGCTCCAGCTCTGGTGCTTTTCTTCGGCTACCTTCTTGAATCCGGCAGCCTGGTAAATGCCCCGCGCGGCGAGCAGTTCGCTCTGCGTCCAGAGCATGATCTTCTTGTAGTCAGCGTCCCGGGCGAAGCGGACGCACTCCTCGACCAGCCGTTTGCCGATGCCCAAGCCACGCGCCGAGGGCTCGACCAGGAGTAGCCGCAGTTTCGCTACCACGGCGGACTTCTTCACCAGAAACACCGAGCCCACGTTGCTGCCGTCTTTCTCGGCGATCCAGCAGCGCTCGCGGGCGGGGTCGAAGGTCTGGATGAACTCAGCCACAATCTCGGCGACGAGGGCTTCAAAGCGTTCGCCGTAGTGATACTCCCGCCAGTAAAGCTCACCATGGCGTTGGACGACCCAGCCCATATCGCCGGGACGGTGCGGACGTAACACGAACGCCGGGTGGGCCTCAGGTTTAGACCTGAGCGCACTCTCAATCGTGTACATGGCTTGCAGCACGCTCACCTGTTGTTCGGGGGTGAGCTTCTTCAGCATTGCCGCCACCTGCTCCTGCGATTGGCGCTCGAATGGCACAAATGTTTTTTTTCCGTGCGGCGTCAAGGAGAGCAGGCTCTGGCGGGCATCGTCTTTCGAGGGAGTGCGCTTAATGAGGCCGCGCTTCTCAAATGCACGCAGCATGCGGCTGAGATAACCCGGGTCGAGGCCGAGGTCGAAGCAGAGATCGGTAGCGGTGGGTGAGGAGCGGTGAGCCAACTCGTAGAGAACACGCATTTCGCTCAGCGAGAAGGGGCTGTCGAGCAGGTGTTCATTGAGAACGCCGATCTGGCGGGTATAGAAGCGGTTGAAGCGGCGAATCGACTGGACGGGATCGCCGGAAGGCGTGGTAGCGCTGGATCCAGATGCAGCCATACGCGCAGTGTATCAAATTAGTTGACTATGTCAACTAACTTGATTAGCCCTTCGCCATGGGAAAGAAGAGCTCCTTGTCATCCTGAGGACCGCGACTTATGCGGGCCGAAGGATCTGTGCAATTGGCTGGCAGCGCCTTACTGCCGGCAACGTGCATAGGTCCTTCGCGCAAAAAACGCGCTCAGGATGACAAGTACGGGGACGCTGGAGAAATTCAGTACTCGAAACTCAGTACTCGAAACTCAGTACTCGAGACTCAGCTACACCTTGCTCCACAGATCGGCGCGCGGATCTTCCGGGTTTAACTTAGCCAGCTCCCGAAGCAGTTCTTTCGTGCGCTCGTCGTGGGGCATGGGGACGTGGACCGTGATTTCCACAATCTCGTCTCCACGCGCGCCTTCTCTGGTTGCCGAAGGGACACCCTTTTCCCGCAGGCGCAATTTCTGTCCAGACTGAGTTCCGGGCGGAATCTTCAACAAGGCCCGGCCATCGACGGTCGGCACTTCAATCTTGGCTCCCAGCGCGGCCTCAGTGGCGCTCACGGGTACAGTGAGGTAAATGTCGTCACCGTCGCGACGGAATATCGGGTGGTCTCCGGTGCGAATGATCGCGTACAGATCGCCTGGGGGACCGCCGTGTGCACCGGCATTGCCCTTGCCGGCCAGGCGAATGCGCTGCCCGTCGCGGGTTCCGGGCTTGATTCGCACTTCCAGGGGTTCGGTCTTCGATACGGTGCCTTCGCCGTGGCATGTGGGGCAGGTGGTCAGATTTTTACCCGTCCCGTGGCAACGGGGGCATTGCACATTGAACTTCATCCGGCCGCCGGTCTGTGTGATCTGCCCGGTCCCACCGCACTCCGGACACTTTCCCGGAGACTCCAGATCCCCTTGCCCATGACATTGCGAGCAGACATCCCGCCGTGTGATGTTCAGCCGCATCACGCCGCCACGAATCGCCGTCCAGAAGGGGACATTGACCTGGTACTCGAGGTCCGTTCCTGGTTCCGGTCCCTCCTCGTAGGTGGTGGCACCCCGGCCGCCGCCGAAGATCGATCCGAAAATGTCGCGGAAGTTACTGCCGCCGCCCGAGGTCTTCTCTCCTCGGCCGGCGTTGTTCATCAGATCAGAGAAATCGAAACCGCCGAAGTCGAAGGGAACCCCCTGCCCTCCGCCGGGGGCGCCTCCGCCTCCCGGGAAACCTCCAGAAAATCCGCCGCCGCCCGAAGCTCCGGCGCGGGCATAGGCCTCGGCTGTGGCCGGATCAATATTGTCCGAGTAGAACCCGACCTGATCGTAAATCTTCCGTTTCTTGGGATCGCTCAGAACATCGTTGGCCTCGGAGATGGCTTTGAACTTCTCCTCCGCCGACTTGTCCCCGGGATTGACGTCGGGATGGTACTTCCGCGCCAGCTTGCGGAACGCCTTGCGGATATCCTCCGCCGAGGCAGACTTCTTTACCCCGAGGATGTCGTAGTAGTCCTTCTTAGTGGTGGTTGCCATTGCTCAATCTGAGATCGGATTTACGGAGAGACGGAATCCTTAATTCACAATCTTCCGTCTGTCTTTATCTTCTACCACTACGCGCACATCCTCGGTTTCCGGCGCGTCCTCGTAAACCGGGATCGGCCGCGCACCCTTCTCCCCCGACACAAAAACGAGCCACCGATTCGCATCCTCGGCAAGGCTCAAAAAATAAGTTTCCCCATTAACTTGGAAATCCACTTATGTCTCCCCAAACTCGTGATTCCTGATCGCCTGCACACGATCTAAGCGGAATAATCGTGATCTTTCATCACAACACCAAACGTCTGTCATCCTGAGCGAAGTTGCCGCCCGCGAAGCGGACGGCAACGCAGTCGAAGGACCCGTGTTACACGACCTCACTACCGACGCGTCAAGGAGTTTTCACCGCGGGCTCGCAGCATTCGTGAGAACTCCCTTCCAGGTTCATCTCAGCGGATGCCTTCGACTCCGTGGATGCTTCGCCTGGCGCGACGCATCCACTCCGCTCAGGATGACGAGTCCTGGAGGTTATTTCTTGTCTTCGACATCTACGTACTCGGCATCGATCACGCCTTCATCTTTCTTGGCCTGACCGTCGCCGCCTGGGCTTGCGCCCGGCGTCGGACCCGCTCCCGGAGCGCCAGCTCCGGGCTGCGACTGCGCCGCCTTGTACATCTGCTCGGCCAGCTTGTGCGAAGCCTGAGTCAGATTCTCGCGGGCCTTGTCCATGGTCGCCTTGTCGTTTGACTCCAGCGCCTTCTTCGCGTCAGCCACGGCATTTTCGACCTCGCCGCGCTCTGTGCCCGAGATCTTGTCGCCCGACTCGCGCAGCATCTTCTCGATGTTGTAGACCATCGAGTCGAGTTGGTTCTTAGCTTCGATCGACTCGCGCGCTGCCTTGTCTTCTGCCGCGTGCGCATCGGCTTCCTTCGCCATGCGCTCGACCTCTTCTTTCGACAATCCGGAAGATGACGTGATCGTGATCTTCTGATCCTTCTGCGTGGCCGTATCTTTTGCAGTCACGTTCAGGATGCCATTGGCGTCGATGTCAAAGGTCACTTCGATCTGCGGCACGCCGCGCGGAGCCGGTGGAATTCCGGTCAAGTGGAACTTGCCCAGAGTCCGGTTCTGCGCCGCCATCGGACGCTCGCCCTGCAGCACGTGAACCTCAACCGAGGTCTGGCTGTCGGCCGCCGTCGAGAACGTCTCCGTCTTCTTGGTCGGAATCGTCGTGTTGCGCGGAATCATCGGCGTCGAAACTCCGCCCAGCGTTTCAATCGAAAGAGTCAGCGGGGTCACATCGAGCAGCAGCAGGTCTTTTACTTCGCCCTTCAGCACGCCGCCTTGGATCGCCGCACCGACTGCAACCACTTCATCGGGGTTGACGCCCTTGTGTCCTTCCTTGCCGAACAGCTCTTTCACGAGCTGCTGAATGCGAGGCATGCGCGTCTGCCCGCCGACCAGCACCACTTCATTGATCTTCGAGGTGTCGAGACCCGCATCCTTCATGCACTGTTTGCACGGACCTACCGAGCGCTGAATGATGTCTTCGACCATGCCCTCAAGCTTTGCCCGGGTCAGCTTCTTGACCAGGTGTTTCGGACCGCTCGCATCTGCCGTAATGAAGGGCAGATTGATTTCGGTCTCCATCGTGGTCGAAAGTTCGATCTTGGCGCGCTCCGCCGCATCACGCAAACGCTGCAGCGCCATCTCGTTGCCCTTGCCACGCAGGTCGAGTCCTTCGTCCTTCTTGAATTCATCAATCAGCCAATCGACCAGGCGCTGATCGATGTTGTCGCCGCCCAGGTGCGTGTCGCCGTTGGTGGCCTTGACTTCAATCACGCCTTCGCCGACTTCCAGAATGGAAATATCGAACGTTCCGCCGCCGAAGTCGTAAACGGCGATCGTTTCGTCCTTACCTTTGTCGAGACCGTAGGCCAGCGCCGCCGCCGTCGGTTCGTTGATGATTCGCTTTACTTCGAGCCCGGCAATCTGCCCGGCATCCTTGGTCGCCTGCCGTTGCGCGTCGTTGAAGTACGCCGGCACGGTGATGACCGCCTCAGTCACTTTCTCGCCGAGATAGTCTTCGGCGGCTTTCTTCAGCTTCTGCAGAATCAGCGCCGAAATCTGCGGCGGCGTGTATTCCTTGCCCTGCGCCAAAACCGCGACATGGTCGCCCGATTGGACGACCTTGTAGGGGACCATTTTGATTTCTTCGGTCACTTCGTCGTAGCGGCGTCCCATGAACCGCTTGATCGAATACACGGTATTTTCTGGATTCGTGATCGCCTGCCGCTTTGCTACCTGCCCTACCAGGCGCTCAC
>Ga0307474_10001088_pt1 | contig 19769 bp, 19 predicted proteins | sample atmos_gasesECM1C_2_FD_203312 | JGI IMG/M metagenome (GOLD analysis project Ga0307474, IMG submission 203312) | Hardwood forest soil microbial communities from Morgan-Monroe State Forest, Indiana, United States - atmos_gasesECM1C_05 | ecosystem: Environmental > Terrestrial > Soil > Temperate... | reverse complement strand
CTTCAAGAACCGTGAAGTTGCCGCCGCGAGCGATAAACTGACCGCCGAACGGCGCGAGTGTGCCAACGACGCCCTTTCGATATTCAGCAAACATCGCTGCATCGTGGATCGTCTCCAGCGCGATCACATAGGCTTTCATCCGCCGCTCCTTTGACACAAGCAATCAAGCTGCTTTTGCATGTTGCGTCGCGACCGCGCACGCCACGATCATCAAGGTTTCGTGACCAGACCTCCTAGCGCGGGGTGCATTTGCGCCAATCTGACTTCGCTTGATCGGCGCTTTCGAAAATGTGCGGCGCGACGCCACGGTTCTGCAGCGCTTCCCCGAGCTTGATGCGCAGGAAGCCCGAGGTGGTATAGCGCGAGACGCCCGAGTAGAAGCGGTCGGTCAGCGAGCGCACCATCGCCGAATATTCGTCGAGCAGTTCGGGTGAAATCGAGAAATTGTCGTAATTGACGATGGCGTAGACGCGGTGGCCGAGCGGAGCGAGCTTGGATTCGGCAGCCTTGTCGATCGCCTTGATGTCGGCGCTGGTGCGCACCGCGAAGCGCTCGAAATTGACGAAGAACAGATCCTGCTGCCGGTCATAGGTAAAGCGCTGGTCAATCGGAATGCCGACGAGATCGTTGCGCAGATCCATCACACCCTCGCAGAAGATGCGCGCGTCCATCAGCGCCGGATCGTGCGGGATCAGCGGTTTGAAATCCATCCGTGCGAGGATGTCGCGCTCGATGTCGACGCCAGGCGCAACCTCGATCAGTTCGAGCCCGTTGGGCCTGAGCGCGAACACGCAGCGCTCCGTGACATAGAGCACATGCTGGCCGCGCGTGGTCGCGTAAGCGCCGCTGAACGTCACATGCTCCACGGCTTCGACGAATTTCTTCGACTTGCAATCGTCAAGAATGGTGAGCTTGCCATTGGCGGCCGCGATGCGCAGCTTTCCCGCACCGAAAGTTCCGACAAAAACCACTTCCTTGGCGTTCTGGCTGATGTTGATGAAGCCGCCGGCGCCGGCAAGCTTGGGCCCGAACTTGCTGACGTTGAGATTGCCGGCACGGTCGACCTGGGCGAGCCCGAGGAACGCCGCATCAAGGCCGCCACCATCATAGAAGTCGAACTGGTAGGGCTGGTCGATCACGGCCTGGGTGTTGATCGCGGCGCCAAAATCGATCCCGCTTGCGGGAATGCCGCCGATCACGCCGGGCTCTGCCGTGAGCGTGATCAGGTCGATGATCTTTTCCTCATTTGCAATGCCGGCGATGCCCTCGGGCATGCCGATGCCGAGATTGACGACGCTGTTGGCTTTCAATTCGAACGCGGCCCGGCGCGCGATGATCTTGCGCTCGCTCATCGGTAGCGGCGGCAGGGAGCCGGCGCGCACCCTGAACTCGCTGGAGAAGGCGGGGTTATATTGCGTGCCGAAGGTCTGCCAGTGATTTTCAGGCTTTGACACCACGACGGCGTCGACCAGGATACCGGGGATCTTGACCTGGCGCGGATTGAGCGACCCGCTTTCGGCTACGCGTTCGACCTGTGCGATGACGAGACCGCCGGAATTGTGTGCGGCCATCGCGATCGCGAGCGCTTCGAGCGTGAGTGCTTCCTTCTCCATGGTGAGATTGCCGTCGGGATCGCCGGTCGTGGCGCGAATGATGCCGATATTGATCGGGAATGTCTTGTAAAGCAGGCATTCCTTCCCGCCGAGCTTGATCAGTTCGACCAGATCTTCCGTGGTGCGGGAGTTGAGCTTGCCGCCGCCGTTGCGCGGATCGACAAAGGTGCCGATGCCGACACGGGTGATATGGGCGGGGCGTTGGGCCGCGATGTCGCGAAACAGATGCGTGATCACGCCCTGCGGAAGATTGTAGGCCTCGATCTCGTTGGCGATGGCCATTCGCTGCAACTTCGGCGCAAGTCCCCAATGGCCGCCGACCACGCGCTTGACGAGCCCGTGATGGGCCAGATGATTGAGGCCGCGATCCCCGCCGTCGCCCTGGCCGGCAGCATAAACCAGCGTAAGGTTGCGCGCCTTGCCCTGCGGTTGGGCCGCCTCGCTCTCGCGCTCGAGGTAATAGGCTTCGAGCGCGATCGCGATCTCCTCGGCGAAACCGATGCCGACAAAGCCGCCGGTGGCCACCGTATCGCCATCGCGGATGAGGCGCACGGCCTCCGCCGCGGTGACCACCTTGCCCTTTTCCGACAGCCGCAGATAGGGCAGCGCGGGGTGTTGGCTCATGGACGACTCCCTGATGGAGAATTACACAAGTCCGGTGACGTAGTAGACGCCGATCACGAAGAAGACCGCGGCGGTCTTCAGACAGGTGACGGCAAAAATGTCCCTGTACGATTGCCGGTGGGTCAGGCCGGTCACCGCGAGCAGGGTGATGACGGCGCCGTTATGCGGCAGCGTATCCATGCCGCCGCTCGCCATCGACGCCACGCGGTGCAGGACCGCGGGGGGAATGTTGGCTGCCTCCGCCATCTTCATGAAATCGTCGGCCATGGCCGCGAGCGCGATCGACATGCCGCCGGAGGCGGATCCAGTGATGCCGGCAAGCGAGGTGACGGTGACGGCTACGTTGACCAGTGGGTTGGGAATGGCCGCCAGCGTTTCCTTGATGACAGTGAAACCCGGGAGTGCCGCGATCACGCCGCCGAAACCATATTCGGAGGCCGTGTTCATCGACGCGAGCAGCGCACCGGCGACCGCCGCCTTGCTGCCATCCGCGAAGGTCAATTTGAGCTTCGGAAAGGCAAAGATGAAGACGGTGATGATGCCCGCGATCAACGCCATCTCGACTGCCCAGATCGCCCTGATGCCTGAGATCTGTGTAGTAATCGTGTGATCCATCGCGAGCGTGAGGTCGTAACTCTTGCCATAGAAGCGATCGATCAGGCCCGTGAACACGCCGGGAAAGCCGCCGAGCACAAGGTTGACCACAAACACGACGATCAACGGCAGAAAGGCGATGAAGGCGGGTGCAAGTTCCTTGGTGTCGACGACCTCCGGCTCGTTGCCGTGTCCCTCGCCATAGCCTTCGCCGGCCGTAGCCGCAGCGCGGCGGCGCCATTCGAGATAAATCATGCCGAGCACGAAAATGAAGATTGCTCCCAACACGCCAAGGATCGGTGCGGCGCCGTTGGTGGTCTTGAAATAGGTGGTCGGAATGATGTTCTGGATTTGCGGACTAAAAGGCAGTGCATCCATCGTGAAGGAAAAGGCTCCCAGCGCGATGGTGCCGGGGATCAGGCGCTTGGGGATGTTGCCGGCGCGGAACATTTCGGCCGCGAACGGATAGGCGGCGAACACGACGACGAACAGCGACACGCCGCCATAGGTCAGCACAGCGCAAACCAGCACGATCGCAAGCATCGCGCGTTGCGTGCCGACGATGTTGATCACCGCGGCCACGATCGATTTCGAAAATCCGGACAGCTCGATCACCTTGCCGAACACCGCGCCGAGCAGGAAGACCGGGAAATAGCTCTTCACGAACCCCACCATCTTGTCCATGAAGAGGCCGGTGAAGGCGGCGGGCACCGCGCCGGGGTCGGTCAGGAACACCGCCCCGAGCGCGGCGATAGGCGCAAAAAGGATCACGCTGAAGCCGCGATAGGCCACGAACATGAGAAAAACGAGTGCTGCCAGCGCGATCAGAAAGCTCATTTGTTCCTCCCCTGATCTTGCGCATTTTTTTCCGCGCGTCGCTCAAGAACAAATCAGGTCCGCACCGTGTGCTTTGCGGTATCGCAAAGGTTCTGAAAAAATTGTCGGTGGCTCGTTTGGACGAAACAGGGCGCGGCAGAACCGCCTGACCGGTCGTTTCCCCCTCCGCTGAGGGCCGCAAGAATTGCGACCCCTGCTCACAGGTGTTCAGGCACCAAACCGCGGCAACAGTTTCAGAGCGTTGCCGCGCTCGATATCCGCGATCTGCGCTTCGGTGAAAACGCCCGCGTTGCGCAAGCCGTTCACGTGGTCGATGCCGGTGCGATACGGGAAATCGGTGCCGAACAGGATCTGCGACGTCGGAATAATCGCGCTCAGTGCCGACATCGCTGCCTTATTCGAGGTTTGCGCGGTGTCGTACCAGAAGCGCGTAAGCTCGGCGAGCGTGCCGTCCGGCACCGTTGGTTTTGTCTTGGCATCGAGCACCGGCTGCCGGACCAAGCGCTCGATCAGGAACGGCATCGAGCCGCCGGCATGCGAGAAAATCCAGCGGATGTCGCGGAATTTCTGCGCATTGCCGGAAAAGATGATGTCGGCGATGGTGCGGGTGGTGTCGGTGCCGTATTCGATCATCACCGGCGGCTGGGTGCGGACCAGGTTGACGCAGCAATCGGCTCCGGTTGGATGGGTGTAGACGATGACCTTGCGGGCGTTGAGTTCTTCCATCACCGGCAGGAAGGCGGGATCGCCAAGCCATTTGTCGTGATAGCTGGTCAACAGGCCGATTCCGTCGAGCTTGAGCGTGTCGAGTGCGTAAGAAATCTCCTTCAGGCTGGCATCGACATCGGTGAGCGGAAGCATCGCAAAACCGCCGAAGCGGCCAGGATGGTCGGCGATCAGCTTGGCTGCGTATTCGTTGCATTCGCGCGCGAGCTTGCGCGCAGCTTCTCCGGAAGTGAAATTGACGCCCGGAGTGGTCACCGAGAGCATCGCGACGGCGATGCCGGCCTTGTCCATGTCGGCGAGCGAGCTTTCGGGAGTCCATTTCCGCATCGGACCGTCGCCGAAATTTGCTGCAACCGAGGCTGTGACGTAGCTCGGCGGCGACAGATGATGGTGGACATCGATCCTGTAGGGCCTTGTCTCGGCGGCCTGCGCGAAGGCCTTTATCGGCCCACTGAGACCAGCTGCGGCGACGGTGGCGGTGCCTGCCAATCCTGCCACGAATTGGCGTCGGCTGAGCGCCGCGCCTGTGAGTGACAACACTTCTTCGCAGCCGCACACACAACCTTTGAGCGACCAGCGTTGTTTGCGTTCGTCTTTCTTCATGCGACGTCCTCCGTTGCGGTCCTTTTTTCGGACTTCTCGTCTTGATGGGCCCACCATAAATCTCGCAAGACCTGTCTACCTCAGATGATGCGGCGGACAAAAGAGCCCGCTCTCTGCTCAGGCCTACTGAATAACGAGATTTTGTATGCCAGGAACCGATTTGAGTCCTGCGAACATGTTGCATTGCGATGTCCACAGGAGAAGAAAAGTCGTCTAAGGGGGCGCGACAAAACGCAACGGACTCTCGGGTCCCTCTCTGCTATGGTCGAAGTGCGAATTGGCTTCACGAAGGAGTGGAGTTCATGAACAGGCTCGTTGAAATCCGCCGCCAGGAATATTTTTGCCGTGAGCGTGCGTTGCATGATTCCGAGCGTAAGTTGTTCTGGCTCGCGGAAGCTGAAGAGTGGGAGCAGCGTGCACTTGACGAAATTGCATTCCACTTCAGGGAATGCAATCTCGAAGCTCCTGATCATTCCCGGAAAGCGCATTGAAGCGCGAGTATTCGCGCCAAGTTGTCAAACCAGGGTGAGTTCAACGTCGCCCATCGCCGGTGAGTGACGACATGTGAACGCGTCTGCCGGTTGCACAGCAAGCGCGAAAAGCACCTGAAACTTGCCGGGCTCGCCCTGCTTTTGGCGCCTTTCGGACCGCTTGCTCTTCAGCCGCAACAAGGCCATCATTCGCAATTGGCAAGAACGTAGTTTCGGTCCTCTGCCAGAATAAATCCAAGGCAAAATGGGAGAATTCGCCCTGAAAGCCGTTTGGCAGCTGCGGCTGTGCATTGCGTTCGCGCTTCTGGTTTCGGCCCCCCGCGAGAGCACGGGCGCGGAAACGTTGCGCGTCGGCGTGCAGAAGACCGGCACCTTCGCCTGGCAGCTTGACGTCATCGCTCGGCACGGGCTTGCCCGCGAGAACCGGCTCGATCTCGCCATCCAGGAATTCGCTTCACCCGAAGCGAGCAAGCTTGCTCTCAACAGCGAGGCGGTCGATGTCGCCGTCGTCGACTGGCTGTGGGTTGCGCGCGAGCGCGCGCTCGGCCGCCCACTCAAGTTCTATCCTTATTCAACGGCGGTCGGCGCGGTCATGGTGAAGGCGAATTCGCCGATCCGCGACCTTGTGGACGTCAAGGGTCGCTCGCTCGCGGTCGCGGGCGGCGCGCTCGACAAGAGCTGGCTGATCGTGCGCGCAGCAGCGCAGCGGCGCGGCATCGATCTGGCGCGCTCCACGCGTCTGATGTTCGGCGCACCGCCGCTTCTCTATGAGAAGCTGCGGCAGGGCGAGGCTGAGGCCAGCCTGAATTTCTGGAATTTCTGTGCGAGGCTGGAGAGCCAGGGTTACCGCAGGCTCTACGATGTACGGGACGCGGAGGCCGAACTCGGCCTGAGCCAGCCGATTGCCGTGATCGGCTATGTCTTTTCCGAGCGCTTCATTGCTGCGCATCCCGGCACAATCGATCGTTTTCTGGCCGCGGCCCGAAAGGCCGACCAGATTCTCCTGCAGTCCGATGCCGAGTGGGAAGCCTTGCGTCCACTGATGGTCGCAGAGGATCAGGCCACCTTCGAAGCCTACCGGACGATCGGCCGCAGCACGGTGCCACGCCGGTCAATCGATGACGAAGAGGCCGATGCTCGAAAGCTGTTCCGCGCCCTCGCCAGGATCGGCGGCGCGGAGCTCGTCGGCCCGTCGAAGGAACTGGACGAGCATCTTTATTACCGTCCTTCAGTGCCCGAGAATTGACCTTGGTGAGGCTCCTGTCGCTCGCCCTCGTGATCGTTCTCTGGACCGTGACGGCCGCCGCCGTAGATTCGTCGTTGCTTCCGGGTCCCGTGGCCGTGGGGGAGGCAATGCTGCGCGACGCCTGTTCGCTGGCGCTTCCCTATCATCTGGCGTGCACCCTGTTGCGTGTGATCGCGGCCTTCGCCATCGCTTTTTCGCTCGGGATGGCGGCAGGATTTGCCATGGGCAAGTGGGGTCTCGTCGATCGGATCGGTGATCCCTGGCTCGTCATTCTGTTGAACCTCCCGGCGCTTGTGACGATCATCCTGGCCTATGTCTGGATCGGCTTGAACGAAACCGCCGCCGTCGTCGCGGTCGCGCTGAACAAGTTTCCCAATGTCGTGGTTCTGGCCCGGGAGGGAACGCGGGCGCTGAGCCCGGAACTAGAAGACGTGGCTCAGGTATTTTGCCTGTCCGGTGCGGCGCGGATCCGTCACATCGTCCTGCCGCAGCTAGCACCATATCTCGCTGCGGCATTTCGCTCCGGCATTTCGATCATCTGGAAGATCGTGCTCGTCGTCGAGTTGATCGGCCGCCCGAATGGCGTCGGCTTCGTGCTCGGATCGGCGTTCTCGCTGTTCGACATGGTGACGATCTTTGCCTATTCGATCGCCTTCATCGTCATCATGCTCGCGGTGGAGAGCCTGATCGTGCAACCCCTGGAACGCAATGCAAGCCGTTGGCGCCGAAAAGCTGCTTGAGCTGAGGGTCGATTCGAAGACCTATCGCTCAGCCAAGAATGCCCCCATCGAGGTATTGCGCGATTTCGCCTTTGAGCTTGCGCCCGGTTCGTTCGCCTGCCTTGTCGGTCCTTCCGGCTGCGGCAAGACCACAATCCTGCGCATCGCAGCCGGTCTCGACCGTGACTTCCAGGGCAAACGGTGCATATCGCCGGCCACGCGCGTTGCCATGGTGTTTCAGGAGCCGCGCCTTTTGCCCTGGCGCACGGTCGAAGACAACATCCGGGTCGCGATGGATGCCGCGTCGGCCACCGGCGCAATCGGCGGATGGCTGGAGCGTTTCGATCTGGTCGAGCAGCGGCGTCAATACGCGGGCGAACTTTCCCTGGGCCAGGCGAGGCGGGTGGCGATGGCCCGCGCCATGTCGGTCGGCCCGGACCTGCTGCTTCTCGACGAGCCTCTGGTGTCGCTGGACGAGGCCGTGGCGGCGCGGCTGCGCGGCGAGCTCCGCGCCATCGCCGAGACCCGCAAGCTTGGCATCCTGCTGGTCACGCACGATCTTGCCGAGGCGATCGAACTGTCGGACCGCCTGCTTTTTCTCGGCGGCAGGCCGGCCTGCGTCGTGCTGGAAAAGGAACTGTCGATGCCCCGCAGTCGTCGCGACCGCAGGACGGTGGCGGCGCTGGTCGAGGAAATCGCCGGAGAGACGAACGCGCGCTAGTGTGGCGGTTCAGAGCACTAGAATTTGAACGAATAGATGCGCTCGTCGGCGCCGACATAGAGACGGTCTTCTGTCGCGATCAGCGTCTGCATGTGCCGAAGGCCCTCCAAAGGCTCGCTGGTGAAAATCGGCGCGCCGGTATCGCCGCGGAAGGCATGCAGCCGATTATCGCCCTCGGCGCCGAGCGCCCACACAATCGGGTCGGAAAGACCGTCCGTGGTGGTGGCGATCACGGAGCCGCGGCCCCGGAGCGCGCCGCACCAGGCGGTGGTCATGGTGGGCGGCGAGCCCGGCGAGATCTTCAGAACCGTCAGCCCTTGGCCGTCGCTGGGCTTCGGGCAACGGGCCCCTCGCGCGGCAAAGGCGACAAAGACATCCTCGCCGACGGGATAGGTGGCCGGTGCGGTGATGATCGCCGTCTCCGATACGGTTTCCGCGGCCAACTGACCGCCGATGCCACCCAAGTCCTTCCGATCGAGAAGGTAGGCCTTGCGATCCTTGCCGAGCGCCAGCATCAAGGAGCGGCCGCCGTCCGCGCCGGGAAGGTTGAGCGGCAGCGGATTGCTTCCTCCGAGATCGGCATCTCGGGCGTCGAGTGTTTTCCAATCCGACGGTGCAAAATAGTCCTTCTTGTTTTCACTGCGGCGCAAGTCTGCGCCGAGGCGAAACACGGCTTCGCCGTCGCTCCAGTTTTGAGCACCCATCGTATTCCCCGTGGCGAAAAACAGATCGCCTCCTACAACACTCAATCCGCCCGGCGACCAAATGCCGCCGCCGCGCGCGCGTGTTTCGAAGCTGACAATTTTATTGGCGTCGTGCAGGGAAATTCCGACCACCCAGCCGTGGTAGTTTCCGCAATCTCCGAAATGACCGCCGAAGGCGACATAGAGGGTATCATCGAGGATCGTAAGCGCCGCGCGCTGGTTTTGGACGGCCGGATCGAACCGGCGCCCGGACTTCTGCAAGGCCTCGGCGACGTCGATCGGCCAGCCGGGGAGGACGGTACCATCCTTTAACGAGAGGGCGAACACCTGGTGGCGAATGCCGCCCGACAGCTCGAGCGCCGCGTCGAAATAGATCGCTTGTGTCGGGGGATCGATGACCGGCGTGCCGGTAATGCCGAGCGGATCAATGTTACCGCATTGCAGTGAGCCAAGGAAAACCGGACGGCCGACCTTGCGTCTCCACAGTTCCTTGCCGGTGGCGGCGTCGATAGCCTGGACCACGTCGTTCTCCGCCGCCACAAGCAGGATTCCGCCGTTCGAGCCCGGAGGGCGCCAGTAGAGCGGCTGAGCATAGAGAGGGCCAACACCGACAGCATCGAATGTTCGATCCAGGCGCAAAGACTTGGCCCTTTCCACGGAGAGCGCCGGTACGACAAAATGGCCGCTTCGACCGACGTCGCCATGGAACGTCAATACCGATTTGTCTTCAGCAATGGCGCACGGCGAAAGCAGCGGGAATGCAAACATTGCTGCGAGAAAGCCAGCGCATATTCTGGTTGCGAAAAAGCCCGTCGAGCTCATGGTGTTTGACAACCCGCGCTGCCGTCGGGCGGGGAAATGCACGCCGCAAAAGCCAATCCGGCAAGGCGCCTTCCGGTTCCTAAGCGGGAACGGACCGATCGGTCAAAGTTTTACGAGCCAGACAGCCGTCGAGCGGCGCCGCATCGCCCTGTCGCAGCGGACCTTGTTGACCTATATCAAGCTGCACCGTGGTCCGGCTTGCGATACAACGCGATTCAGACCATCGATCGGGCGGCTGGGTGCGAAGACCGGCGGGAGCGGTTTCCACGCGGGCCAAGCGATCGAACAGAAATCTGGGAGGTTCGGATGGATCGCCCGTCATCGGCAACCGGCGTGTCGGACTATTTCGAAAGCCTGATGAGTGCCGGCCAGCAAGCAGCCAAGCAGTTTGACGATGCGCTCACCAGTGCCATGGGCATCGGCGCCGCGCCCGGCAAGCGCGAGGACATCTCGCCAATGGCGTTTGCCGCAGACTTGCAGAGGCAGTACTGGTCGCAACTGCTGGGTTTCTGGAAGGGGAGTCTCCTCAAATCACCGGCTGCGGGCGCTCAGCCGCCCCGCGATCGGCGTTTTCAGGATGAAGCCTGGCAGCACTCGCCGTACTACGATCTCATCAAACACTCCTATCTGATGACCTCGAAGCAACTGGCCGAGATCGTCGATCAGGCCCATGTCGACGACAAGTCGAAGCTGCAGCTTCGCTTCTATGCGCGGCAATTCATCGATGCGATGAGTCCCGCGAATTTCCCTGCAACCAATCCGGAGGTCATTCGCACCGCGATCCGGACGCGTTCGGCGAGCCTGATCGCCGGGATGCAGAACCTGATCGACGATCTGCACAAGGGACGGATCACCCGGGTCGACGAGTCCGCCTTCGAGGTCGGCCGCAATCTTGCCGTCACCCCCGGGTCGGTCGTGTTCGAGAACGAGCTGATCCAGCTCATCCAATACACTCCACAAACCGCCGAGGTCGAGAAAACGCCGCTCGTGATCGTGCCGCCCTGCATCAACAAATATTATCTGCTCGATCTTGGTGCTGGAAACTCCTTCGTCGAATACGCTGTCGAGAAGAGTTTTCAGACCTTCCTGATTTCGTGGCGCAGCGCAGTCCCCGATACCCAGCGCCTGACCTGGGACGACTACCTGCGGCTCGGGCCGCTCAAGGCCATCGATGTGGTACGCGACATTGCCAAAGTCGATCAGGTTCATGCGCTGGGCTTCTGCGTCGGCGGCACGATTCTAAGTTGCGCGGCCGGCGTCCTCGCCGCGCGCGGCGAAGACAAGCTTGCCACGATCACGCTGCTGACGACGATGATCGACTTCGAGGACACCGGCGAGATCGGCCTTCTGATCGACCAAAATTCCGTCGCACTGCGCGAGGCGACGATCGGAAGCGGCGGCATTATGCCCGGCAAGGAATTGGCTTTTACGTTCGGAACCTTGCGCGCTAACGATCTGATCTGGCGCTATGTCGTCGACAGTTACCTCAAGGGGGTGACCGGTGAGGCTTTCGATCTGTTGTATTGGGATTCCGACAGCGTCAGCCTGCCTGGACCGATGTACTGCTGGTACGCGCGCAACACCTATCTGGAGAACAAGATCAAAAATCCCGGCGCGACGACGCAATGTGGCGAGCGGATCGATCTCTCGAAAGCAAAGGTGCCGATCTACATATTAGCCTCTCGCGAGGACCATATCGTGCCCTGGCAGAGCGCATACCGCTCCAAGGACATCATGGGAAGGGAGCCGCGGTTTGTATTGGCGGCGAGCGGTCACGTCGCAGGCGTCATCAATCCGCCCGCCCGCAAGAAGCGCAGTCATTGGCTCAATGACGATCTCGATGTTGAGGCAAAGGATTGGCTGGAGGGTGCGAAAGAGAAACCGGGAAGCTGGTGGCCCGATTGGGATCGCTGGATGAAACGTCATTCCAGCGGAACGGTCGCGGCGCCATCGCATCTAGGCAACGGCAACTATCAAGTGATCGAGCCCGCACCCGGCCGCTATGTCAGGCAAAAATCCAATTGACCTGCTCTTGCGCTTCGGCGGTGCCGAAGCGAAACCGGCATATCGCCATGTGGCGGACAAGATTTATTCGATAACCTCGTCGGCCCGCGCGAGCAGGGTGGGTGGCACCGCGATGCCGAGCGTTTTCGCCGTCTTCAAATTGATCGCCAACTCGAATTTCGTCGGCTGCATGACCGGCAGATCGGCGGGCTTTTCGCCTTTTAGTATTCGCCCGGTGTAGACCCCGGCCTTGCGGTAGGACGATCCAGCGTCTTAGTGCCACTGCACGGACTTGGTCACCGTCTGCCGGACTTCGGCACCGCAATCCGAGCATTCAAAGATGAAGTCGATCCTTGATGTGTTCCAGTGCGGCTCGACGTCTCTGACATACATCGGAAGCAATCCCATGCAGCCAGGGCAGATGACCGGAGCCGTCTCGACGATATGATGATGTTGAACATAGGCTGGCATATCGGCTCTCCCCACAAGCAGAAGTGCGCTAGACCCAACCCCCAAATCGGAGCCTACCGCAGAGCACAAAAGGTGCCTCATTAACTCTGCCGAACGTTTGAGGAACGCCTGCACAATATCTGGGCTTGTGACATATCAGTTACGTTTTCGGGGCCGGCACCGGTATCGTGCTATAGGCGGAACCGGTTCAGAAAACAAAAGCCATCTTGGGCGAAGGAAATCGAGGGATGACACTCCTGCAGCAGAGGCTCCCTGGCGATCGCGACGTCGCTCCTAAGCCTGCAACTGATTCGCTGCTGCAGTCTGCCGTTCAAAAGGCCGCGCTCAGATTCGTACCGCTTCTCACCGTCGCGTACCTCTTCAACTATCTCGATCGCACGAGCCTCGGCTTTGCTGCACTGACCATGAACCGAGAGCTGGGGCTGACGGCTAGCCAGTTTGGACTGGCCGCCGGCATTTTCTTCGTCGGCTATTCGCTGTTCGAAATACCGAGCAATTTGTTGCTCTATCGTTTCGGCGCGAGGCGATGGCTCGCCCGCATCATGATCAGTTGGGGCCTCGTGATCGGCGGCGACCGCGTTCGTGGTCGGGCCGAACAGCTTTTACGGCGTGCGTCTGTTGCTCGGGATCGCCGAAGCCGGCTTCTTTCCCGGCGTGACGTTCTTCCTCGCCGCCTGGTTTCCCGCCCAGTACCGCACGCGCATGCTGGCCTGGTTCCTGGTCGGCATTCCCCTGTCCTCGCTGATCGGCGGACCGGTGTGCGGCATGCTGCTGCAGATGGATGGAATCTGGGGGCTGAAGGGTTGGCAATGGCTGTTTCTCATGGTGAGCCTGCCCTGCGTTCCCCTTGGCTTTGCGACGCTGAAATTGCTTTCCGATTCTCCGCAAGCCGCCCTTTGGCTCACGGGTGAGGAACGCGACACGCTGGTTGACGTGCTGGCTTCGGAAGTGCGGGAGCGCCCTCATAGCTCGCTTTGGGCCGCGCTGAAGGACGCGCGCGTGCTGATCTGCACCGCTATCCAGTTCGGCTTTACGCTGGGATCGTACGGCATCGGCATCTGGCTGCCGCTGATGCTGAAGGAATATCATCTAGCGAATCTTGCGATCGGCTGGATCACGGCGATCCCTTATCTCTTCGCATCCGTTGGCATGATCCTGTGGGCGCGCTATGTCGACGAGAAGGGCCGCCGCATCGTCAATCTGGCGCTTGCGTGCCTGCTTGGCGGCCTGGGGCTTCTGGCGCCGGTCGTCTCCGGCTCGGTGACGGTGGCCGTGACCGGGTTCAGCCTCGCGCTGATCGGCGTGACCGCCGCGCGCGCGATCTTCTGGAGCATTCCGACGCGTTTCCTCACCGGCGTCGCCGCCGCGGGCGGGCTCGCCTTCATCAACAGCATCGCGACCGTCGGCGGCTTTGTCGGACCGTTCATGATGGGCTGGCTGAAAGAGCTTTCAGGCTCCTATGTGGTCGGCCTCCTGGCGGTTGCCGCCATCATGGTCGTAGCGACTTTGGCCTCGCTGTCGCTGAAGTTCTTCATCACGCGGGAATGAATTGGAATAGCTGGGGCTTTACGACCGATCGTCATCACATCGGATTGCCGCTATCCAATGACGGCAGTGGCGAGGCTTGCCGTTCCCTCGCTTCGTAATATTCGGCCGAGAACTTGATGGACCAGCGCGAGAAGAATGAACGGAATTGCTGGGTGGGCTTTTCGACGCCGAGGTGTTCGGCCACGTGCGCCGAGCGCAGCCGTCCAACCGCCGATTCAAGACCGGCGGTGCGCTCGAGCCGCTCAATTGCCGCGACGCCAGCCCTCTCGGCTTGCCGATAGCGAAATCCGACCTTCCTGATCACATACACAGACTTGATGGCTTCATAGCCTTTGATGACCAGCTGAACGAGTGGATGTTTTTTGGCCTGTGGCCAGGCGGCGGGGTATACCGGCAGCACCAAAAGCTTGCTCTTGGCGATGATCGTCGCCAGCGGATGCAACAGTTGCATCCATGCCGGCCAGGACGTGACCTTGGCAAACAATACGGCGTGCATTGCGGTCGCGGCCGCAAACGAGATCGGCAGCCAAAGCACCGCACCGAGAATGACGAGCAGCGCGGCGTTCGGCGTGAGATGCCGGCATGTTCGGAAAACCCACGCCATGCCGGCTTCAAAGGCATGATGTACCGCCTGTTCGAACGCCCGGTAGCTGATCTTCCGCCGCAACCAGGACCAGTTCCTGCGGATCGATACCCGCCACCGCCGACGTTTGGTCTCGGAAAGCGGAAGCAAGTGCAATGCTGCGCCTATGACAATGACGACGACATTGCCAAGAATCCTGATCGCGAGAAGTGGAAGCCAGACAATCTGAATGGCCAAAGGGAAGGCGTAGTCGAGCAGCCGCATCAGGATCGAAAGTATGAAGCGCAGGGTCTTGCTTATGGCGAGCATGACGAGAACGAGCGGGATGATGATCACATCATCGAGGGCACCGCGGAAGCGGCTATCCTCGCTCCATGCCGGCTCATGTTCATCGGTCACGGCGCAACGTTCCGGGCTGGCGGCAGGGGATCCTGCTGGCTCAAACTAGCACAATGTGAGGGCCACAGGGTGGTCTCGTGCGGGGCTCGAGGCGACGAAGGCATTGCGAGTTGCCCCCGACGACCGTCAATCGGCAGGCTAACTCCGGTGTCAGAATCTGTCGCCTTTTTCATTGGAATCATTGGCTCGTTTGGCCTCCTAGTTGTTTCTTCTTCCCGCGATGGGACTCGTCGCTGCAATTCGATGAAGGAGGAATTAGGATGAACCACAAGCTCATGAACTGCCTGGCCGTTGGTGCGCTCGGCACAGTACTTGCTTTTTCCGCGCCGGCTTTCGCCCGAGGCGGCTTTGGCGGCGGCATGGGAGGAATGCACAGTGGCGGCATGGGTGGAATGCACGGTGGCGCCACGGGCGGAGGGATGCGCTTTGCCGCCGCAAGCCCACAGTTCAATGGCGCGCGGTTTACCAATGCGCGTTTTGCGAATGCGGCCATCTCGCCTCGTTTCTCGAGCTTCCACCACGGCTTCCATCACCGCTTCTTCCATCACCGCTTCAACCGCTTTGCGTTCTTTGGCGGACCCTTCGTCTACGCTGCCTATGATAGCTGCTGGAGTCAGGTGTGGACGGCCTATGGACTGCAGTATGTCAATGTCTGCGCGAACTACGGGTATTAGCGTTCAACCGCCCGTGATGGTCGCGATCGCTCGCCATCTCCGACTTGATTGAAGGGGTGGCAGTAGGTCGCGATCATCACGCGCATTTGCAAATGGGTTTGCGCGACTTCGAATTAGTATCGGACAGTGACGTAAATCATTCGACTTCCGATTTCGGCCGAGCGAACTTGCCGTTCGGTCGCTGCTCCGGAGACTGAAGGCCATGATGGGAGGTCACCGTCGGATTCTTGTCGTTGAGGACGACCCGGAAACCGCGGGTCAGCTGATCGAACAGCTCGCCACGAGCGGTTACCAGGTCGATCTGGCTGCGACAGGCAGTGAAGCGCTGAGTCAAGGCACGACCAGTGATTATGCCGTGATCACGATCGACCGCATGCTGCCGGACATCGACGGAATTTCTGTTATGCGTCGATTGCGCGATCGTGGCGTCGGCGCACCAATCCTGATCATCAGCGCACTCGGAGAAGTCGACGACAGGGTGCGCGGCTTGCGCGCCGGCGGTGACGACTATCTGGTGAAACCTTTTTCTTTCGTCGAACTTTTGGCGCGGCTCGAGGCGCTTGCACGACGCAGCGACACCATTGCCAAGGAGACCATCCTGCGCGTCGGCGATCTTTCGATCGACCTGATCTCGCGGTCCGCGAGCCGGCATGGCAAGGAAATTATGCTTCTTCCGAGAGAGTTCCAGCTCCTGGAATACCTCGTACGCAACGAAGGTCGGGTCGTATCCCGGGCAATGTTGTTGCAGCATGTCTGGGATCTTCACTTCGACCCATCGACAAATATCATCGATGTCTACGTCGGGCGCTTGCGTCGGAAGGTCGACGAGCAGCAGGCTTATCCGTTGATCCACACGGTTCGCGGCGTCGGGTATTGTCTCAGTGCTCCTGGCTAAGACCTTAACGTCCTCGACGTTCAAGCTGGCGCTGATAGGAATCGCCGCCTTCGGCCTGATCGCGTCGTCCATATTCCTCTACGTCTATTTCGCTACCGCCTCTTACGTGCGTGGCGGGTCGGATCGCGCGATCAGGAGCGAGTATTTGTTGTTGAGCAACGTCTATGAACGATCGGGTCGGGATGGGGCAATTGAACTTATTCGACAACGGATCGCCGACAAGACGCTTGCGGATCACATCTATATTCTCGCCGATTCCTCGCTCGCCATTCTGGCCGGCAATCTCAGGCAGTGGCCGCCGGCGGTCGCCTCGTCCTCCGGCTGGACGGAATTTCGTGTGACGGGATCGCTGGAGTTCACGAAGCCGCCACTGGTGCGCGGCCTGGTTCTGACATTTCCAGGCGGCGATCGATTGCTGGTGGGGCGGGATATTGCCGACCTCGAGAGCTTTACCGCGACCATCTGGACCGCGGCGATCTCGGCCGTGGCATTGATGTTTGCGGTCGCGGCTGCGGCAAGCGTCCTGGTGACTCACCGGACGGTGGGGCGAATTGAGCAGATCAACGCCACCAGCCGTGCCATCATGCTCAGCGGACCGGACAAGCGTATTCCGCTTCGCGGCAGCCATGACGAATGGGATCGCGTGGCGGAGAACCTCAATTTGATGCTCGACCGCATCGAAACCTTGATGGGGGAAGTCAAGCAGGTGAGCGACAACGTCGCGCACGACCTGCGAACGCCGCTGACGCGAATGCGCGGCCGGCTCGAGAAGGCCTATCACAGCCAGCGTAACGCCCTGCTTGATCAATCGCTGATCGGCGACACCATCACCGATCTTGACGCGGTCTTGAGGATATTTTCGTCGATCACACGGATCGCCCAAATCGAGGCCCAGGCAAGAAAGAGCGGGTTTCGCAATGTCAACCTGGTGGAAATCGCGGGCGAGGTGGTCGAACTGTACGACGCTGCGGCCGAACAGAACGGTACGCATCTCTCGCTTTCCGGCGATCGCGAGGTACTGGTGACCGGCGACCGTGATTTGCTCTTCGACGCCATCGCCAATCTGGTCGACAATGCCATCAAGCATGGCCGCTGCGGAGGGCAAGTCGTCGTTACCAGCGAATACGCCGATAACATCCCGGTCATCTCGATCTCCGATGACGGACCCGGAATTCCCGCCGACCAGCATGAACACGTTTTCAAACGATTCTATCGGCTCGAGCAAAGTCGGTACGCCGCGGGAAACGGTCTCGGACTGAGCCTGGTCGCAGCCGTTGCCCGTCTTCACGGCGCGCGGATCGAAATGCTCGACAACTCGCCCGGTCTGCGGTGCAGGCTCTGGTTTTCGGTGCCAAGCTGCCAGCAGCTCAAGTGAACTGGCTTCGTATCGCCTGTCCGCTCAGGTAAAGATTTCCGGAGGTCTGCTCACACCGGCTCGGCCTTGCGCAGATCGCGCAAATGATCGAAGCGGTTCGCCTTAAGATCGGCATCCGTGCTTTCAATTGAGGGGAGGGCAGCTTCGGCCAGGATTTCTTCGGTGACGTCCTCCACGCTTGAATCGGCGATCTCGTGGATGAAGTTGATATGGCCATACTCACCGGAGGCGATGCGCGAGACCACCTCGCGCCGTGTCACTTCGGGATCGACGATGGCCTCGCGCCCGCGCCGGCCATAATCGATCATCACGACAAAATATTGCATGCCTTCCGATACTCCCGCTCGCGGTGTGGTCGCCGGCTAAAGAGGTATTGTTTCTGAAAATCAGAAATAGGTCAATTATCAATTTCTGAGAATCAGAAATAAATTGAGCAAAAGGCCTTCCTCAACCGGTGCGGGCGGGCGAATCGTCGGCGAAAAAAGCTGCGGTCATTTTGCGACGGGCTTGCCGTCCCGCGGGCCGCCGTGACCTCGCACCGTCTTGCGCGAGCGGGCGGCGGTTCTGGCGCGCAGCCGCTCGATCTGGCCCCGCGGCAGCGTGACGCAGATCTCGCCGATCCATTCCAGCTTCACGCTCGTGATCGGCTTGGCGTTGAAGCTCGTCAGGTTGACCACGTTCGCACCACTGCCGCGCTCGATGGTTTTCAGATAACGCTCCCCGCTTTTTAGGCGGACCGCGGCCTCTTCGCCGTAAAAGCTCGACAACGGATAGCGCTGATCGCGATAAACCACGATAACATCGCCGTTTTCGTATTTCGGCAGCATCGAATCGCCGACCACCTCGAACGCGACGGTTTCCTCCGCGATCGGGAACGGGAGCTCGATTTCGCCGAGCCCTTCCGGCGGCACCTGCTCGTGCTCCGGCGCGATCGCAGCACCCGCGCCGACCCGGCCCATGATCGGCACGGCATTGAGCTCCAGATAATCGATGATCGGCTGGATCTCGGAAGCCTTGATCAGGCGGGCCTCGGCCAGGATTTCGGAAACCGCGCCGGGGCGAACGCCCATCGCCGCCGCAAGGGCGCCCTTGGTTTTGCCGGGCTTCTTTAGCCCTCGCTCGATCATCCTGACATCCAGCATGGCGCTTCTCTCTCTCCGAATGTTGAAAACATAGCAATTCCGATTATCCGAAATCAAGCTTGACTTTCATTTCGGAATATCCGAAATTTCGGGGAAGCAACCACAGGATGTTTCGGAACGTCGAATGCAATCAAACTGGGCGGAGCAGCACTCGCAGGCGCTGCGTGAATATCTTCAGAAGGGGATGACCTATTCGGAGGCGGCAAAAGCGATCAACGCGCGCTTTGGTACTTCCTACAGCCGTAACGCCGCGATCGGTCGCGCCAAGCGCATGGGGATCTCCGGCGCAGGCCAGCCCGATCGTCCTTTAAGAGCGAAAAAGCCCCGGCCACCAAACCCTAAGCGGCTGCTCAAGAAGCGCGCGGGTCTTCTTAAGGCCTCCCGGCCGCGGGTAAAGGTTTTTGCGCGCGCCGCGGCCCTGAAGCTGCGCTGTGTCGCCGTCGTTCCGCGCCATCTTTCCCTCATCGAACTTGAGGACGGCGATTGCCGTTATCCCTATGGCGGCGAGGCGGAAGGGGAGGCGATCACATTCTGCGGCCATCCACGTCGCGACGGCTCAAGCTACTGCGTTTCGCACTTTCATCTGACTAGCCTCCCTCCGACGACATCCGAACGCAGCGCCGGCAAAGTCGTCCTGCGCCTGGTGGAGGCGGCGTGATGGCTCCGAACGCCTTCGAGAGAATGGATGTGCTGCCGGTTCGGCTGCGCGTGGCGCATCTCACGGCGTTGATACGGCAGGAGGGTAGTGGCTCTGCCCGCGCCGAGGCGCTCGCCGTGCTGCTGCGTGATCAATTGACGGCTTTGGCCGACAACGAAAATCGCGCCGAATGAAACGCCCCTGGATGCCGCTTTATGTCGGCGATTATCTCGGCGACACCGGCCACCTGACCACGGCGCAGCATGGGGCCTATCTGCTGCTGATGATGCATTACTGGCGCAAGGGCGAGTTGCCCGACGACGACCGCCAGCTTTCAAAAA
>Ga0307474_10001087_pt1 | contig 19771 bp, 12 predicted proteins | sample atmos_gasesECM1C_2_FD_203312 | JGI IMG/M metagenome (GOLD analysis project Ga0307474, IMG submission 203312) | Hardwood forest soil microbial communities from Morgan-Monroe State Forest, Indiana, United States - atmos_gasesECM1C_05 | ecosystem: Environmental > Terrestrial > Soil > Temperate... | reverse complement strand
ACGAGTGGTCGATAATTAATGGTCAATTAACAGAAGACTACTGGTCCGGTTGATTGGTGCCGGAGTCAGGACAATGGAGAGTCCCGGCTCGTCCTTTTATCGCCCTTCTTCGCCGACTTTGAGCCAATTGGTGTAGGCGCGGCAACGATTGCGGGGACGGTGCCGCAGACCTGCACGCGGCTCATCAACTTCAGTCAGGGGTGCCGTGCTGCCTGAAGAGTAGCGATGGCCTGGCGGACGCTTTCGTTTTCGGGGCTGTCGGGTTTTTCTTTCAGGAAGAGCTGGAACTGCGCGATGGCGGCTTCGGGACGGTTTTGCATGCGGAGCACCTTGCCCGCCATGACGTGGACTTCAGCGAATTGCTCGTGGCCGCGCAGAGCGTGCGTGCGCTCCACGTCGGCGAGTGCCTTTTCGTATTCCTTGTTGGCGAACTCGGTGGTGGCGAGCAGGGCCACAGCTTCGGGGCTGGATGGGTCCAGGGAAATGGCTTTCGTCAGCAGGGATTCAGCGTCGGCATATTGCTGCTCCTGAAGATCCATGCGCGCCAGATCAACATATGCCGGCACAAAGGTAGCGTCCGCCTGGTTCGACCGGGAGAACAAGTCACGGGCCCTGGCACGGTCGGATTGCTTTATGGCAATGACGCCCAGCATCTGGTAGGCCCGCGCATAGTGGGGATACTCGGCAACGGCTTTCTCGAATTCCGTCGAGGCCTTCTGCATGTCGCCTTTGGAGTAGGCGTCGAGGCCCTTCTTCATCTCCGCGCCGGCCTTTCGGGGAATACTCATTTCGCTGACCGAAACGGACGATCCCGGCGGCGACGATTCTCCGGGTTGATTCTGGTCGGGTTTTACGTGGATGGTCTCTTGGTGCTCATTTTCAAGGGCGTTGATGTTGAAGTAGTTGGTGGTCACGGTCTCGAATCCGGATCCGGAGGCCGCCAGACGGTAGGTCCGGCCGCTCGCGACCTGAAAGTGCGCCGGCTCGCCGCCGACGACCTGGACTTTGGCGACGACACCCTGCGGAGAAAGGACCTGAACCTCGACCGGCGTGGAGATGTTCCGTTCGTCGGTAGTGCGCACGCGCACTTCGAGGTCGCAGTTGGTCTTTTCCTGCGCGACGAGAAGGGACGCGAAGAGGAGGAGGATTGAAACGGATGCGAGGCATCGAGTCATCATTCCTCCGTTCTCGAGCAGCCCCTGGTGAGCGACATTGACGCCTCCGCCCCGCCAGGAACTGCGGCCATTGCCGTGGGAGCCGGCGGGTTTCAGGGCGTCTGCGGGTTGCCCAGATACCATTGTGCTCCTGAATCGGCTTGGGAACACCCCTCGGCAACGCAGTTAACGGGCAGGGTGTTGATCCTGCTCCCGCGATTTAAGCAGTGCCCATGACGATGGTGTGGGGGCTCATGGGAATGGGATGCGCCTTGACGGCGGTGAAGCCGGCTTCCTGGTGCATGGCGCGGAGTTCGCTGAAGGTGTAAGCGTCGCCGGCTGCGGTTGTGGTGAGCATGGTCATGGCAAAGCCGGCGGGCATGGGCGGCGAGACGCGATCCTCGTTGGGGACGAATTCGAGGGTAGCTGCGCGGCCGCCGGGCTTCAGGGCCTTGCGCACCTTATTGAGAAGGCCGACGCAGGTGGGCTTGTCGAAGTGGTGAAGGAAGTTGGTCAGGAGCACCGCGTCGTAGGGGCCGCCGAAATCCACGTCGAAGGCGCTGCCGGGAAGCATGTCATAGCGTTCCTGCACGCCGGCCTTTGCGGCGTTTTTGAGGGCGACCCGCAGGACGGGCGCCCAGTCGAGGCCGGTGACATAGGCTTGCTTGTTCTGTTTGGCGATCTCGATACCGAAGAGGCCGTGTCCGGCGGCGATGTCCAGGACGCGCATGGGTCCCTGGTGTCCCTCGAGCACGACAGCGCCGAGGGGAGGGGCCATGGGTCCCATCATAGGGGCCATCTTCTCCGCGAACTCGACCCAGAGGGGATTCTCGGGCTCGACGCTGCCTTCGCCGGGCAGCTGAGTGCGTCCGGCGCGGACGACGTCAGCGAGGCCGGTCAGGCCTTGAATCAGGGTCGGATTCGCCATGAATTGGGCCACGCTGGCGATGCAGGCGGGCGATGCCGGGTCAAGGAAGGCTGCGCTGTTCGGCGTGTGTTTGTAACAGTTCCCTTCCTTGACCAAAATGCTGTTGATTACGAGGAAGTCGCAGAGGATGCGAATGCCGCGCTCCGATGCCTGGGCGTGGCGCGCGATGGAGGCCACGTCGCCGGGCCCTTGGCCGACGGCGCAGAAGATGTCGAGATCGATTGCTGCTTTGAGGGCCGCCGTGCGCTGTACCGCCTGCACCATGTCAAAGACAATACCGGGATTGAGCGGAGTTTCCGCCGCGTGACCGTTGTCCATTCTTGTGTCTCCAGAGATTTGCCAGTCGAGCAGGACTTGATTGCTATGGAATATCCGTCTTGGGGAAGCGAGCCGAGTGTAACAAAGATTCGCAGACCCGGACCAGCAACACTTTCAGCGGGAGACCACTTGCCCCGTGAAGCAAAAACAAGCTGCTCCATGGGAACGCTGGTCCTCTGGCACGCGGCATTCGCTACTCCGTGCGCAGGGCGCGCATGGGTTCGATGGAGGCGGCGCGGCGGGCGGGGATGAAGCCTGCCACGAGCGAGACCAGGAGCACGCCGAGACAGGCGGCAGCGAGCGACCAGGGATCGTGTGCGGAGAGCTGGTAGAGCTGCGAGGCCAGGTAGCGCGAGGAGGACCATGCGAGCGGGAGACCGATCACGAGGCCGAAGGCCACCAGGATCAGGCTGTCGCGGAGAATCATCCAGAGGACGTCGACGCGAAGGGCACCGAGCGCCATACGGACGCCGATTTCCATGGTGCGATGGCTGACGCGATACGAGAGAGTGCCGTAGAGTCCGACGGCGACGAGGAGGGCCGCGAGGGCGGCGAAGAAGACCGCTAGACGGGCGACGAGGGCGGACATGAGGTAGCCCTCCTCGTAGCCGGCGCTCAGGAGCTGGGGTTTTCCCAGCGGGATGTTCGGATCAATCTGCTGGACGACGCGACGGATGGCGGGCAGCAGGGCCAGGGCATCGCCGCTGACACGAATCTCAACATCGAGGTTCGGGATGGGGTCGGATTGCTGGTAACTGAACCAGGCCATGGGCATCTTGTCTTCGTCGGCGCTGCGGTACTTGCTGTCGCGGACGACGCCGACGATGGTGGCGGGAGTTCCAAATTGGCCGACGGAGTGTCCGATGGACGAGGCGCCCCTGAGGTAGCGATCAGCGAGGGTCTGGTTGACCACGGCAATGCGCTGGGAGGTGCGACTGTCGGACGGGCGGATATCGCGGCCGGCAAGCACGGGAATGCCGAGGGTCGCGAAGAAGCCGGCGCCGACGTTGTTGCTGCGGAGCATGTTTTTGCCGTCGTCCCAGGGATACTGTCGGCCGTCGAGAACAAGAACGTTGTTGTCGGACCAGCCGGAGCCGGGCCGTTCCGAGGCAAGGGTGACAGACTGAACGCCGGGAAGCGCGCGCAGGTTTTCTTCGAGGCGGTTGTAGAAGGCGAGCTTCTCGGCATAGGGCAACGCACCCAGGGGATGCACGCCAACGGCGAGGACCTGGTCGGCCTTCATGCCGAGGTCGATGTTGCGGTAGTTGAAGAGGGTGCGCACCAGGAGGCCGGAGGCGAAGAGAAGGACGACGCAGAAGGCCATCTGGGCGACGATGAGGATTCTACCGGTGAGGACGCCGTGGCGACCGGTGGTGGCGCGGGAGCCGGCGGAGTTGAGCACAAGGCCCACGGGGGCCGTAGCGGCAGCCCGCAATGGAGCGAGGCCAAAGACGAGAGCTGCGAAGGCAGAGACGGCGAGAGTGGAGAGGAGGACGGAGCGGTCGGGGGCGAGGCTGACCTCGAGCTCCGACCAGTAACCGAGCAGGCGGGTGGCGTTGAATGCGAAGAGGACGCCGAGCAGTCCGCCGGCGAGAACGAGTATGGCGCTTTCCGTGAGCAGCTGGCGGAAGAGCCGCCAGCGCGCGGCGCCCAGCGAGAGGCGGAGAGCGAATTCGCGATTGCGGACCGAGTTGCGTGCCAACAGGAGCATGACGATGTTGACGCAGGCGATGACCAGCACCAGCACCACCATTCCCATGAGGACACGGACAGGCTTCTCGTAGTCGCTGTTGGAGGTTCCCAGGCCCTTGGCGGGCGCGAGCTGCAGGTCCATTGAGTAGCCCTTGGGCTGCTTCTTGGCGGTGGTCTCGTAGGCGGCGTTGGCGAAGACGGGATTGACGCGGGCAAGGGCTTGTTGGGGCGTGATACTGGGCTGGAGGCGCGCCATCATCATCAGGGCCCACCAGTTTGGGTTTCCGTAGAGCGTGGCGTCGGTTCCGGCCGGCATGCCCCAGGCGGTCAATTCGGAGCGGGTCTGCAGGGGGATCCAGACGTCGGTGGACTGCCCGCCGGATTCGATGCCGTAGAAGCCGGGGGCGGAGACGCCCAGGATGGTGAGGGGCACGCCGTTGATGTAGAGGCTCTTGCCGATGATGCCGGGGTTGCGGTTGAAACGGTGGTTCCAGTAGCCGTAGCTGATGACCGCAACCGGCGAGTGATTGTCTTCGTCGCGCGGGGCGAAGGCGTTTCCGGCGGCCATGGAGACGCCGAGGGCGGTGAAAAAGTTGCCGCTCACCTCGTCGGCCTCGACTTCCTCAGGAGCGTCACCGTAGCGCACGGCGGTTTTGGTGAAGGAGAGAGGGACGTACCCGATGACGTCGGAGAATTCAGACTTGTCGGCACGGAGGCGGTTGTAGACGTTGATGCCGGTGGAGAATCGCGAATCGCCGGTGGAACCGACCTCGGGCATGTGCTCGTGGGTGAGGTAGAAGAGCTGGCCGGCGTTGCGGACAGGGAGCATGCGCAGCAGGACGGCGTTCATGACGCTGAAGACGGCGGTATTGGCGCCGATACCAAGGGCCAGCGTAAGCACGATGGTGAGAGCGAAGGCCGGGGACATCCGCAACTGGCGTAGCGCATAGCGCAGATCATTCGGCAACATGCAAACTCTCCTGAAGACGTGTCCTGAAACGTGAAGGAGACGATCCCGGTCTCCCCGGGAAAAATGCATGTCCGTGCCCAAAGTGCGGTGTTGATTTCCAGCCACTTACACCTGAGGATCGCGTTGAATCCTGTCCGAAAACGGACGGTTCGTCCAGAGGTGGACAAGCCCGCAGGATCCGCTCTTATCGTAGCGCCGGACTCCAGTCGGTTGTAGTGTGGGCCTCCGGCCCACACACCGCATCGACAAGCTCCGGCGAGAATGGGAAGCAATGGCAGACGGGGTTTCGCGTGCTGGTTTCCAAACCTGCGCCGGCCGGGAGCCAAATCTCACAGGAATCGGGGCCTTTTCATGCTGAATCGCAGAACATTCCTGGCTGGAGCGGGAGCGGCATTTGCGTTGACGGCCGTCCCATCCATTCACGGCACATCGGAGAACGAGGGGCTGCTGTTGGTGGCACAAACCGACCGAACGCGAATCCTGCGGGGTGCGAAAGCGGCGCTTGCACACGCTCCGTTTCCCATTACATCGATTCGGTCGCCACGCAGCCCGGGCGGGCCCCACGACTTCTTCTCTGAAGCGGATTATTTCTGGCCGAACCCGAGCAATCCGGACGGCCCGTACATCAATCGCGACGGGCAGAGCAATCCCAACAACTTCAATGGCCACCGCAAGGCCATGATTGATCTGTCCCTTTGGGTGCCCGCCCTGACCGCCGCCTGGGTTCTTACCAGCGATCGACGCTACACACATCACGCGCTCGATCACCTGCGAGCGTGGTTCGTGACCGCAGATACCCGCATGAACCCCAATCTGGAGTATGCGCAGGGCGTCCACGGCGTCACGACAGGCCGCAACTATGGCATCATCGACACGCTGCACCTGGTAGAAGTTGCCCGGGCTGCCACGGTTCTGAATTCGGCTCTGGCGGAAGCGGATCGTGACGGGATCCGCACGTGGTTCCGAGAGTATCTTGATTGGCTCAAGACCAGTCAGAAGGGGCAGCAGGAGCGCGATACACTCAACAATCACGCCACCTGCTGGGCTCTGCAGGCAGCGGAGTACGCGCGCCTGATCGGCGACGAGGCTACCCGAAACGAGGAACGCCAGTGGTTCGTCCGCACCCTGTTGAGCGACCAGTTGGCAAAGGATGGCTCGTTCCTCCGCGAGTTGGCGCGCACCAAGCCCTACAGCTACTCCATCTTCAACTTCGACGTGATGTCCGGATTGGCGCAGTCTCTCAAAGGAGGAGATCCGGAGCTGACCACCTTTGCTCTGCCGGACGGAAGAGGACTGCCGAAAGCCGCCGCGTTTCTCTACCCCTATCTGAATGACAAGTCCACGTGGCCGTACGCACATGATGTGGAGCATTTCGACTCCCTGCCGGTGCGTTCGCCCGGACTGCTCTTCGCTGGGCTTGCCGGGCATCACACCGAGTACATCGAGCTATGGAAGCGCCTCGATCCCGACCCGACCGACGGGGAGATCATCCGCAATTTTCCCATTCGCCAGCCGCTGCTCTGGGTCTGAAAAACGCAAGGTCGCCCCGTGCTGAGGACTTCGCCGCGCTGTGCCGGCCGCTTCGTCGCCCTATGATGTTGCGAGGGAGAGACGCGATGATCCGGGTTGGCCTGGTGGGATTCGGGATGGCGGGGCGCGTGTTCCATGCGCCTCTGATCTCCTCGGTGGATGGGCTGGCGCTGTCGGCGGTAGTGGAACGGCACGGAAACCAGGCCAAGGAGCGGTATCCCTGGATCACGACGCACCGGTCCCTGGAGGCGATGCTTGCGGACAAGACGCTGGGGCTGATCGTGGTGGCGACGCCCAGCGGCACGCACTTCGAGGTAGCGCAGCGCGTCATCGACGCCGGGTTCAACGTGGTGGTCGACAAGCCGGTAGCGACCCGAGCCGACCAGATTGCAGCGCTGGCGGCACTGGCCAAGAAGCACGGGGTGCTGCTGGTTCCCTTCCACAACCGGCGATTCGACGGAGATTTTCTGACCGTGGAAAAGCTGCTGCGCGAGGGAACGCTGGGGCGGCTGGTGCAGGTTGAGTCGCGGATGGACCGGTGGCATCCGGGGGCGACGCGGCGGCCGTGGAAGGACGAGCCGGACCAGGGGGGCGGCGTGCTGCTCGACCTGGGAACGCACCTCGTGGACCAGGCGCTGGCACTCTTCGGAAACCCCATGGCGGTGGGCGCCGAGGTGACGCGGGAGCGGGACGGCGAGGGAGCGAACGATGCATTCACAGTGCGGCTGCGGTATCTGGGGTTGCGGGTGACGCTGGAGGCCAATGCGCTCTCCTCCCCGGCAGGGCCGCGGTTCGTGGTGCGGGGTACGCGGGGAAACTTCCGCAAGAAGGGCGTAGATCCGCAGGAAGCGGCGCTGAACAAGATTACGCGGATTGCCGCGGACCACTGGGGACAGGAGCCGGCGAGCGAGTGGGGCATGCTGCATGTCGACGTCGAGGGAGGAATGGTGACGCGGCCCCTTGCCACGCTGGCAGGAGACTACCGCAGGTTCTATGCCGGCGTGCAGGATGCGCTGCAGGTAAAGGCCAAGCCGCCGGTGACAGCCGCCGATGCATGGCGGGCGGCGCGGGTGCTGGAGTGGGCGCTGCAGAGCGCCGCGGCACGGAGCGAGCTGGAGTGCAACTGGAGCGGGGAGCCTGCGTAGATCGGTCCGAGTATTGAGTAGATCGCCCAGGTCTACAGGAAACCAGAGGCACACGGCGTGAAATCTGCTGCGGGCTTTCGGGAATGGGAGGCGGCCCGCGCGTCAAGCAGGGCCGCTCCGCATTGGATGGGATGTGCTCACATGGTGACGGTGAGGGTGATGGTGGTGGTTGGCGCCGGATCGAACGGGGGTGTACCGGTGCCTGTGACCGTGTAGGTGTAGATACCGGGCGTCGTGCCCGGATTGCTGCCACCACCGCCGCCGCTGGTGGTCGTGCTGCTGCCGCAGGCGGAGATGTTGAACATGGCGAAGGCAGCGACGAGCATGCCAACCAGCGCACGCCAGGCGCGGCGGCGCGACGGAATGCCGAAGAAGACCAGCAGAGCGAGGACTACGCCGCCCGCGGTCTGCCATCCGCCGACGCTTGGACGCGTGAGACTGGCAACAGGCGCCTGCGTGTTAAAGGTTGCAGTCGCGGTCCCGCTTGTGGTGCTGGCACTCAGGGTGATGGGCGATCCTGTGATGGTGCAGCCGGGAATGTCGACTGCATTGGCGGGAGAGGTGACATTCGCGCAGGTCACAGTGACCATCCCTGAGTAGACGTTGCTGCTGCTGACCGTGATAGTGGAGGTGGCAGGATTGCCGCGCGCGACGGTAGCGGGGGTGGTGGCCGAGAGTGCGTAGCTGACCACGCTTACGGTCACGTTGACGCTGTTTGTCGCGGTGCCGTAGCTGGCGTCACCGCTGTAGGTGGCGGTCATCGCATCGGTGCCCGGCTGCAGCGTGCCGGCGGCGATGCTGAACGAAGCTGCTCCGGCAGAAAGAGCCGCGGTCGACGGGCCGTAGCCTCCGCCGCCGAGGGTGACGTTGCCCGTTGGCGTAGGGAGGCCGCTAGAGCCAGTGACTGTGACATTGATGGTGACGGGCTGGATAGAGGTTATGGCGGTAGCCGAAGGCGTAAGCGTGATGGTGGCCGTGGCGCTGCCCGTTGCGGATCCCCAGTAACTGATCAGTTGTGTAACGTCCACGCTGCCCACGCCGGTGGCGAGGTCGTAGCCGGGGGTGGTGTCGTAGCCGGTGAGAAAGTAATTGCCGGCGCCGTTCTTCTGGCAATCAGACGTGCTGCCTGACGTGCAAACCACGGAGTTGTTCCCTACCGTGACGTCGTGGAAGACGAGGCTCGCCTTCGAGGAATTGAAGAGGTTGTAGAGCTCCTGCGCGGCGGCAATGCCGCCGAGTCGACCGCCGACCTTCTGCTGGACGAGGGCAAGGATGCCGGCGAAGGCGGGGGCGGCGGTGGAAGTGCCCCCAAAGGCTGCGAAGGCGAAGGTGGGCGGGTTGTTCGAGTTGGCCACGCAATTGTCCGTTTGGCCGGTGGCGCCGCCGGTGAAGGGATCGTCGGTACAGACCAGCCAGGCCGCTCCATCCAAGCCGTTTCCAGCAAACAGTGAGACGTCGGGAACGTCGCGCCCGGCGTCACCGGGAACGCCGGCGCCGAGCTGCCAGCTCGGCTTGGCGTATCCGCTGGTGCAGGTGCCAAGCGTGGTGCCCGAGGTGGTGTTGGTGGAACAGGCGCTGACACCTCCACCACCCGCGATGATGTTGGTGGCGTTGTGGGAATCGAGGGTGGGGACGTTGGCACTCACGGTTGTGTCCTTGGTCGTGGAGTCGTTCCATGTGGACTCGGGAATGTAGCCCTTGGCGGAAAGATATGGCGTCGCTGTCGCGGTTGAGTTGGTGGTGTTGACGTAGGTGGTAAACCCGGCAATCAGGCTGAAGTAGTCCGTTCCCCCGACAGCGATGTTGTAGGGAGTGGAGGCGTAGCCGCTCACCTGCAGCCCAAGGGTGGCCGTCGTCTCGCTATTGTTGTTGTCGCATCCGGCGGAGCCGGTGTCGCCGGAAGCCACAACCACCGACACGCCGGCCGCGGATGCCTGCTGCCAGAAGCCGTTGAGCAGTTGATTGCCGGAGGTGCCAAGGGCGAGTTCACATAAACCGAAGCTGACGCTGAGAATGTCGACCTTATTGTCGGTGAGCGCCTGCTGAATGGCATTCTGAAGAGTGCCGGAGGTGTAGAAGTTGAGGCTCGCTCCAGGCGCCAGACCTCCGGCGATCTCGACATCCAGATACCCCTCGTCCGTGTCGCCGCCTGCGATGGCAGCGGGCGCGACATTCGTGATGGTGGGGGCCGTGGTGTTGTTGTTGAGGAATTTGGTGCGGTAATCCACCACCGTTCCCGCCTGGATGAGGGCATCGCCGACGATGCCAATGGTGACACCGGTGCCGTCGTAGCTGGTGCCCGTGGAGGCAAAGTTGGCATTCAGGCTATTGGGTGTGTCGTAAATGGTAGCGGCGTCGGCCGGTACAACGAAGAGCGTGTAGCTGCCCGAAGAGCCGGTGGTGAGTTCCGGCCTCGCGGCGGCAGGGCCGGCGACGGGCACCAGGCGATGCGTGGCAGGATCGAACTGCCCAGGTCTGCCAGGCACGTTGTAGGGCCGGGGCCGGATCGTGTTGAGCTGAGCCACTCCGCTGATGACCGGCGCGAGCGCCGAGGGGATGCTGGGGTCGGTGGTGTTGGAGAGAAACTGCTCGCCATGATCGTTGAACGAATGGATGGCGATGTGGAAGGCCTCTTCCACCTGGGAGACCGTGCCCGAGAAGGCGATATTGTTGCGGCCGGGAGGAATGTCGTCGACCTTCAGGCCGTGCGACTCCAGCCAGGCAACGATCGCGGCAATGTCGGAGTCGGCGGGCCCGTAGAGATTGCCAAACTGTTCCGGGGTGAGCCAGTGGTGGTAGTTTGCAGAGGACTTGTCCAGCTGCTGCGCCATCAAGGTATCCATGGCCGCCTGCTGCGCAGGGGAGCGGGAGAGCACCAGGCGCATGGATGCCAGCTCAGTGGCGGGCGAGGCTTCTCCCTGGTCGAACTCCGGCCGCGCATTCGGAGGCACGTTTCCGCGTAAGGTGGTGAGAGCTGACTCATCGACGGGGCCGTTGACGCGGGGCGCGGTCGCGGGGTTTTGCGCGCCGGCAGCCGGCGCCAGGAGCGCAACGAATCCCAAGGCTGAACTAAGAGCGAGGGGTAAAACTAAGCGGTGGGGAAACATAGTTCGTTCCCTGCCTTTCCTGGTTGAACAGCACTGCTTATGTTAACTGAATGTTGCTTGATCGCCCGTGGTTACGGGAGCGAAGAACGGGATCGGTGTGAGAGAGGCGAATTCTGATCGGGTGTTCCGCACGGTTTAGATGATTGCGCGTGCGAATCAGAGGCCTGATTCCAATGGGTGAATGATTTTTATTTTTGATATGGCTCTGCGAGAATGGTAGGCAGCATGCGGATCAGTTTGTTTATCACGTGTTACAACGACACGTTGTTTCCGGAGACCGGGCGAGCAGTGGTGCGGCTGCTGGAGCGGCTGGGCGTAGACGTGGAGTTCCGGCCAGCGCAGACCTGCTGCGGTCAAATGCACGCCAACACCGGCTTTCGCGGGGAGGCTTTTTCACAGGCCAAACGGTTTGTGAAACTCTATGCCGACGCCGAAGCGGTGGTGATTCCCTCGTCGTCGTGCGTAGCGATGATTCGGGATCAGTATCCGGGGCTAATTTCGGAGCTGGGAAATGACGCCCTCCGCCGCGAGTTTGATGTACTGTTGCCGCGCGTCTACGAGCTGAGCGAGTTCCTCGTCGACAAGATCGGCGTCGAGGATGTAGGCGCGTATTTTCCGCACCGGGTAACCTATCACGCCAGCTGCCACGGCCTGCGGGCGCTGCACCTCGGGGACCGGCCGTTCCGGTTGCTGCGTCACGTGCGCGGGCTGGAGTTGGCGAACCTCGATAACCTGGACCGCTGCTGCGGCTTCGGCGGCACCTTCAGCGTGAAGAATGCAGAGGTCTCGAGCGCAATGATGGCGGCGAAACTGCAGGATGTACTGTCGACCCGCGCGGAGTTCTGCACCGCGCTCGACAACAGCTGCCTCATGCACCTGGGCGGCGCGCTGCACCGCGAGTTTGCAGCGATGCGGACGATTCACATGGCGGAGATTCTGGCGAGCACAGAAGCGGGGCAGGCATGAGTGAACATCCCGTAATGGACCCGCGGGTGGCGCCGCCGTTTCCCGAGGCCGCGCTGCCGGTCCTGCGCAACGCGCAGTTGCGCAAAAATGTCGCGCATGCGACGGATGTGATCCAGGGCAAGCGCAACCGGTTGGTGACGGAAAAAACAGATTGGAGTGAGTTGCGCGATGCGGCGTCAGCCCTGCGCGCGCACACGCTGGAGCATCTCGGCGAGTACCTCGAACAATTCGAAGAGCGTTGCACTGGGGCGGGCGGCGTGGTGCACTGGGCCGCGGATGCAGAAGAGGCACGCGCGATCATCCTCGCGATTCTGCGCGAGGAGGAGGCCGACCAGGTCATCAAGATCAAGACGATGACGTCGGCGGAGATTCAGCTGAACCCGTTCCTGGCGCAGCATGGAATCGAACCGCACGAGACCGATCTCGCGGAGATTATTCTGCAGCTTGGCGGCGGCGAGCCCTCGCACATCGTGGTTCCGGCGCTGCACGTGAATCGAAGCCAGGTGCGAGAGATCTTCGCGCGGGCAATGGGTCTGGCTGTGCTCTCTGACGATCCGCAAACTCTGACGGCCGCCGCACGAACCTACTTGCGCCAGAAATTCCTGACGGTGCCGACGGCGATCAGCGGCGCGAATTTCCTGATTGCGGAGACCGGTGGCGCGGCCATTGTGGAGTCGGAGGGCAACGGGCGCATGTGCCTGACGCTGCCGCGCACCATGATCACGCTCGCCGGGATCGAGAAGGTGATTCCGCGCTTCAGCGATCTCGAGGTCATGCTGCAAGTGCTGGCGCGCTCGGCAACGGGCGAGCGCATGAATCCCTACACCTCGTTGTGGACGGGCGTGACGCCTGGCGACGGGCCGCAACGCTTCCACGTCGTTCTGCTGGACAATGGGCGCTCGGCAATGCTGCGGCGCGAAGTGGAGCGACAGACGCTGAAGTGTATTCGCTGCGGCGCCTGCATGAACACCTGCCCGGTGTACCGGCAGACGGGCGGGCACGCCTACGGGTCCGTCTATCCCGGACCGATTGGGGCGATCCTGACTCCGCAACTGCAGAAACTCGAGCACGCGCAGACGCTGCCCTATGCGAGTTCGCTCTGCGGCGCCTGCTACGACGTGTGCCCGGTGAAGATCAACATTCCCGAGGTGCTGATCGACCTGCGCGCGCAGGTAACCGAGAAAGAGCGCGCGAGCGAGCGGCGATTCTTCGATCCAATCTACCTGGGCATGGTTGTTGCGAATTGGGTCTTCGCGAACTCTGGGCGATTCCGGCTGGCGCAGCGCGCGGCGCGCATCGGGCTGTGGCTCTTTACGCGCAAGGATGGATGGATCCACTCTCTGCCCGGCGTGGGCGGGCGCTGGACGATGACCCGCGATCTGCGCGGCATTCCGAAGCAGACGTTTCGCGAGTGGTGGGAGAAGCGCGGCAAGGAGCGTGCCCAATGACGGCGGGATCGCGGCGCCGTATGCTCGACCAGATTCGCGCCGGACTCAGCGGGATCACCGGAAAACGCGCGGCCGATTACGCGGATTTGCCGCGGACTTACAAACAGCACGGCTCCATGAGCGTGGCAGCAAAGCTGGCACTGATGGTGGAGCGCCTGGTCGAGTACGATGCCGAGGTGGTGGAGTGTGCCGAGTCCGCTCTGGTTGCGACGATCGCAGCGCAGATCGCGGCAAGCGGGCGGCGCGTGCTGGTCGCCCCCTCGGGATTGCCGCGGCAGTGGCTCGTTCCCGATGTGAATTGGCGCGTCGACCACGAGCTTTTACACGAACAAATCGAAGAGGCTGAAGGCGTGGTGACGGCTTCCTTCTGCGGCGTGGCGGAGTCGGGAACGATCGTACTGCATCACTCGCCCACCGAAGGCCGTCGCGTGCTGACGCTACTGCCCGATTGGCACCTGTGCGTGCTCCGCGCGAGCGACGTAGTGGAGACGCTGCCGGAGTACTTTGCACGTTGCCCCGTCCCACCAAGGTTGGCGACGTACATCTCGGGCCCCAGCGCAACCGCCGATATCGAAATGACCCGCATCAAGGGTGTGCATGGGCCGCGGTTTCTCAGCGTGATTCTTGTGCGCGACGAAGCGTAGAACTTACCCGACCGCCTGCACGGTTCCCTTCCCGATCAGGTCTTCAACGCGCTCGACCCAGCCACGGTCGGCAGCCACATTCATCGACTCCGGTTCGAGGATCACTGCGTACTCGCCTTTGCGTTCAAGCTGCAGCATCACCTTGCCGGGGCCGGGCGCAGCATCGGCGGCCGATTTGAGCGCGGCGAAGACCTCCTCCGAAGCGCGATCGAGGTTGATGCGGATGCGAATGCCGCCTGGTAGCTTGACCTTCACGTCGTCGAGCGCCTGGACGCCGCTAATGGAGATCTTGGGCGCAGAGTCTTCTTCTCCCATGAGCATCCCGCGAATGAGCACGGGCGCTTCGATCTTGAGCTGCTCGCAGAGGCGCTCGTAATCGCGCGCAAAACAGATGACCTCGATCTTTCCCGTCGCATCTTCGATCATTCCCTGGGCGTACAGCTTGCCGTCGCGCTTGCTCTTTCGGGCGCTCCCCGTGCCGTGAAGGATGCCTGCCACCTGGATCTCATCGGCGGGATCGCTCTGGCGGCCCCACGTCCGCTCCGGCGGCTTACGCTCCAGGGCCTCGGCAACGGAGATGACACCGCTCAGGTTGCGAATCTTCTCCGCATATTTATCCAGCGGATGGCCGGAGACGAAGAAGCCGAGCACCTCCTTTTCGTTGGCCAGGCGCTCGCTCTCTTCCCAATCCGGAACCCTGGGCAGATCGTCGCCGTTCCTGTGGCCGTTCGCGGGCGTCTCATCGAAGAGCCCAAAGAGGCCGTGCTGGCCCTGCTCCAGATCCTTCTGCGCCTTCTGCCCGCGCTCCATCGCCTTGTCAACCGCGACGTAGAGCCCGGCGCGCTGGCCCAGTGAGTCGAGCGCGCCCGCTTTGATGAGCGACTCCAGCACGCGCTTGTTCATCACGTGCAGGTCCACCTTTTCGCAGAACTGCCACAGGCTGCTGAAGCGGCCGCCCACTTCCACGCGCGCCTTCATGATGGACTCGATGGCGTTGCCACCCACGTTCTTCACTGCGGCCAGACCAAATCGGATGGCGTCTCCATGCGGCGTGAACTGCGCGCCCGAGACTTGCACGTCCGGCGGTTCCACATTGATGCCCATCTCTTTGCACTCGGCAATGTACTTCACCACGTTGTCGGGCTTCGAGACTTCCGAGGTGAGCAGACCGGCCATGAACTCCACCGGGTAGTGCGTCTTCAAATATGCGGTCTGATAACTGACCAGGCCATACGCTGCGGAGTGCGACTTGTTGAAGCCGTAGCCCGCGAACTTCTCCATCTGGTCGAAGATTTCGCCGGCGATCGCCTTGGGATGGCCGAGCGCGACAGCACCGCTCATGAAGCGATCGCGCTGCTTGGCCATCTCCTCGGGCTTCTTTTTGCCCATAGCGCGGCGCAGCAGGTCGGCTTCGCCCAGCGAGTAGCTGGCGAGCACGTTGGCAATCTGCATCACCTGTTCCTGGTAGACAATGACGCCGAGGGTCTCCTTCAATATGCCCTCGAGTTCGGGCAGCATGTACTCCACCTTGCGCCGGCCCCACTTGCGCTCAATGAAATCATCCGTCATTCCGCCCTGGATTGGCCCCGGCCGAAACAGCGCCGTCAGCGCGGTCAGGTCTTCCAGCTTGTCGGGCTTGTAGCGGCGCAACATGTCGCGCATGCCGTTGGACTCAAACTGGAAGACACCCGACGTGAGCGCGGCGTGAAAGACCTTCTTGTACGTCTCCTCATCGTCAAGCGGGATGGTCTCGATATCGACTTTTTCGCCGCGGTTGCGCTCGATGAGTTTGAGACACTCGTCGATCACCGTCAGCGTGGTCAAGCCCAGAAAGTCCATCTTGAGCAGGCCCATCTTGTCGATCGCCACCATGTCGTAGGCGGTCACAATTTCGTCGTTCTTGGTCTTCGCGACAGGTACCAGCTCGGTCAACGGCCGCGGCGCAATCACAACGGCCGACGCATGCACGCCGGAGCCGCGCACCAGGCCCTCCAGCTTTTTGGCGGTGTCGATGAGCTCGCGCACTTGCGCTTCACTCTCGTAGATCTTCCGCAGGTCGGGCACGTCTTCGAGCGCCTTGTCGATGGTCATGCCCACGGTAGCGGGAATGAGCTTGGCGATGCGGTCCACGTCGCCGTAGGGCATGTCGAGGGCGCGGCCACAGTCCTTGATGGCGGCCTTGGCCGCCATGGTGTTGAACGTGATGATCTGCGCCACCTGCTCGCGGCCATACTTGCGCGTGACGTAGTCGATTACCTCGCCGCGGCGGTTCATGCAGAAGTCCACGTCGATATCGGGCATGGACACGCGCTCGGGGTTCAGGAAGCGCTCGAAGAGCAGCACGTTCTGCATGGGATCGATGTTGGTGATCTCCATGCAATACGCGACCAGGGAGCCGGCGCCCGATCCGCGCCCCGGCCCTACAGGAATATTATGGTCGCGCGCATATTTGATGAAGTCCCACACGATGAGGAAGTAGCCCGGGTACTTCATCTGGCGAATGATGCCGATCTCGTAGTTCAGTCGCGCTTCGTACTCGTGCACCGGCGTACGCAATTGCCCACGGGCCTCGAGATGACGAACGGCCGTATCCAGGCGCTTCTTGAAGCCCTCGCGGCACACCTCTTCGAAATACGTATCGATGGTGTGTCCCGCCGGGACGGCGAACTCGGGGAACGGGTTCTCCACCGGATGCAGCTTGAAGTTGCAGCGCTCGGCAATCTCCATGGTGCGCGAAAGTACGCCAGGCGAATCCGGAAAGAGCCGCGCCATCTCCACGCCACTCTTCACAAAGAACTGGTCAGAGTCGAACTTGAAGCGGTCCTTGTCGTGAATCTTCGCGCCCGTCTGTACGCAGAGCATCACGTCGTGAGCATGCGAATCCTCGCCGCACAGGTAGTGCGAGTCGTTCGTCGCGATCAGCGGGATGTCGAGCTCTTTCTCCAGGCGGAAGAGGTCCTTCTGAATCTTGCGCTCGGCCTCCAGTCCCTGGTCTTGGATCTCGAGGTAGAAGTTGCCGCGGCCGAAGATGTCCTGGTACTGCAGCGCAACCGCCTTGGCCTTGTCGTAGTGGCCCTCGCCCAGCAGTTCGCACAGCTCGCCCGAAAGGCAGCCGGAGCTGGCGATCAGCCCTTGGGAGTGCTGCGCCAGGTAGGCCTTGCTCACGCGCGGCTTGCGATAGAAGCCGTGCAGCGACGCCTCTGAGGTGATGCGGATCAGGTTGCGATAGCCCTCTTCATTCTCGGCCAGCACCAGCAGGTGATTGTAATCGTCACCCTGCGCCGGCGCGCGATGATCCTCGTTCTTGCACACGTAGAGTTCGCACCCCAGGATGGGCTTGATCCCTTTGGCCTTGGCGGCGTTGAAAAAGTGCACGGCTCCGTAAATGTTGCCGTGGTCCGTCATGGCGACCGACGTCTGGCCGAGAGCGGCGACCCGGTCCACGAGCTTGTGAACGTCACAGGCCCCGTCGAGGAGCGAGTATTCCGTGTGCAGATGGAGGTGAGTGAACTCGGGCATGTCTACTTCAATTTTAGTCTTCGAATGGATGTTGCGGATTTAGGCGGATTTGAGGAAAACACGTCCGAAACTTCGCGGATGAGCAGTCGCGCACCGGTCAGGCAGCGGCGGAATTCACTCCAGATCACGGCTTCCCGTTCGGCCCGATCAGCGTGCGCAGAAACTCCGGGGTAGCCCACTCCGCCTTCCCGGCGTACTTCTTCACCCAGTTCTCCCCCTCCCCGATGCGAACCCGGTCCGGCGTCCACTCCGGCGAGAGCGCGTTGGCCATCAGCGCATACTCGGCGCCCTCGTGCAGGCGCAGCGCCTTCCAGCAACCGCCAGGAACGGCAACCACCGGCCGCTCCCCCGCGGCAAGATCCCGCCCCAGCACAACCTTCTCCACGCGCCCATCCGGATGGAAGATGAAGTAGTCCACCGGCCCGCCCTCAATAAGGATGTGGGTGTCGTCCGGCACCAGCCAGTGCAGGTAGTTGATGGGCCGCTCCCGAGTGAGCATGTAGTAGACCTGGCTCTGCACCTTTAACAGGCGGCCATTCACGGGAGCTCTCTGCGCCGAGTCGCCGATGATCCCCAGGTAGCCCGACTCCTTGGGCAGGACCGACAGGTGCAGCTGCTCGATCAGCTGACGGGCGCGCGTGGCGCTTCCCTCCGGCGCGGGCGCAGTCTGAGCCAACGACGGCAACGACGAAATCAATACGACAGAGAGCACGCCGATCAGAGCGGGTTTCATCCCCCCAGCATAAGCGGGCCAGAGACCGTCGCTCAGCGCTCCCGCCAGTGGACTGAAATTCGCAGCGCTCAGCTTGATCCAAAGCAACGTCCTGCAGCACCCAAATGAGCAAAAATTGATGACCTTTCGCATTCGTGATGCTTTCTGGTCATTGTGCGAGAGATGCTTTTCGTGCATCGTTGAGACAGGCGAAGCGTCTATAAACCGGGAGCTGGGGCACGTGAAGACCAAAGTTCAGCTACTGAAAGCAGTTCTGTTGCTTGCCGGAGGAGTTGCAGCCTCCGCAGCCATTGCGTCCGGTCAGGACGCAACGGCGCCCGCAGCCGAGCCCGTAGCCAGCAGCCCCGCGACAATGCCCACACAGACCAGCGGCCCCCTCGCCGACGCCCAGGCCGCCGCCGTCCAGGTCAGCAGCAGCCAGCCGATCTCGCCCGCCGTGCAGACCCTGCTCGGCTTCCAGTCCTCCGACGCAAAGTTCGACGTCGACAGCCTCATGGACATCCTGCGCGACAAGCGCCACGAAGGCTGGGTGCTGGCCGCCTATCCCGACCCCAAGACCGCGCAGCCGCTCATCGGCGCCGGCTTCAGCCTCGACTTGCCCGCCCGCGAGCACCCGCAGCGCGATCCACTGAACCCGCGCCCGTTCCTCGAACCGTCGTCTGCCGATCTCTGGCAGGCAGCCGGGCTTCCTCCCGCAAAGCTTCAGCAGATCCTCGGCGAGTTCAACAACCGCCTCTCGGCCTGGGATAAGAAGGGCTTCCGCCGGCAAATCTGGGTCCTGGAGCCGCAGATCACGGACGAAGACGCCAATGCCCTGCTCCGCGTCGGCATCATCCAGGCCATCTACAACGCCAAGGCCTACTGCCGGAACTTCGATCGCCTGAGCGCCAGCCAGCAAATGGCCATGACGCAGCTGGTCTACCAGATGGGCGTGAACCTCGAAGAGTTCTCCACGTTCCTTGACCTCATCAACCGCGGCGGCGAGAGCCCCGCCGAAGCTGCGGCCGTAGCCAAGGCAGACGCTGCGTACTGGCGCAGCGTGCAGATGAGCCTGGTGCAGAGCCAGTGGGCCCGCCTTTACCGCGCCCGCGCTACAGCAGTCATCGCCATGCTCGATCCGGCTTACACCGTCAACCCCGCCGGCGCGGAACACAGCATCGGCGCCATCCTCCATCCGCCGCATGCGCGGCGCGGCCACGCCACCGTGCGCAACGCCGCTTACACGCATCGCCGCGCTTCCGCCGCCAAGAGACGCACCGCACGCACGCGGAAGAACTAGAACCCCCGAACTGCCGACTCCGCCGACCCGCCATACGCCCCAAAAATTACGACGCGACTTGTATACTCGCCTCGTCATGTCCAAACGGTTTCGTCTAGGCCTTTTTCTTCTTGCCCTTTTCTCACAGACCCTCCTCGCCCAGCATGGCTTTGTCCACACCGCCGGACCGGATCTCGTAGACGCCAACAACAAGCCCCTCATGCTCCGCGGCATCAACCTCGGCAACTGGTTTGAGCCAGAAGGCTACATGTTTCACTTCAAGGGAGGCGCGCAAGCTCCACGTGAGATCGAGGATCTGACCCGCGAGCTCATCGGTCCCGAGAAGTCCGAAGCCTTCT
>Ga0307474_10001086_pt1 | contig 19773 bp, 15 predicted proteins | sample atmos_gasesECM1C_2_FD_203312 | JGI IMG/M metagenome (GOLD analysis project Ga0307474, IMG submission 203312) | Hardwood forest soil microbial communities from Morgan-Monroe State Forest, Indiana, United States - atmos_gasesECM1C_05 | ecosystem: Environmental > Terrestrial > Soil > Temperate... | reverse complement strand
GGTTCACCTTTACTGTTTTTGTAAGTAACCTTTTGCGAGAGTCCCGCGGACGAAAGCTGGGCGAAATATCCATGCCAAAACCCGGCCAGTTCCGCCATCTGTGAGCTGCAATGATCCAAAGTGAGGTTAGGCCAGACGGGCAGGCTTTGAGGTTGCTGTCTGAGGCGCTCCAGCCACAAACGCTCGGCTGAGAGAATGTGCGCCAGAAGTCTCAGCGGCTGCGCGGCGGGTAGGCCTGCTCCGTCGGCCTTTAACGCGGCCAGCACTTCGCCGTTAGCCCAGGCGTCGTAGGCAAATTGACGCTGCAGATTCTCAAACAGATCCACGATTCGGTAACTCCAAAGTCGAACAGCTTGAAACTATGTGCGGAGCGCGGGACGATCTTTCCGCAAATCACAATGTAGTCGGCGAGTGCGCCATCTGCAACTTCGCTTTTTAACTGTCCTTTCACAATTCTCGGTTAGACTCGTGACTGAGATATTCTGAATTATCGGCAATCGCATGTTGCGCGAGTTTGAAATGCCGCTCACAATGCCCCGCAAGTCTGCCTCATCGCGACCCATGCCGGAACAGTTGGGCGCAGGCGCTCAGCACAATCCGGAGATGGCAAAGAAAGCGGCGAAAAAGGGTCCCGCATCGCTTGACGATCTCGCCCGGACCGCACTCAAAGCGTTCCTGATCGCGCGCGACGCGGCCTCCAATGTGCCCGATCTGTTCACCCAGTCCTCGCGCATGGCGTTCCTGGCCATCAAGGAGTGCGAGCAGGAATTGGACGTGATCGAGCGCTACATTGATGAGCGGACACCCGCAGCCATCACTCGAGTGAATGAGGCGCGGGCGCGCCAGTTATTGACCAGCCTGAAATGTACTACCGATCTGGAGCGCATCGGCGACTTGGTAATGAGCATGGCCATGCGGGTACAGGCGCGCACAGGCAAGATGGCAGCTTCTGATGTGCGCCAGTTGGTTGAGATGTCAGCGATCCTGCGCGAAATGCTTGATCTAGTTTATCGCGGATTCGTCGATCTGGACCTGGAGCGCGCCCGCAAGGTTCTGCAAATGGACAAAGACATCGACCGCGTCTGTCATGGTCTGTTCCAGAAGCATCTCACCGAGCACGCCGCGCAGAGTAATCCCTTAAGCTTTGAAGTGCTCCTCATGGCGCAGGCTTTAGAACGTGCGGGGGATCACACGACTAATCTCGCTGAGGATCTTTACAGCTTGATTGAGGGCCGCAGTCTGCGGCACGCTCCCAAGAAGCGGGCCGCAACATAGGACCAATGCCACCCCCAAAATTCATCATTCGTTAACAAGCTGGAAACATTCTTGCAACATTTCCAAAATACATTCAAAAGGAACCCAGACGATGGTGTCTGGATGATCGACCAGCCGACATAGCCAACGATGCAGCTCCCCATGGGAACTCACGAACCGCGAGGCGATTCGGGCACTGCAGGTGTGTCTCGCTCGCTCGTCTTCGTCGTCGAAGATGAGGAAGACATTGCCCGCCTGATCTCGCATAACCTGCAGGCCGCCGGCTTCGACGTGCAGAGCTTCGTCAGTGGAGCGTCGGTGGTTTCCGAAGCTTTGCGAGAAACGCCGTCGCTTTTTCTTCTCGACGTCATGTTGCCGGGTGCGGATGGCTTTGAGATCTGCCGCCAGATTCGCCAGACTGCAACTCTTTCTGCCACACCCATCATTTTTCTTACCGCAAAAACCGCCGAAGCCGACCGCGTGAAGGGACTCGAACTGGGCGGGGACGACTACATCACAAAGCCGTTCAGCCCACGGGAATTAGTGGCCAGGGTCCGCAGTGTTCTGAGAGGAGTGCGCCAACCGGCGGTGATGCCAGAAGTGCTGCGAGTGGGCGACCTCGAAATCGACGCATCATCGATGACCGTGCAAGTGGAGGGAAGGACAGTTCTTACCACGGTGCGCGAGTTCCGTTTGCTGGAATATCTCGCGACTCACCTCGGCCGCGTGCTTACCCGGGATCAATTGCTTGATGCTGTGTGGAAAGAGACCCCCTTTGTGACGCCTCGCTCAATCGATGTCTACGTCCGGCGACTGCGAGAAAAAATAGAGATCGATCCTCGCCACCCGCGCTACTTAAAAACATTGCGCGGCATTGGCTACCGTTTCGAATCTCCGAAGTAGATCGTTCGAATTAGAATCGGTGTTTTGGCCTCGCTCCATACCTTCACAGTGTTTGCTGGTAAGTTTCTAGCCCCCTTCCATGCTGTCTTCCACTTTGATTTATCCTGTCGTCTACTCGCAGCTTTACTAGTTATCAATGACCCGGCCCAAGCCACTGTGGAAAGCGGACAATCAAAAGGATCGCCTCTCTGAACTGACGGCGCAGTCGGATGATTCCGCGAAGGACAATTCCTTGCGCCGGGATGTGCGCTCGCTCGGTGCGTTGCTGGGGCGGGTGCTGGTGGAGCAGGTAGGTCCGGAGTTATTTAACACGGTCGAAGAGTTGCGGCGCCTGACGATTCGGCATCGCGAGCGAGTGGCGCACAGTCCGTCTGCCGCGGCTCACGGCGAACTGATGGCCAGCGCCCAGGCAATGATTTCACGAATGGATTTGGACCGCGCGTATCAGGTCACGAAAGCATTCGCAATTTATTTCGAGCTGGCAAATCTGGCAGAGACCAACCATCGCAAACGGCGACGCCGCGCCCGCCAATTGGATCGGCAATCCGCCCCCCTGCCCGGATCGTTTCACGGCACGGTGCTGCGCATGAAGCAAGCCGGGATTTCCGCGGAGACGGCGCTGGCGGCTCTGCGGCGGGTCATGGTTACTCCCGTATTCACAGCCCATCCCACCGAGGTAGCGCGGCAAACGGTGCTGCTGAAGCGTCGCCGCATCGCCGAACAACTGGAGCGGCTGGATCGTCTTCCCCTCACTGTGGACGAAGCCTTGCGTTGCGAACAGATCATTCATGCTGAAATTTCTGCGCTCTGGCAAACTGACGAAGTTCGTCAGACCAAACCCACGGTAGACGACGAAATTCGCATGGGACTGCGCTATTTTCGGCTTTCGCTGTTCGAAACCCTGCCCCGAATTTATAGCGCGGTCGCGGAATCGATTCGCGATGTGTACGGCAAGGTTGTCGAAGAGTCAGAGCTGCCGACGCTGGTCAGCTTCGGATCGTGGATCGGCGGCGATCGCGATGGCAATCCGCTGGTGAAGCCACAATGCGTGAAAGATGCCCTGGAACTGGCGCGTGCCGTGATTCTCCGCGAGTACATCCGCGGCGTCGAATTCTTGAGTGATTGCCTGAGTTCATCGTCGCGCCAGGCGCGCGCGTCGGAGGAAATTCTTTCGCAGCTTGCGCAATATGAGCGCTCGATGCCCGGTGCGAACATGCTCTGGGGGCCGGGCAACAGCGTAGAACATTATCGGCGTTTCCTGTCCTACGTGGTTCATCGCCTGCAGCGCAGCCGCGAAGGCTTGGGCACCCGGGGTGCGTATGAGGATGCAGCGGAATTTGAATCCGATCTGGTTATTCTGCGAAAGAGCTTGATGTCAAATCGAGGACAGAGATTGGCGGAGGCGTTTGTCGATCCACTGTTGCGCCAACTCCGCACCTTCGGCTTTCATTTGCAGGTTCTCGATATTCGACAGCACGCGCGGGTTCACGCCGAAGTTCTGCGAGAAATCAATACGATGAAAATCGACGCAAGAAAGAACGAAACCAGAAACCCGGAGGTAAGAAAGAGAAAAGTGAGAAAGGCTGAACTACGGGAGACTGGGCCGGCCTTGGCGGCAAATGCTGCCATGCCCGAAAGCGCCGAGGTGGGATCTCCTCAGACCCGCGAACTAATCGAGACCTTCCACACGATCCGGCAACTCAAGCAAAGTTATCCCGCCCAATCCATCCGTCAGTACATTATTAGCGGGGCGGAGGCCGAGGACGACGTTCTGAATGTGGTCCGCCTGCTGAAAGCTTGCGGAGTAAGCCTGGCAAGCTCCAATGAGGATCCAGGACTGATGCCGGTGCCGCTCTTCGAGGCGATTCATTCTTTGCGTGCCGCCGGCGATGTGATGCGCCGTCTGTGGCAGCATCCGGAGTATCAACCCCTGCTCAGTTCCTGGGACCGGTGGCAAGAGGTAATGCTGGGCTATTCCGATTCCAACAAAGATGGCGGAATGCTGACCAGCACCTGGGAGTTGTACAAAGCGCATCGGGATCTGCATCGAGTCGCGGACGAATGCGGAGTAAAACTGCGGCTCTTTCACGGGCGCGGAGGCACGGTGGGGCGCGGCGGCGGGCCTACGCATTCGGCAATCCTGGCGCAGCCGGAAGGATGTTTCTCCGGGCGTATACGCATCACCGAGCAGGGAGAAGTGCTCAACTGGAAGTATGCCGATGCGGTGCTGGCGGAATGGAATCTGGAACTGATGATTGCCGCCAGTCTGGAAGCGCTCACTCGTCCCCAGCAGCAGCCAAAAGATCAAGCGCGCTGGGAAGAGGCGATGGAGGAAATGTCGCAGGCGGCCTTCAGCGTTTATCGGCGCGATATTGCGGAGAATGCCGACGTGCTGGAGTATTTCGAGCAGGCAACTCCCGTCCAGGAATTGGATGCGGCTCGCATCGGCTCACGACCATCACGCCGGGCCAAGGGCCGGCGCCTCGAAGATCTGCGCGCTATTCCATGGGTGTTTGGATGGATGCAGAGCCGTCACGCCGTTCCAGCATGGTACGGAGTCGGGCACGGGCTGCAGAGTTTTGCAAAAAAGGGAAGAAGCCACGAGCGCTTGCTGCGTGAAATGTTAAAACATTTCTCTCTGTTTGCGGATCTGGTACGCAACGTCGAACTCGGGATGGCTAAGGCCGATCTCCACATTGCCCGTGTTTATTCAGGATTAGTAAGGAACGAGGCGCTGCGCACACGCGTCTTCGCAATGCTGGAAGCTGAGTTTATGCAATCGAAGCGAGTGATCCTGAGCGTCTCTGGTCAGCGCGAGTTGCTGGCCCGTAATCGCGTACTGGCGCGCTCAGTTCATCTCCGCAATCCCTATGTGGATCCTATGAGCCTGATCCAGGTCGAACTCTTGCGCCGCAAACAGCAGGGCCAAGACCGGGCAAGTCTTGAGTATCCCCTAGGCGCGACCATCAACGGCATCGCGGCTGGCCTGCACAATACTGGGTAAACTCAAATGCCGGCAAACTCAAGAGGCCCTCGAAGCATTTGGGCGCTAACTATGCGGCTGGCAGTCCGTCTGTAGTATGTTGTTAAGCGGCCATTGCCATTCTCGCTCCAATTCCGACAGATCCACAAAAGAGGCCCTATGTCTATTTCCAGAATCATTCTGTGTCTGTTCCTGTTGCCCCTGGTTCTGCTCGGGCAAAATCCCGCTCCACCCACGGCTGCCAACGCCGCTGTTACGGCTGACACGGCCAAAGTTCCCAAGCTCGATCACTTCGACCCGGACCTGGTCGACAAGACGCTGAATCCTTGCGACGACTTCTACAAGTACGCCTGCAATAAATGGATTGCTGCCAATCCCATTCCGGCCGATCAGGTCTACTGGAGCACTGGCGGCGGTCTGGAAATGTGGAACGACAACGTACTGCGAGAGACGTTGCAAGCGGCGAGTAAGAATGATGCCACGCGCAGCGCCGTGCAGCAGAAAATCGGCGATTATTGGGCCGCCTGCATGGACGAAAGTGGCATCGAAGCGGCGGGCATGAAGCCTCTGCAGCCGGAATTGGACCGAATCGCTGGGCTGAAGTCCAAGAAAGAGATCACTCTGGAAATTGCCCATCTACACCACGCGTTTCCAGGCGCATGGGTGGGATCCGATAATCAAACCAACGCTCCCTTTTTCGGTTTTAGCGGCGGGCAAGATTATGACGACGCATCTAAGGTGGTCGCTCAAATCGACCAGGGCGGCTTGAGCCTTCCCAATCGCGACTACTACATCAGCACTGATGAGAAGTCAGTGGAGACTCTTAAGAAATATCGCGTCCACGTGCAGAAGATGCTCGTGCTGGCGGGAGAGCCGGAAGCGCAAGCCAGCGACGACGCAGGCACTGTGCTCGAACTGGAAACCGCGATGGCGAAGGCACAGATGGATAACGTCACGCGCCGCGATCCCAAGAACATCAACAACAAAATGAGTCTGGCTCAGATTCGCGAGCTGACGCCCTCCATCCAGTGGGACGTTTATTTGAGGGCGGTGAATGCTCCGGTCAGCGAACACTACATCGTGTCCTCTCCTAATTTCTTTCGGGCAGAGGAGAAGCTGCTGACGGAACATCCCCTGGAGCATTGGAAAATCTACATGCGCTGGCATGCGGTCCACCAGGCCGCGCCCTATTTAACCAAGGCGATGGCCGACGAAAACTTTGATTTTTTCTTTCGCACTTTGGCTGGCCAGGAGGAACAACTTCCGCGCTGGCGGCGCTGCACGCACTCGGCTGACCGTGATTTGGGCGAGGCTCTGGGACAAGCCTATGTGGACCGGGCGTTCCCGCCGGAGAGCAAGGCGCGCACTCTCGAAATGGTGCATGCCATTGAAAGCGCCATGCACAACGACGTCGAAGGTGTGAGCTGGATGACGCCTGCGACCAAGGAACAGGCCATCGTCAAGTTGAAGGGAATCGAAGACAAGATTGGATATCCTTCGCACTGGCGCGATTATTCCAGCGTGAAGATCACCCGCGACAGCTACCTGGGGAACGTGGAACGAGCGTCGTCATTCGAGCTCGAGCGTTGGGTTGCCAAGATTGGCAAGCCTGTTGACCGGAGCGAATGGACGATGACGCCGCCCACGATCAATGCCTACTACGATCCGCAGTTGAACACGATCAACTTTCCGGCCGGCATTCTGCAGCCGCCGTTCTTCGAGAAAACCATGGACGACTCGGTGAATTACGGCGCCATCGGAATGGTGATAGGTCACGAACTCACTCACGGCTTCGATGACCAGGGACGCAAGTTTGACGCTCACGGCAACCTGCGCGACTGGTGGACTGCCGAGGATGCCAAGCAGTATGACGAGCGCGGCAAATGCATCTCCGACGAATACACGCAAGAAGTTCCCGATGCCGGCGCCGGAGTGAAGCAGAACGGATTGCTAACCCAGGGCGAGGATACGGCGGATAACGGCGGCATCCATCTTGCACTGTTTGCACTTGAAGCCGATCTCAAGAAGCAAGGCAAATCGCTGGATGACAAAGGTCCGGACGGCTGGACTTATCTGCAACGCTTCTTCCTGGCGAACGCGTACTCCTGGTGCTCGAGTGTGAGACCTGAAGTGGCTCGTTTGATCGTCACCACCAACCCACATTCACTGCCCATGTTCCGCATCGACAACGTGGTTTCAAATATGTCTGAGTTTTCCCAGGCGTTTGGCTGCAAGGCTGGTCAGAAGATGGTTCGGGCCAATGCTTGCCGCGTATGGTGATCGGGATCGAAACACATGGGCCAGCTCAAGGCTGGCCCATTTTGCCTTAGCTGTTGCGGTTCAAGTTCTAACGGTTGATGTCATCCTTCGATTGCAATCGCTTTACGTAGTTCTGCAAGTTTGATCTGTTGGCATCATCTGGAACGCCCGTCAGAGCAGTTTGCATCTCTTTGACCGCTTTGTCGAAGTCGCCCTGACCGCTGTAAACGCGGGCTAGACCGACGTGGGTCGTCCAATTGTCGGGAAATCTTTTGGCGGTTGAGCGATAAATGGCGAATGCCTCTTCCTGCTTCTTCTCTCCCTGCAACTGTCGCCCATAAAAATAAAGTTGTTGCGCTGATGCCTTTTCCAGCGCCTTGTTGCGGAAGGTGCTGGCGTCATCCTTCCGGCCCATGGCCTCGAGAATGCGAGACTTGTTCATGACGTTGTCGAAGCGTTCTTCCGTTTGGATGGACTGATCTTCATCTTTCAGCGCCTCGTCCAGATTCATTTTGCTCGCCAGGAAATATCCCGCCGCATCGTCCCAGCCCTCCCAATAGTATTGATTGAGCCCGCGTATTTGCCGGTGAATGCTGGCTTGGACGATGTCGTTGACTTTAACTTCAACTTTGAAAGGCACCGCGACCTTGTCCCACCGCAGCGTGACCACGGCGGAGTCGGGTTTGACATCATCGAAGTCGTAGGTCAAAGCATCATGGAGTTCGGCAGGTTGCGGCTTCACGGTTACGCGCAGCGCGTCTTCGTCTTGCTTGTAGCTGAAGCTTCCCCATGCGGTCGACATCTTCGAGAAGATTACCGTCCACTGATTCTCGCCGGGAATCATATGCAGGCCGTAGGTTCCTTTGTCGAGCGGCTGGCCTTCGATCGTGATCGGATCGGTGAATGTGACGGTGGTGTTTTCGTTAGCTCCGGCGCGCCAGACTTGGCCGTAGGGCACAAGCTTGCCCCAGATCTGGCGTCCGTTGGCCAGAGGCCGGTGATAGTTGACAGTGATGTCGGTGATGCCGATGCGCTGCATGATCACGGCATGCTGGCTTTGCAAGGGCAGATCGAGCATCACGGTTTGGGTGTGGCCAACACTGCCTACCGACAAAAAGCTGCATAACAAAACAAACAGACGAGTTCTGTTCATGGGAAAGACTCCTCTTCTTTTTTCCAGTGGGGATTCCGACAGCCGATGCAGGCGCAATCCCTGGGATGAAGCAGCGACGATGAATCATCCGCGTCTGTTGGCTGTGCTGATTGACTTAGACGTGCGGCGGGTGCCAAAGTGAGCGACAATGGTGCGGCGAAACCCTGTACGTCGCAGCTCAACAAACTGCGGGACTCGTCACACGGGACATGGGTTGAATGGTGGGCGCCATAGGATTTGAATTAACGGTTAAACGGCGGAGGGGGAGCATTTCCCGTAGCATGTAATCCCAAGTGTCGCAATGCGTTTTGCAGTCCTGTGGTCGCAGTCACCGGATCTTCGACAGGTGTCTCGAATTTATCGAATGGCATATCTTATTACCTGTTACCTGCAGACGAACTCAGACCCTCTTCGTTCGCTTTCTGTTCGCCACATCCCGCAAGTCTAAACTCAACTCGACTCGGGCTTCAATATTCAATTCTTGAGATGTCCTGAAGGCATCGAGTGTTCACGTCATCGCCCTGTTCATCCCCGGCATCAATGCCGAGGCTTTTCGCGCTGGATTGGTAAAAGGGCCACTGTTTCACGGATCATTTGGCGCAAACAGGCAGTTCCATGAATCTTTGACGGGGTTCTGGGCGACGCGCGAGCCGAGGGCGCGCAAGTTGCTGGCGAGAGCAGCGTAGCCTTCGACCGGCGGGGTTATACTCTGCCGACTCTCAAGCGTGGTCTGGAGGAGACGAATATGAGCAAGGGACTGGCATTGATTCTTTTGAGTTGCGTTCTGTGCGTAGCGGCCACGGCACAACAACCGGCGCTCACTGTGGGAACGGCGACAGCCGTCACCGGGCAGACCGTTACCGGATTTATCGAAGTTTCGGCGGGGAGCGACGTGGGCACGAATATCCCGGTTGCGGTAATTCGCGGCCCGAAGCCCGGGCCGACTCTCGCCCTGGTGGCCGGCGCACATGGCACGGAGTATGCGTCCATCATTGCGCTCGAAAAGCTTATCCAGGAACTCAATCCCGCAGAGATTTCCGGGACGGTCATCATCGTCCCACTGGTGAACATCGCGTCATTTGAACAGAAGGTGCCACATGTGAACCCGGTGGACGGCAAGAGCATGAACCGTTTCTATCCGGGCAATCCCAACGGAACGCAGACCGAGCGCGCGTCGTGGGCGATGACGAGGCAGGTCGTCGAAAAAACCGACTACCTGATTGACCTGCACGGCGGCGATCTCGATGAAAGCCTGCGGCCGTATTCCTACTGGGCGCCGACCGGTAACGCGCAGCAGGATGCCGTCTCGCGCGCCATGGTGCTGGCCTTCGGGCTCGACACGATCATCCTCTCAACCGATCGCCCCCGCGACCCAAACAGCGCTCGCTATCTGGAGACCAACGCCAGCCTGCGGGAGAAGCCGTCCCTCACGGCCGAGGCGGGCCACGCTGGCACGGTGGAGCCGGAAGACGTGACGGCGCTGGTCAACGGCTGCCTGAACGTGATGCGCTACCTGAAGATGCTGCCGGGCAAAGTGCCTCCGGTGCAAAACCCAGTGTGGATCGAGCGCATTGCCAGCGTCAGCAGCGAAACCACCGGCGTTTTCTATGCTGCGGTCAAGCGCGGCTGGTACGTGCAACAAGGCATGAAAATCGGCTACGTCACAGATCTGTTCGGCAAGACGCTGTGGGAAGCGCGTGCGCCGTCGAGCGGCGTGGTCCTGTATGTCTGTGCCGTGCCCTCGATGAAGAAAGGTGAGACGGTAGCCAACATCGGCGTGGTCGCCGGCAAGGCGCCATAGCGGGGCACCGATTCGGCGATGCGGGCCAGGCTTATCGCCCACATGGGTCCCAGGGAACAGTACGCCCAGAACTGTTCGCATCGTCTCCAACCTGCGGCGCAGGCTAATAGTTCTCGCCTCGCCTCTGGTACCAAGCCGGGCCCTTATGAAATTCCATTACTGACTCGGCGCGGGCGGGATGGGCGACGTGTATCGCGCAAAAAAAAAAGACACGCGTCTGGATCGCGTCGTACCGATTAAAGTTCTAGCCTCCCATCTCTCTTCCTCTTCGGAACCGAAGCAACGTATGGAGAGGCGATCGCCAAAGTCGGAATCGAGCGCCTGAAAGAGAGCCACTTCGACGAAACGCGTTCGGGCAGAAATTTCGCGCTGGACATACAGGCGGAGCCGGCAGTGATGGAATCAGAAATCTCCGGACTGCCCGACCTGCACACCTTCATTAATGGATCAAGCAGCACTTACGAATTCAGTCCTTTTTCGGCACCAGCAGCAATGCGGTGAAAACTCAGATCTGGATTGCCGTCTCGATTTATTTGGTGGCGGTGGCATTGCGCCAGTGCGGCACCCGCAGCAGAACGATGAGGACGTTTGGAAAGGGTCGGTTCTTCATGAGTCAAACCCGCAAGATCATTACGTCGGTAGCCTTTATGAGGGCTGCGGCACTCTGTCCCCGCTTTAGCTGCATTTCTCTGGCAGAGCGTGCCGTGATGATCGACGTGATTTGCTGACCACCGATTGAAACCCTGACCTCAGCCATCAAACCGCTAATCTGCACGGACTCAATTCGTCCCACCAGCTGATTACGACCACTCACGCGCCGGATTCCTTCTTTGCGTTGTTGCCCGGTCTTGCCACGGGGTCTGAAAAGCAATCTGTCCGCTTCGCTCTGCGGGATACGATGGTGTCCTCCCGCAGTTCGATTGCTTCGAATCTTCTTCTTGTAAATCCACTGCTTAATCGTTGGAAAGCTGATCCCCAGTTGCAAAGCTGCATCTCGAAGCTTCAGCAGTCCCTGAATATTCCCTTTGGATTTGCCGTTCTTCGGCATCGGGTCGCAATCGTAACGACAACGAAATTCCCGGTCAACTCCGTCGCGTCCGTACAAGTTAGCCCCGGGGCTCATTGAAAACGCACTATATCGTACACTTCTAGACAACAGAATCGTATGTCATGTACACTTGCCGCTTCTGTCCCCAAACGAGCGATTCTTCGAGGTCGAAATGCGCAAGGCTTACCTGTTTATCGCAGTGGTTGGTTTTTTGCTTTCGTCATCGTTGACCTTTGCTCAGGATGGATTGTTTGCCGACTGGTTCAACAGTGTCTCCGAAACGCAAGCCGAACAGCCCCCCTGGATCACTCCACTCAATACGACGACTCCTCGTCTCGAACAGCACTGGCGGACTCACAGTAGCGGCGTCGCCGCATTGACTCACCAAAATTGCTACTGAGACGTGGGTGTGGTTGCCCGTTCAAAATGCAACCGGAGTGAACTCCATGCGGGAGGGCGAGAATGAGGAGACAGATCAGATTGACGGATTCTCCGGAATGGTGGTCCATCGTGAAACGCTCCGACCGCTCGCAGATCCTCCTCCGATACGGGAGGCGATGGAAAACTTTGAAGCCCGCCGGCTACATTCCAACCGCTGCCTCAATGCTGCTGGCCCAACCCTTCTTGCTGCTTTTGTGGCTTGCGATGGGGGCGTTCCCGGCGTGGGCCCAAACAGGAGTGAGCCTTTCCGGCCTGGTGACGGACCAAACCGGCGCAGCCCTTCGCGATGTCGCGGTGACAATCAAGAACGTCGACACAGGTGCAACGCGCACGATCGTAACGGGCGGCGGGGGGCACTTTCAGGCGTCCGGCCTGCCTCCAGGGCGCTTCGAGATTCGAGCGGAAAAACAAGGGTTCGCCGATGAAACGCACACCGGAATCAGTTTGGCGGTTGGCCAGGACGCCACGGTCGACATTAAGCTGCAGCTCAGGACCCCCGACCCCTGCGCGAGCGGCCACGAGTTCGCCACCACCGATTGCACGCTGACCTGGCACGGCGTCACGCTGTACGGTGCGTATGATGTCGGGGTCGGCTGGGTCAGCCACGGCTTACCGGAAAACGGCTATAACTATGAAGGCGCATCTCTGGTGAACCGAAACGGCTTTCAACATCGATTCCTCGTCGCGCCGAACAACCTGCAGCAGACCGGTCTGGGCATCAGAGGCAAGGAAGAGTTTCGGCATGGCTGGTCCGTTGTGTTCAACGCTTCAACTGGCATTAATCCGCAGTCCGGCCTGCTCGCCAACGCGTCCGCCACCGACACTATCAACAACGGCCTTCCCAGGAGGAGCTATTCGTACGCCATCGACGGCGCCCGCGCGGGCCAACCCTTCAATGACGAAATCTATGGCGGTATATCGTCCGCGCATTTCGGCACGCTGACCTTCGGTCGTCAGCGCTCTCTCGGCACGGATGCGATGCTGCTTTACGATCCGGCCGGCGGCGCCTATGCCTTTTCCTATATCGGGTATAACGGCACGATGGCCGGCGGCGGCGACACCGAGAACAGCCGTTGGGACGACGCCCTGAAGTATCGCCTCAGCTATGGCCTGGTCCATTTCGGCGCGATGTATAAATTCGCCGATGGTTCTGCCGGCTGCTACTCGGCCTCCGCAACCTGGACTGCCACCACCTGTACGCCGGAATCGGCGCATAACAACGCCTATGGATTCGACCTCGGCGCAGGCTACGGCAAGTTCTCCGCCGACGTCGTCTTCCAACAGTACAACCAGGCGATCAGCGTATTGAACCCCTTGCTCGGGCCTCAGAGTCCAACGCAGTCATTTCAGTCGACCACCGACAGCATCAATACAAACCCCATCACCGGCGGGGTCAATCTGATCGACCCGAACAACACCGTGTATGGCATCGTGACCGACAACCGCGCCGTTATGGTTACTGCCAGGTATACGTGGGACCCGGTCAAGTTTTTCGCCGGCTACGAATACATCTGGCAGAATAACCCGTCGAACCCGTTGGGCGTGGGCGCCTCGGACCAGGGAGGTTATTTCATGAGCGGGGTCGAAGACGACAATCTGGATTCTGAGAAGTTGGTGAACATCTGGTGGACGGGCGCGAAGTACACCTACCGCGGCAAAACCGACTTTACCTTTTCCTGGTATCAACAGCGGCAGAACGACTTCCGTCTTCCGCCGACCTGCTCGCCTTCAGCCGGTTTCCGCAGTTCCTGCGCGGGCACCCTCAACGAGGGGTCGCTTTATGTGGATCATCATTTCACCAAGCGTTTCGACGGTTTTGCCGGAATTGCGTATTCCTACGTGAGCGGCGGCCTGGCCATCGCCATTCCTCATGGACCCGGGGTCCCCTATAACTCGAACAACAACTTTGCTCCCACAGTCGGTGGTCGTTTCACCTTCTGATCGCTTCCGCGGCGGGCTCAGTCGAGAGAGCAAATGGGTTGTGGTTCATCAAAAGCTCGGGGCGGATTCGAATGTGGCCGTCGCAGGGGTTGATTCCTCGCCTGTTCCTTCAGAGTGACATAATCGCCAGTTCGGCGCGGTTCAAGCTTGCACAATGCAACTGTTTTGAGCAATCCCAGCGTAGATTGCTCGAAATGGTTAGGTGTTTTGCTGCGTCGTGCGGGCAAGGAGCAAGAGGCACAGCAGACTTTGACACGTATCACTCCCGATGTTGAGAACACCGATCCCCACCTTTATTTTTGACTGCGTCTTCTGCACTTCTATCGGGGACAGCTCACGGCAGAGGCTGTATTGCCGTCTCCGCCTGTGGGACCGGAGGATATCTCCGGCAAACGACGGATAGCGCGGCATCTTTGGGGCATGGGCTTTGGGTGGTTCATTGCCACAGGCTCGCTTTTCTTGGGGCAACAACAGGTATTTCCCGCTCGGTTGCGCGCATCACCCATGCTCTTGGTGCCGGCCCCTCTGCCACTCATGCTGCTGACTTTCTGGCTGATTCGAGTTCGCTTCACAAACGCATACAAGAAACTGGCGATGCCGCGTGCAAGGGCATGTTTATTGGCTAGGGACTTAACCTTGGCGCTTACTTCATCGAGACGGGGCGGAGGCCGAAACGACGAGGAGTCATTGCGTCAAAAGCGGGAACTCTCCCTGATCTAGCAAGGTAAGGTCCGACCAACCGGGAGTTGTCGGCGCACACTCAGTTGTGAGACAGGACATCGCGCCCCAGCACGTGCGACGAGGGCCGGCATTCTTTGACTAGCGCATGGCGCCTCCGTAAGATGAAGCGACCCGGAGGCCCGCATCGTCGAATGATCGGCCAGAACATCTCGCACTACAGCATCGTCGAGAAGCTGGGCGGCGGCGGGATGGGGGTGGTTTACAAGGCCGAGGATGTGAAGCTTGGGCGTTTTGTCGCCCTCAAATTCCTCCCTGACGAGGTAGCAAAAGACCCGCAAGCCCTCAGCCGCTTTGAGCGCGAGGCCAAAGCTGCCTCTGCATTGAATCATCCTAATATCTGCACGATCTACGAAATTGACGACCAGCACGGCGAAGCGTTTATCGCCATGGAGTTTCTGGACGGCCTGACGCTGAAGCACTGCATCGCTGGGCGACCGATGGAAACCGAGTTGATTCTGTCGCTCGGCATCGAGATTGCGGACGCGCTCGACGCTGCCCACGTCGAAGGCATAGTCCATAGGGACATCAAACCCGCCAATATCTTTGTCACCAAGCGTGGACACGCCAAGATTCTTGATTTTGGGCTAGCGAAGGTTAGTCTTGCAGGCAGTTCTTCGAGCAAGATTGGCTCCCTTAACACGCAAACGGTTTCGGTCGAAGCGGAGCATCTGACCAGCCCGGGCACAATGTTGGGTACGGTGGCTTATATGTCGCCGGAGCAGGTGCGCGCGAAGGAGTTGGATGCGCGGACCGATCTCTTCTCGTTTGGGGCAGTGTTGTACGAGATGTGCACAGGTGATTTGCCGTTTCACGGAGAAAGCTCAGCGGTCATTTGCGAAGCCATCATGAACCGTGCCCCAGTGGCCGCGGTGCGACTGAATCACGACGTGCCGCCCAAACTGGAAGACATCATCAACAAGGCGCTCGAGAAAGATAGGAATTTGCGCTACCAGCACGCTTCGGACATGCGATCCGACCTGCAACGGCTGAAGCGGGACACGGACTCCGGCAAGTCGGCGGTTGTGGCCGAGTCGGCACCGGTTTCTCGCAGAAGACGGCTGCAGCGGGTCGCTCTGGGTGCTGTTTCGGTCATCGCCGCAATCGTTATCGCGCTCGTCCTCTGGCAGTCTCGGCATCCCGCCGTCACTCCAGTGGATTCTGCAAATCCGAGGGCGATCGCGGTGCTGCCCTTCCAGAATGCGGGCTCCGACAAGGATGCAGATTTTCTACGGCTCGCCTTGCCAGATGAAATTGCGACTGCTCTGAGCTATGTGCCGTCGTTCTCGATCCGTCCCTTCGCCACGACTAGCAAGTACAACGGGTCAAACCTGGACCTGCAGCAGGCTGGGAGAGAGATGAGGGTGACCTCCATCGTAACCGGACACTACCTGAATGATGGCGAACAGTTGGAGGTAACGCTGGAAGCGGTGGATGTTGCGAATAACCGCAGCGTTTGGCGAGACACCATCAATGTCGCGGCGTCGGACAAGATTGCGATGCGGGAGCAAATCACGTCGAGAGTTCGACAAGGTCTTGTCCCCGTGCTTGGTGGAGCATCGGCCTCTGTGGAGGCGGGGACTCGACCCAAGAGCCAGGAAGCCTATGACCTGTATTTGCGCAGCATTGCTATTCCCCATGATATTGCTCCCAACAAGGAAGCGATTGCGATGCTGCAGCGTGCGGTGGGTGTTGACCCCAGCTACGCGCCTGCTTGGGAGGCTCTGGGCTTGCGGTATTACTTTGACGCCAGCTATGGCGACGGCGGAGAACAAATGCTACATCGTTCGGACTCTGCCTTTGAACGCGCCATCGCGCTTGATCCGAACCTGACTTCTGCGGCCGCAGAGTTGATCACTAACCGGGTAGACGAAGGTGAGCTTGGAAACGCCTGGGCAGAAGCCACAACATTGGTCAAGCGGCGACCCCAGAGCGCCATAGCTCACTTCGTGCTAGGCTACGTGCTGCGCTATGCCGGATTGTTGGAGGATGCGGCCCGAGAGTGCGACACTGCCGTGATGCTGGACAGAGGGAATTATCAATTCCGTTCGTGCTCTGTGGTTTTTATGCTACTAGATAACCAGCCGAGGGCAATGGAGTTTACGCGCCTCGATGCGGGTTCGGAATGGGCTGCTCGATCAACTGCTAACATTCTTCTGCGCGAAGGTAAGGTGCCTGAGGCACGAAAAAGCATCCAAAACGCCTCGGGGTCTGTCCAGATGGGTGGCGAACTGCTACAAGCGTGCCTAGAGCCCTCAAAGACTCCCGCCCTGGATAAAATCGAGCATGAGACGGAAGCCGCCCTGCTGGCCGATGTTGATGCCGAGCCTCGGTATCTCGTCGGAACTATGCTGGTATATTGTGGCCAGAAGGATGCCGCCTTGCGTTTGATGAAGAGTGCTATCGAGCAGAACTATTGTGCCTACACCGCCTTGCAGGCCGACCCCTTGCTTGTCAAGCTCCGAGGAACTCCTGAGTTCAGCGGATTACTGTCGGAAGCGAAACAGTGCCAGAATAAGTTCTTGGCGCAGCGAGACCGGCATCCACAATGAAAGAGCCGATCCCGAGAGCCCATTCCTGAAGGAAGCCAAAGCCTGGTCGGTCTTACTGCCGAATTTCTTTTGGATCAAGGCCTTCAGTCCACTATATCCATCGCTGATGATTTCTCGGCAGTGTCGGTCACGCCGATCATAGCTCCGGCGGTAAGTGTTGCAATGATAATGGCCTCGCCGGTCAACTCAGCCGTGTCACCTCCGCTCCGGCTGCAGCCGAGTAGCCCTCATTGAAGATGAGATAGATGACCCGAAGCACGGCGCTTAGCCGTTGCGGTAACTCCTGCAGCGAAGGCACCTGGTAAGGGATGCCTTTGTCTCGAATCGCCGCTTTGGCCCGCACAATGCGCTGTGCCAGCGTACCCGGACTGACCCAGAAGGCCCGCGCAATCTCCTCCGTACTCAGCCCGCATACCTCGCGCTGGGTGAGCGCCGCGTGCGCTTCCGGCGGCAGGGAAGGGTGACAGCAAGTAAAGGTCACGCGCGCAGCGTGACCCATACGTTACACCGCTGCTAAGGCTGGGGGACGCGCTTGTCGCCAGTTGTGCGACTGATGGCGAGAGGCCGACTTCACAGGACCGATGATTGAACATCGGCAAACGTGCCAGACGCAACCTCAGCGATTCGTCTTAGGGCTGGCCGAGTCTTTCCCGCTTTCGCAGCAATCCTTATTCCGGCAAGCGTGCTTTCAAAGAAATCGGCAAGACTCTCAATGTCGGTCCGGGCATCAAGTTCGCCTTCCATCTGAGCTCGTCTCAGTGTGTCCATGAGCGTGTGACGTTGTGCGTTGGCAGCACGGCGTGTAATTCGCGTCACGTCTTCATCTCGCATCCCGAACTCACAGATAGCATTAATCCCCATGCAACCATCTGTACTGGAAAGATCTTTGCGTTCTGAAAAATGAACCAATGCGCTCCGTATAGCAGCAAGCGGTGACCCAGGAGCTCGGAGTTCGACATTAATGGCTCGAACGCTTTCCGAGACGTAGACTTCGAGAGCCTTCAAGAAGAGGGCGCGTTTGTCACCGAAAGTGTCATACATGCTTTGCCGACCTACCTCCATCGCACGCATCAGCTCGTCGGTCGACGTGGCGGCAAAGCCTTTTTGAGAGAAGGCGGATATGGCACGATGAAGAGCTCTCTCTAGATCAAATTCCTTCGGTCGGGCCATATCCATTTCTCCTCGTTCTCCATTATGCGATGTATCCCCCATCGATTGTGAGGCTGGCCCCTGTAATGAATCCGGCCTCATCAGATGCAAGATACGAGACAAAACCCGCAATCTCCGACACATCCGCCATTCGCGCCAGTGGAATTAAAGTCTTCACCGCTTCTGCGTGGGGCGCACTCATGTCGGTGGCCGTCGGACCAGGCTGAATATTATTGACCGTAATGGTCCGAGGAGCGAGATCGATAGCGGCCCCTCGCACCAACCCGGTAAGGGCCGCTTTGGTCATGCTGTAAACGCTAGCTCCCGGAAATGCTGTCCGGACGGCAGTGTTGCTGCCGATCAGGATGATCCGACCTCCATCCTTCATGGCTTGTGAAACCGCTTGTATACCCACGAATGCTGCGCGGACATTAACGGCCAACATGCGGTCGAAGTCTTCAAGGCTGTAGCTGTCGATGGTTCCCCGGATCATAATTCCGGCGTTGTTGACGAAAATATCTATTTCCCCCAGCTCTTTCACAACTTGATTCACTGTTGCGCGAATGTCCTCAGCGGAGGCACTATCCGCCTTAATCGGGAGTGCCTCGCCTCCCGCAGCATCTATTTCGCTCGCGAGTCGCTTTGCCTTCTCTTCCGAGTCAAAATAGGTAAATGCGACGGCAGCACCATCTGAAGCAAGCCGCGTCACGATTCCTTCGCCAATACCTCGTGAGCCACCTGTCACGAGAGCAACCTTGCCTGCAAATGATCGACCGTTCTTTTCCGTCATGTCCATCCCTCCAGAGTGCGCCCAACCTGTCTTATTGGATTATTTTATCCAGAATAAGATTCAGATGTCTCTCCGTGCGACGTGTCCAATTCCATTCGTCGCAGATCAATAACGAGAAACGCTCCAGGGTCTAGGAATGCCATTGGGCAGCAAATCACCCGAGCGGCTAGTCCCCGTCTCGAACAAGCGACATGGAAGCCTCTTGCGGGCTTGCAAACACAAGTGCGTTTGCTTCAATAACCCCAGATTAGAGCGTGCAGGCCGAAAACATCATTGAGGAGAAAACTGTGGGCGCGGCCGAAAGGAGCCGCTCTATGGTTTCTCAAACGCCTACTGAATATGGCCTTCGCCCCAATACGCTGACCATCCCTGAGTTGGAACAATCAAAGGCGGCTGTGCTCAATACGCTCGCCTCCGTTCACTCTCGTTGCAGCTACACTTTCGCCATTGACAGGTTCATAGCCTGGTACTGCAGCAAGCCTAGGTTGACGTTCAATCGAGCTGTGGTCGTCCGGTACCGGGCGCACCTTGAAGGACTCAGTCTGTCCGCCTCTACGATCAATTCGCATCTTTCAGCGATTCGGAAATTGGCTGACGAGTCCGCGGAAAGCGGCTGGCTGACGCCAGAACTGGCGATTGGAATCCGGAGGGTTCAAGGCGTAAAGCGGCTGGGGCGGAAAATCGGCAACTGGCTCTCCCGGAGCCCTTGCGACTGAGATTTCGAAACGATCATTAACGGCGTCCTGCAGCTTCTGTTTGCT
>Ga0307474_10001085_pt1 | contig 19781 bp, 18 predicted proteins | sample atmos_gasesECM1C_2_FD_203312 | JGI IMG/M metagenome (GOLD analysis project Ga0307474, IMG submission 203312) | Hardwood forest soil microbial communities from Morgan-Monroe State Forest, Indiana, United States - atmos_gasesECM1C_05 | ecosystem: Environmental > Terrestrial > Soil > Temperate... | reverse complement strand
CCGAAGTCTGGATCAAAGTGCTGGGAAATTCGCGCAGCAAGCGGTCGTAGTTCGGCTTCCGCGCCAGCGCGATCGCATTCCCGGCCGTCTCCGGCCGATAGCCCCACCCGTCCAGCACTGTCAGCACAATCGGTTTCGGTCTCACTAATCCCTCACATTCTTTCGCGCCCAGCATTTAGACGACGACATGCAGGGCAATCGATATTACCCACTGTGCCGCGAGAGCCGCGACGAAAATCCAGATCACCGCAGCGAAGTACAGACCTCTGGCACACCATTCCTTGAAAGGCGAACTTCGCTCCAGTGTCTTCATCCAGATCATCTTGCTCGAGGCGTACAGGGTCCAGGCGAAGACGAAGCCCATAACTAACGCTATTGCGATGGCTAGGATATAGCCCGCTAGCCCGGCCCTTGCTGCTTTTGCGAGATCCAGTGCCGCGAAACTCGGCACGGAAAAACAGATTCCTAAGAGTAGGTGAAAAAGCGTCATTGATATGCGCGTTTTGCGATTGTTCTCGGCGAATTTACCCGCCGCCGAAAAGCCTCTTCAGCCCCGCCCAGAATCCGCCGCCGCTTTTTTGCGGCTTCGGCTCTTTTGTCTTCGGTGCCGCCACCGGCGCGGTCGAGACCAATGCCGGCGGGTCCACATGTCCGCTGAATTCATATTCCGGCTCGACGTGCACGGTCCGCACAAGCAGCACCGCGTCGAGTGACGGATCTTCCGGCGGCGACGGCGACGAAGCTGAAAATCCCAGCGGCGGCATCACAATTTTATAGATCGGCATGGCCGTCGGCGGTGGAGGCGGCGGCACATTTTTTTCCGGCTGCGGCAGCGGATGAGCCTCGTCCTCTTTGGCCAGCACCCGCAACTGCACGTTCGGGTCGGCGGGTGGCGGTATCGCCGGCTTGCCATCGCCCGCAGCCGGTGGCTGCGCCGGACTCGCATCCGGCATTTGAAGTTGCGACGCGGACGAAACTCCCATCAGCGGAATATTGGGCGGTGGCGCCGACTGCGCCTGCATCGCGGTGCATTCACAATTGCCCGAAACCCCCGCCGTCGGCACCAGCTTGCCCGGTGCAATCAAAAAATCGCCCGCCTGCGGCACGATCAGCCCGTCGCCGGTGAATTGCTGTTCCAGCCGCAGCGCCCCGCTGGTGGCCAGCACGCATAGCGAATCATTCAGGTCCAATCCCAGCGTGATATCCCGCGCCGCCCCGCTGATATCAATCGGCGTGGCGATAATCGTCGGCGTAAACACCCGCACCGGCGACCCCGCCGGCAGCTGCAAGTGAATCCGCCCAATGCTCAGCGCCAAAGTAATCGACCCCGCCGAATCCAGCACCGTAATTTTCGCCGGCCCGCAAATATCCACTTCGCCGCCCACCGCAAAGGCCAGCTTGGCCCGGCCGGTATGCACGGTGACGATGCTGCCATTGAAAACGTAGCTCAGCCCCCCGGCGCCAGAAATGTTCGCCGCCGCAGCGCCACCACCCTCCACCGAAACGTCGGCGCCCTCGATTCGCGCCACCGCCCCAGGCGGCGCGCTTTGAGCCCTCACCGATGCGGGCAACAATGGAGACAACAATCCGGGCAGCAGCAGGCAAACACCCAAAAGAACCAGACGCAGCGCCGCCACCGCGACACCGCGCAAAATGCCCAGCCTTCCGCGCTCGAATTGGGGTAGGGAGTACATCGAATGTCCGGCAGCGATTCCCCTATACTATAGCGCAGTGGATACCGACGGGAAATCGGCCGCGCTGCCAGACGCCAACATCGCCACTCCGCCCGCGGAAATTCCGCCGCTTCAGATCTCACCTTGGCGCCGCCTGCAGATTCCCATCATCGCCTGGTTTGTCTACTGGGCGATCCGCCTGATCGGCCCCACCCTGCGTATCGAAATCGTCGGCGTCCAGAACGCCATCCAGATTCGCAGCAAAGGCCAGCCCGGAATCGGGACGCTCTGGCACCGCTGCATTTTTACCGCCGCTTGGATCTGGCGCAATCGCGGCGTAGTCGTGATGAACACCGTAAATTTCGACGGCCAGTGGACTCGCCGCGTGGTTGAACGGCTGGGATTCGGCACCGCACAGGGCAGTTCATCGCGCGGCGCGATCGAAGGCCTGATCGCGATGGGCCGCCAGCTCGAAGCCGGGAAGCACGTGGGCTTCACCATCGATGGCCCCCGCGGTCCGCGCTATGTCGCCAAGCCCGGAGCGGTCATCCTGGCCCGCCGCACCGGCAGCCCCATTTCCGCTGTCCACTGCGGAGTGCAGTGGGCGCTAACCTTCAAAAAATCTTGGGATTTGTTTCAGGTTCCGTTGCCATTTTCCGGAGCCATCATGTTCGTCGCGCCGCCCATCTACGTTCCTAAAGAAGGCGGCCCGGAAGTGATGAAGCAGAAGCAAGATGAATTACAAGCGGCCCTCGAGCGCGTCCGCGACGACGCCGAATCGTGGTTTAGCCTGACGGAAGTAGAACGCGATAACCTGCGCGACCGATACCACGGAAGAATCTCGCAACCGAAAACCTGAACGAATCAGCCTTCGCCCAATTTCACCGGAATATTTAATTTTTTCCCGTCGCGCACCACGGTCAGCGTAACCGTATTCCCCGGCCACGAACGGTTCAACATCAGATTCAAATCCATCTGGCTGGTCACCGCTTTGCCGTCCACCGCGATCAGCACATCGCCGCCCACGCGCAACTGTTGCAGTCCCTGCCGCCCCGGCCGGTCTCCGCCGCGAATTCCGGCCTGCGCCGCCGGACCGCCCGGCTCCACGCGTTCAATTAGTATTCCAGAGTCGACGCTGAGTCCCAGCGCCTGCGAAAGTTCCGGCCACAGCGCGCGCCCTTCCGCGCCCAACGTAGCGCGGCGCACCCGCCCAAACTTGATCAAATCCTCCGCCACTCTGCGTCCAGTATTAATCGGGATCGCAAATCCAATTCCCGCCGCCGAACCCGACGGCGAATAAATCGCGCTGTTGATTCCAATCACCTGGCCGTGCGAATCCAGCAGCGGCCCGCCCGAATTTCCGCGGTTGATCGAAGCATCGGTCTGAATCGCTTCGTCGATGAAAGTCGTGTCGCTGGTTTGCACCGTGCGCCCCAGTGCGCTGACGATGCCGGTGGTGAGCGTGCTCGAAAATCCAAACGGATTGCCGATGGCCAAAGCGCGCTGGCCTACCAGCAAATTTCGCGAGTCGCCCAGCGGCAGCGGCGTCAGTTTCTTTCCTTTGGTGTCGATCTGAATCAGCGCGATGTCGTTCCGCGTATCCGCCCCGATCAGCTTGGCTTTGTAGCGGGTCTGGTCGCCCAGCGTAACCTCAATCGTCTGCGCGCCCTGCACCACGTGGAAATTCGTCAGGATGTGACCGTCGGTGTCGATCAGAAATCCCGAGCCCGCGCCTTCCACCGGCACCGGATTGTAGAAAAAATCGTATTCCACCGTGCGGGTGACGATATTCGCCACCGCCGGCGACGCCTGCCGGTAAATCCGCACATTTTCGGTTTCGGTGGGATCCAGGCCGGTTTCCGTGCCGTTGGTGATGGCCAGCGCCGGCCGCGCGCTTACCGTCGCGGGCGTATGCGGCCCGTAACGCGAGCCCGCCCAGTACGCGCCGAGTCCCACGATCAGTCCGATCGTCAGGAATCGCAACGCGCGTCCTTCGTTCGACTTCTGGTTCATGATCGAATTCCGGGTCTCACCGGCTTGCTCACCAATATGCTACGCGCCGCGCTCACGGAATGTTTCGTTCCGCGGCTGCCGCATCCATCAGCCGTTTCACCACCTGCTCCACCGCCCGCTCGGTTTCCTCGAGGGTGCCGGAGCAATCGATGGTTTCGTCCGCCAGGCTGCGTTTCTCCTCCATCGGCATTTGCGCCGCGATCCGCTGCAGCGCCTGCTCCTCGGTTAAGCCGCGCTCCAACAGCCGCTCCACTTGCTGCGCGCGCCGGCACCAGCACACAATCAGTTTGTCCAGGTTCTGGTTGAATCCCGCCTCGATGATCAGCGCCGCTTCCACGATCGCCAGTTCCGGGCCGCCGGGTTGGTCCAGTGCAGCGAACCACTTCTCGATAATTTCGCGAATTCGCGGATGCAGGATGGCGTTCAGCTTCCCGCGCCGCTCTTCGTCCGCAAAAACAATTTCCCCCAGCGCGGTGCGGTCCACGTTGCCATAGCTGTCCAGAATGTCGATTCCGAATTCGCGCACCACTTCCGCGTACGCCGTTTGTCCCGGTTCCAGCAGTTCGTGCCCCAGCGCGTCGGCCGCCAGCACCGGACAATCCAAATCGCGCAACATCGAGGCCACTGTCGATTTTCCCGATGCGATCCCGCCGGTCAGTCCGATTCGTAACATTAATTTTTAGCCGTCGCCGCCACCGGAATTTTATTCGCCTCGCGCGCCAGGCGGCCGTCGCTGATCGCCCGCAACCGCGCCGCTCTCACCGTATTACTCATCAGCATCGCAATCGTCAGTGGACCCACTCCTCCCGGGACCGGCGTAATCGCTCCTGCAACATTCGCCACGTCCGGATGCACATCTCCCACCAGCGTCGATCCCTTCGCTTGAAACCCAGCCAGCCGCTCCGGAAAATTCGCGAAATATTTCGCCGCCAGTGCCGGGTCCGTCACCCGGTTGATCCCCACGTCGATCACCGTCGCGCCCGGACGAATATAATCCGGCGTCACCATCCCCGGACGGCCCATGGCCGCCACCACGATATCCGCGCGCCGCGTCGTTTCCGGCAAATCGCGCGTCTTCGAATGGCAAATGGTCACCGTCGCATTTGCATGCATCAGCAGCAGCGCCATCGGCTTGCCGACGATGTCGCTCCGCCCCAGCACCACCGCGTTCGCGCCTTCCACCGGAATATTGCTTCGTTTCAAAATTTCCATCACCCCGGCCGGCGTGCACGAAACCAAGGTCGGCCGCCCCGCCACCAGATGCCCCACATTCATGGGATGAAAGCCATCCACATCCTTCGCCGGGTCCACCGCGTCCAGAATTTTCTTGGCATCCACCTGCGGCGGCAAGGGAAGTTGCACCAGAATCCCGTCCACGTCGTCGCGCCGGTTCAGCTCTTCCACCACTGCCAGCAATTCCGCGGTAGTGATCGTCGCCGGCGGCGTCACCTGAATACTCCCGAGTCCCAACTTCTCGCACGCCGCAATCTTGCTGTTCACATACACTTTCGACGCCGGGTTGTCGCCGACTAGCACCGCCGCCAGCCCCGGACGAATCCCCGCCGCAGCCAACGCCGCAATTTCGCCCGTCAGCTCGCCGTAAATCTCATCGCGAATCGCGTTTCCGTTCAGGATCCGTGCAGCCAGAGGGAAGCTCCTGTGTATTTCGATGACCCGACCGCGTCATATTAACATATGAGAATTGCCATGAGCTTGACCAGGATGGCTTGATTGTCGGACGTTCCTGAAGCTGGTAGGCTGCGGCCTAAGCGTGGCTGCTGCTAAGGAGAATCAGTTGAAGACAATCACGAAAATTGATCCCATCTCGGTAATGAGAATCGCGGGAATCTGTTATGGAGCCCTTGGTTTGCTGGAGGGACTTTTGTTCGGACTCGTCATCGCTCTGAAACTGTCTGCCACTCCAACTACGAGCGCGGGCGGCCGGTTTATAGGACCATTCGCGGGGCTCGCTGCGGTTATTGGATTCCCCATACTGCTCGGAGTATTCGGTGCCATGATGGCTGGCGCCGGTGCGCTAATTTACAACGTCGCATCGAAGTACGTTGGCGGAATTGCCGTAACTGTGGAATAGCAGGTGACGCTCATGTTCGAGAATCTCACCGAACGCAAACGCCAGGAACGCCTGATGCGCGACGCCGGCCGCCTCCCGCCCAATCAGGCCCTCACCCTGAAGTGGCCGGTCCTCCACGTCGGCTCCGTCCCGCGCTTCGATCCCCAAACCTGGGATTTCAAAGTCTCCGGCATGGTCGACCAACGCCTGCGCCTCACCTGGGACGAATTCTCGCGTCTCCCCATGACCCAGGTCACCGCCGACATGCACTGCGTCACCCGCTGGAGCCGCTTCGACGTCCGCTGGGAAGGCGTCCTTTTTTCCGACCTCCTGCAACGGATCCGCGTCCGCCCCGGAGCCACGCACGTCATGGTCGAAGCCGAACACGGCTATACCTCCAACGTCCCGCTCGCCGACCTCCTCCGTCCCACGACTCTCTTCGCGCTGAAACACAACGGCGAACCCCTCTCCGCCGATCACGGCTACCCACTGCGCCTCGTCGTGCCTCATCTCTACGCCTGGAAAAGCGTCAAATGGGTCCGCGGCCTCGAATTCATGGACCACGACCAACCCGGTTTCTGGGAGCAAAACGGCTACAACCTCTACGGCGACCCCTTCAAAGAACAACGCTTCAATACGGGAGAACCGCGCTGAGCGTCGCGGCCGTAAACATCCGACGCTGCATGCTGGTGCCGGATGGTGCAATGTGGTGTAAAACGGTGCCATGTCCAAGTCAGCCAAAGCCGTCCGCCAAAGTATTTCGATCCCCACTCATATCGTCAAGCACGTCCGCGCCATCGCCAAATCACGCAAAGCCAGCGCCAACCGTGTTCTCGTCGATCTGATTGAAGCCGGATTGCAAGCCAAGGCCGCCGAGAAGGAGCAATTCTTCGCCCTCGCCGCCCGTTTGTCTGAAACCTCGGACCCTGCAGAAAAGCTCCGCATCAAGAAGGAACTCGCGCGCATGACCTTCGGAGATTGATGCCGAAGATTCAGTGGACCAATCTTCCCGCCGCGATCCGCCAACACCCAACGAAAGATCACTGCCGAAGATCTCTACCAGCTGAAACTCTGGCGGGAATCAGAGCCCGACGCGCCGGACGGACAGTGGTTCAAGGATTTTGGATCCTACAAGATTTGTGGCGAGGGACGATTTCCTAAAACGTTTCTACTGAAGGGCCAGGCGGCGAAGGGAAAATCTCTTTGATCTAAATGCAAAACCGGGTGAGGCCAGTAACTCGCCTCACCCGGTTCGCTGTTCTCAGTTGTTTCTAGTAAATGTCGTACTGCTCCCAATGCAGCGTCGGATCTGCCTGGATGATAATGCTCTTCTTCGTCCAGCCTTCCAGCTCTTCGATCAGCGACGATTCCCGCGTCTTCAGCGCCTTCGAAATTTCCGGATGCACGCGCAGCGTGATGCTGCCCGCGCTCAGGTCCGGAGCCATCTTGCGCGCTTCGGTCTGAATCTCGTAGCACAGCGTCGGAATCGACTTCACCATCCCCGACCCGGTGCAATACGGGCAAGGCTGGCATAGCGTGCGTTCCAAGGCCTGCTTGGTCCGCTTGCGTGTAATCGCCACCAAACCAAATTCGTTAAACCGCAGCACCTTTGACGGCGCCCGGTCCGCCCGCAGCGCATCTTCCAGCGTGGCCATTACCTTGTCGCGGTTCCGGCGTTCTTCCATGTCGATGAAATCGATCACGATAATTCCGCCCAAATCCCGCAGCCGCATCTGCCGCACGATTTCCTTGCAGGCCTCAATATTCGTGCGGACGATCGTGTCTTCCAGCCGGTTCGAGCCCTTGCCCACAAACTTTCCGGTGTTCACGTCAATCGCCACCAGCGCTTCAGTGTGATTGATCACGATATACCCGCCGGATTTCAGCCAGACCTTCGGCCGCAAGCCTTTGTCGATTTCCTGCTGAATCCCGAATTCCTCGAACACCGGAGTGTCTTTGGTGTACAGCTTCACCCGCCCGACCAGTTGCGGCTGAAACCGGCTCATGAAATCCACGACCTTGGTGTATTCCTCTTCGGTGTCCACCCAGATTGCGCCGAAATCCGGCGTGATGTAATCCCGCAAAATGCGCTGTACCAGATTCAAATCGCGATGCACCAGCGCCGGCGCTTTCTTCTGGTCCGACCGCGCCTTGATCTCCGCCCAGGTCTTGGTCAGGAACTCCACGTCCGCGCGAACTTCCGCCGGATCCGCGGTCGAAGCCGCGGTGCGCACGATAAATCCGCCGCCCGCCGTACCCTTCGCGTCATTCACCAGGTGCCGCAAACGCGATCGCTCTTCTGCTGAAGCAATCTTCCGCGATACGCCGTTATGATCCAGCGTTGGCATATACACCAAAAACCGCCCAGGCAGCGCCACGTGGCTGGTAATCCGCGCGCCTTTCTTGCCCAGCGGTTCCTTGGCAATCTGCACGATGATTTCCTGGCCCTGCTTCAGCATGTCCGCGATCAACTGCGTGCGCCGAGGCGCCGACGGCCGGTGATGGCTGTGCCCGCCGCTGTGTCCCTGATGCGGTCGCCGCCCGCCTCGATCGTCCCGGCGTCCTCCGCGATCGCGTCCTCCGCGTCGCGAAGGATTCTGCATCCGCGAACGAAAATCATTCCGCACCCGCGCCTGGAAGGGCTGTGCCGGTTGCGCCGCCGCGCCTTCTGCGGAAAGCGCGATCCCGTCTTCGGTCAGCGGGGAAGTCTCGCCCGCGCCGGAATCAGCATTGAGCGCTTCCTGCTCCACCGGATCCAGATCCTGCACGTCGCTTTCGGCGCCAAATCCTTCAGCGCCCAAACCGGTCGCGTGGCTTTCGTGATCTACGTGTCCCTCAGCATGATCATGCGCCTGTTCTTCGTCCGCCAATTCTCCGGTGGTTTCCAGCTCCGGATGCGCGATCATTCCTTCTTCTTCCGCCGCCGCTTCCTCTTCTTCCAGTTCCTCTTCTTCGTGCTCTTCTTCAGCCGCGTCCCCGTGAACGCCGGCTTCGGCCGCTGCATCCGCCGCTGCGAACCCGCGTTCCTGCGCATCGCGCGCCGCCAGATCGTCCTGCGCGTCCGCGATATGTTCGGCCAACGCGGTCACTTCTTCGTCGGTCAGGTCTTCGTGGCTGTGTAGTTCGTGACTGTGTAGGTCGTGAGTATGCAGATCGTGCGCTTGCAGTTCCGGCTCTCCGGTCTCGGTCCGTTCGCTCGCCGATTCATGCCGCGAAACCGCCTCATCCAGGTGCCCGCGAAATACGTGTGTTTCGTCGGCTTCGAGTTCTCCATCCGTTTCGGTCCGCTCGCTCGCGGATGAATGTCCCGAACTCACTTCGTCGCTGAATACCCGGGTCTCGTCAATTTCCGATACCGCCGAAATATCTGCTGAATCCACTTCCGGCCCCGGCGGCATCAGTGGCGAAAGTGACGCAAACTGCACGGCCTCCGGCACCGGCGCGTTATCCGACGGCGGGTCCGGCGGCAAATGCTGATGGGTTTTCCACTTCGAAAGCGACTCACCCGGCAGTGGTTCAATCCCCGAGGAGAATGAACCCGAAGAGGAACCTCCGCGCCCGGCAGGTCGCGATTCGCTTCCGGACGAGTGCCCGGAAGAGTGTCCAGACGAAAACGAACCACGCCCGGACGAGCGTGAAGGGAACCGGTCACGATCACGATCCCGATCACGGCGCGGCGGTGCTGAACTCCTTTCCACCGGCGCATCGAAAGATCCAAACGACGAAAGCAGGCTCGCTTCTTTATCCAGCGGTTGTTGTTCTCCGCCCAGATCCTGCGCCGTATTTTCGTTTACCTCGTGAAACGTCTCCGTATCGGGTGCAATGTCCGCTCCGCCGCCAAAAGACGAAGGCTGCGTATACGCCGGCTTTTCCCGGAATTTCGCCAGTGATTCACCGGGCAGCACGGTCGAAATGTGACCTTCCGGTCCAGTCTGTTCCGCACCCGTATCCGTGGGATATGCCGACGAAGAAGATGACGACGACGCGTACTTCGAAGAGGGAAGTTCACGCCCAAATCGCGGGCCGCTGCCACGTCCGCCGCGATCGCCGCGTCCACCACCTGGGCGATTGCGCCCGCCGCGTCCGCCAAACCGGTTCCGTCCGCCGCGATCTCCACCGCTGCTCGACGGCCGGCCCTGGTATCCGCCGCTGCGTTGTCCCGCTTGCGGTGGGCGATTGAACGATGGCGCGGGCGTATGCGGCGCCATACTTCCGGCGCTGCCGCCAGCTTCGCCGCCAGCGCCGCCGATGGACTCACCTTCCATCGCGCTGAGGATTTCGCCTTCGGGCAAACTCTCCGATCCCGCCACCGGCACCGTCAGCGCCGGCACTGCCGCTCCGCCGTTTCCGGCCGCGGCCTTGGACGCATCGGGAGACGTCTCCACATGGTCCAGCCCTTCAATTTCTTCCAGGAAGTCGCTGACGTACAGGAAGGCGTCGCTATCGAGGCCAATCTCCACAAAGGCTGACTGCATGCCGGGCAGCACGCGCGTCACTTTGCCTTTGTAGATGCTTCCGACTAACGCAAATTCTTTGTCGCGTTCAACGTAATACTCACAAAGCTGTCCTTCTTCCAGAATGGCTACCCGCGTCTCGTGCGGGTTCGCCGAAATTACCATTTCCTTCGACATGAAAACTCCTAAAGGCGCATCGGAGCGCAGCGGCGCGCCTATTCGCGCGCGCTTGACCGGAGTGGGGCAAGGCGATGCCGAATGCTCGCCCCAGAGGGCTGCCCAGGAAAGACTCTTGATGTTGTCTGGTGGCTTTCCTCATCCGATGCTGACCTGAATCAAATGTTGAATACCGCCGGGCGGAATCCGCGGGACGGGTCCTTCTGCTATCTACTGCCAAAACGAAGTTCGAATTCGAATATGTTGCGGCTTCAGTTGACGAATCGCCGCAGCCGTACATTCATAACCATGCCCAGAGCCAAAAACACAAAAGCTATCGATGAGCCTCCATAGCTCATCAGCGGCAAAGGAATGCCGGTGACCGGCATGTAGCCTATCACCATGGAAGCGTTGACCAGAACGTGGAAGCCCAGGATTGCAGCTACTCCCATCACCACATACATTCCGGCCCGATCTTTCGCTTTCTGCGCGTTATCTACCAGCCGCAGAATCAACCCAAGATACAACAGTAATACCACACACACGCCAATAAATCCTTGTTCCTCAGCCAGCGCCGCCAGGATAAAGTCCGAATACCGCACCGGCACAAAACCCAGCTGGTTCTGGCTGCCTTTGCCAAAACCCTTACCCCAAAAACCGCCGGACCCCACTGCTATTTCCGACTGCAGAATCTGGTATCCCGCTCCGCGTTGATCTTCCTCCGGGTGCAGGAAGGTTTCAATACGCTGCTGCTGGTACGGCTTCAGGTGGTGCCGCATATTCCAGGCCACCGGAATCAGCAGGGCAATTAATACCACACCTACCGCCAAATGCTTCCATTCGATCCCAGCCAGGAACATTCCTATAATCAGCACCGGCACCAGAACTAAGGCCGTTCCCAGGTCTGGCTGCTTCAAAATCAGGGCTACCGGGATCAACGTCAGGACGGCAACCTTGCAGATATCCGTCAAGGTCAGCTTGTCGGTGCGGACTTCGCTGAAATACCGAGCCAGCACTATGATTATAATCAACTTCATCAGCTCTGACACTTGCAAATTGAATCCGCCGCCCAGCGAAATCCAGCGCTTCGCTCCCAGCCGCGAAAAGCCGATAACCGCCACCACTAGAAGTCCTGCCACACCAGCGATATACAGGATGGGCGCCTGGTCCAGCAGCGTGTGGTAGTCGATCTGCGACATGATGAACATCACCACCACGCCCACGCCCAGCCAGATCATCTGCTTCCAATGCATCCCAGCCATGGCACTCGCGTGCGTCGACGAGTAAATCTCCAGCAGCCCAAGGAGATTGATGGCCGCTACGATCGCCAGCAGCGTCCAGTCGAAGTCTTTGATTTGCGGCCGGTCACTCACGGACGTTGCCCTCCCACGGCCGCCACCAGCGGCGCGCCCGGCAATGGTTGCGAAGTCGTGGCCCGCGCCGGAACCGCCGATGCGGCGCCTGTCGGCGCTGGAGCCCCGGTAGTCGCCTGTTGTTGGGTTCGTGCGGACTTTTTGTCGTAGAACATTTTCACAATGTCATGCACCACCGGGCCCGCTGCCTCGCCGCCGTGTTCCACCGTATCCTGAACGATCGCCGCCACCACAATGTCCGGATTTTTCCGCGGCGCGAAGCCCACGAACCACCCGTCCATCTTTTTCGTGCCCAGCCGGTTCGAAGCGTCGTAGCTCATCAACTGCGCCGTTCCCGACTTCCCGCAGAAATCTATGTTTTGCAGCCGCAGGTGATAACCCGTCCCGCCGGGTTCATTCACCACCCCGAAAAGCCCCTGGGTCACTTGTTCTACCGCATTGTCGGACAGCGGAAAGTGTTCGGTCTTCGCATTCAGAAAGCCTTTCAGCAGGTGCGGCTGCACCAGCGTCCCACCGCTGGCCACACCCGCCGCCATGCGCGCCAGTTGAATCGGCGTCACCGTCACCGCGCCTTGTCCCACCGCCACCGAAATGGTTTCACCCGCATACCACTTGCGGTGGTACACGCGCTGCACCCATTCTTCCGAAGGCATTAACCCCGTTTCTTCGCTCGGCAAATCCACTCCGGTCCTTTTGCCCAATCCCAGGCCCGCGCCGTAATACGCGATCTTGTCGATTCCCAGTAGCTTGCCGATGTTGTAGAAAAAAATGTCGCAGGAATCCACCAGCGCCTTGTGCAGTTCCACTTCGCCGTGGCCCTGCGGGCGCCAGCAATGAAATTCGCGGCCATAGAAATTCGCATGGCCCGGACAGAACACTCCGTACGATTCTGGAATTTCTTTCGAGTCCAGCATCGCCGTGGCCATCACGATTTTGAAAACCGATCCGGGAGCGAGTTGGGCCTGTATCGCGCGGTTCAGCAGCGGCGTTTCTTTATCCCCATTTAATTTTTGCCATTCCGCCTTGGGAATGCGTACCGCAAAATCGTTGGGATCAAACGTGGGCCGGCTGACCATGGCCAGTATTTCGCCGGTGTGCGCATCCATCGCCACCACCGCTCCGATTTTGTTGGCCATGTCTGCTTCCGCGATCGCTTGCAGGTCGTAATCGATGGTCAATTGAATCGGCCGGCCCGGCACCGCTTCCACGTTGTCCAGCGTGCGCATCACTTTGCCTACGCTGTTCACCACTACCCGGCGCATCCCGTCGGTGCCTTCCAGTTGATCGTTGTATTCGCGCTCCAGACCCGCCTTGCCCACAATGTCGCCGGGCCGGTAATGTCCGTCGCTGTCGTCCATCTGCTGTTCGGATACTTCTCCGACGTACCCGATCGTGTTCGCCAGCATTTCCCCATTCTGGTAGCGCCGGCGCTGCACCATCAGCAATTCCAGCAGAGGCAAGTCGGCGCGATGCGATTCCACAAAGGCGATGTCGGCTTGGCTGGCTGCGGGTTTGATCACCACCGGCTGAAACTTAGGCTCGAATTTTGCGGCGTCCAGCTCCTGGCGCAATTCTTCGTCGCTGATTCCCAAACCGTCTTCAATTTGCGCCAGCGTTTTTTCCAGGCCTTTGGGATCGTCGCGCAGCAGCAGAATGCTGAAGGAAGGATAGCTATCGACCAGCACGCGGCCTTCGCGGTCCAGCATCGGCCCGCGCGGCGCGATAATCGGAATGGAACGGACCCGGTTTTTCTCGGCGAGGTCTAGAAAATGTCCCGACTGCACGACCTGCAGCTTCCAGAAGCCCACCATTAAGAGGACGACTAGGACCACCGACAAATACGAAACCAGAGCCAGCCGTTCCTGCGGAATTCTCTGGTCGTTAATATTCCATGAACCCAACGGACTTCCACTCCTGCAACGGGCGGAATCCAACCCGGATGCGTTATCCAGCTACGACGCCGGACAATATAGGAGTATCAAAACTAACACCCCGTACTAGGACGAGCAAGCCGCCATGTCCATTCCGATAATGCCGAATGAAGGGCGAAACCAATGGGCAGGTTCGTTACGATTTTCCCGCCCCCGCGATCAACCCCCGCAATACCTCCTTTATCTCGACTTTCCCCTTCCGCGATCCCGCCTCGCCGCCTTCAAACTCAATCCACCCCTCATTAAATCCATCCAGCATCTGCACCCGCGGCGTGGGGTTCTTCATCCCCTGCGACCTGAACAGCGCCTCCCAACTCTCCCGCGGCACAATTTCCATTTTCACCGCCCGCCCCAGCAACTCGCCAAACGCCGCGGCAATCTGATTCGGCGTGATCCGTCGCGGCCCCTCCAATTCCACCACCCGCCGCCCCTTCCACGTTTCCTGCATCAATTCCGCGGCCACTCGGCCAATATCCGCCGTCGCCACCATCGGCAGCGCCCGGTCCAGGGGCTGCAGAAAACTCGGAATCACTCCGCGTTCCATGGCCGGCCCTACATCCCAGCTCGCGTTCTCCATAAACCAGCCCGGCCGCAAAACAGTGATCGGCACCGGCGTGTCCCCCAGGGCTTGCCCCAGCGTGTGTTCGATAATCCCGTGCTGCGTCAGCAAATTTGGCTTTTTCGCCTGAGCTCCAATCGTCGACAAATAAACCACCCGGCCCGGCCGCGCCGCGTCAATTGCCGTTCGCAAAATTCCGCCGATCGCCTGCGCCTCCCGAAAATCCGGCGACGGATCGAAACTCGGCGGCACCAATACAAAAACCGCCTCAGCATTTCGAAACGCCGCGGTCAGCGCCGTCGCGTCATTGATGTCTGCGCTCACGACCTCGCACCCGCACTCCTTCCACTCCGCGCCCTTGCCTGCGTCGCGCACCACCGCCCGCACCGGGATGTTCGCCGCCAGCAGATTCCGCGCTACCTGCCCGCCCACCTGTCCCGTAATTCCAGTCACCGCGTACATTTGCGTAAGTGCTCCTGAATACATAAATTTTCAGCCGGCCAACAGCCGCACCTCTTCGATTAGTCCCGCGGACTTTTGGTTTCAACAAACGCGCAGATGGGAAATATCCTTACCAAGCCTTACGCAGGGAACTATTCGACTTTCGTCGAACCATAATCCGTGGGCTGCGGCAGCTCGCCGCGAATCTGTTTGATAAAAGTCGTCACTTCGCCGTTCAGCAAACTCACTCGATCGACCTGCACGTAATGACTGCTGCCCTTCGCGATAATTCGCCGGCTGCGCGTCGAGAGCTTCTTCAGCTCTTCTTGCATTTCGTTCCAGGTCTTGCTGACCGACTTTCCCGCCTCCGCGGAAATACCAGGCGTAGCCGGCTGCTCAAGGTCCTGAGAGAAAATCAGGATCGGCAGATTGCCGAACGGGCCGGTATGTATCGTCTCGTCGCCGGACTGCTGAATGCTATTAAACTCCTGCGCCGCAGCCGCCAGCACCGAAGTGCGGCACTGATCTTCGGCAATCATCTTCGCCGCGCTCTTGCTGAAACCTTCTTCTGGCGCGCAGCCGCCCATTGCGCGGCGTAGGCCCAGAACCGAAAGCCATTCCAGTTTGCGCAGCTCAGCACTTTCTTGCTTTTCCATCAGCTGAATTTCCGCCGGAAAGCGCTCGTCCTGCAGCGGCGTCGAGCCGTCGACAAACACCAGTCCCAACAAATTCTGCGGGTAACGCGCGGCGTAATCGCGGATATACAAGCCCGAAATCGAATGTCCCATCAGAACGATGGGACCGGTAACACCGGCTGCGCTCAGCAGCCCATGCAGCTCATCGTTGAGCCGCTGGGCGTCACGGGGCTCGGGTCGCGCCTCGCTCCAACCAAATCCGGAGCGATCGTACGAACAAACCTGCGTGATCTTCGAAAGTTCGGGCTGCGCGTTGGCCCAGATCAGCGAATCATTGCCCAGGCCCGCATCCAGCACGATCGTCGGCGAACCCTCGCCGGTGCAGTACAGATGCATCTTGTATCCGCCAACCTCGTAAAGTTTTCCCGGAACAGTATGGCCTGAGAAAAAATACTGGCCGGCCACCGCATTGAACGCAGCCCCGCCTCCAATTGCCGCCGCAACCAGAACCACAATAGAAAGAGCGATTATTTCGCCCACGCGCCGCCACTTTCCATAATCCTTACGCCGAACGCTGCGTATTCGAACGATGCACGCGACGCAAATCAGCAAGGCCACCAGCACAACCGCAAAAGGCGCGAGGATGTTAAGCAGCATAGGTGAGAGGGAAGGCTTCTTCCGCCAGCAGTTTGTTTTGCATGCTACGTGCGTCGAGAATTCTGATTTTCAATGTCCGATTACCGCATCCATCAGGCACTCTGTTACCGCGCCGCGAAGCGTCGCCGGCGGCACGCAGTCTAGCACCCTTCGCAAAAAATCGACCGGTGAACTCCTTTCCCGAACCGTAGTGTTAGCGAGACGCGGAAACTTTGGCTGTCACAGAGTTTCGTACCAGGGCCACGGGTAATCTCTGAAGGCCGCGAAAATGGATGCTAGGCGCCCATTCAGGCCTCTCGATCTCAATCAACAATTTCGGAAATCGACGAGCAAGTTCACTGAACGCTACTTGAGCCTCGAGTCGAGCCAGGGCCGCACCCAAACACGTGTGGATGCCATGACCAAACGCAAGGATCCGTGCGCCGGAACGTCGAAGTTCAAGCGAGTCTGGATCGGGGAAACGAGTCTCATCGCGATTTGTGGATCCCAGCAGCACGGTAACGCGATCTCCTCGTGCGATGGTCTTGCCGCCAATCGCAACGTCTTCCAGCGCATCGCGTACCGTGGATTGCACCGGTCCGTCAAAACGAAGCAGTTCGCTGACCGCCGAGGACGCAATTCCCGGCTCCTGCGCCAGTAGCTCCCACTGCTGCGGGTTTTGACTCAGCGCCAGCAGTCCGTTCCCCAGCAGATGCGTCGTAGTGCCGTGCCCTGCGGCCAGCAGCAGAATCAAATTGACGATCAATTCCTCGGTGCTGAGCCGGTCTCCCATCTCCTCCACCGCAATCAAGTCGCTCAACATATCGCTCTCAGGATGTCGCCTTCGTTGGGCAATCAGCTCGCGGAAATACTGAATGAAGGCCATGATTCCTTGCTCCGCTTCGAGCGACTCGGCGGAAGAAAGAATACGGCCACTGATCAATTTGCCGAATGCCACCGACCATGCGCGCAAGCGGTCTCGATCGGCCACTGGAACGCCCAGCATCTGCGCGATGACTGTCACCGGCAGGGGAATCGCAAAATCGTGGATGAAGTCGATGCATCCGCCAGCGTCCTGCGCCGCGTCAAGCAAATCGGTGGTCATTTCCAAAATTTGCGGACGAAGACTCTCGACTCGGTTCGGAGTAAAGGCCTTGGCAAACAGCGTGCGAAGCCGCGTGTGGTCCGGTGGATCGAGAAACAACATTTGACGCGCAAGCGCCGCTTGCACGGAATTTACCTGAGCGCCAGCACTCTCGGCGCCCTGCGGCAACGTGCGCTCGGCTGAAAACCGGCGGTCTGCAAGCACGAAAGCAACGTCATCATAGCGGGAGATGATCCAGCCCTCTCCCGTAGGATCTTCGTGAATGGGATCTTCCAAACGCAGCCGGCGAAACACAGGATAGGGATTGGCGATAATATCGGGTCTTAGCAGATCTTGCAGACCAAAGCTTTCGATTTTGATTTCGTACATCATTTCTCCCGCCGATCGAAAATTGAAACTGGCTTGAATTTGGCCTGTCTAAGTCCCGTTCTCCAACCCAGGCACCACGATCTCGTTTGCTCCAGCCCGTGGTTCATTCGCATAGTGTCCGAGCTTGGAATATCCATAGCGGAAGCTCCACCAGATCAGCAGCACGTCGCTGCCGTATGCGAAGAGCGGCGAAAGAATCAGATACTGCCTGGTCGAACATACGAGGGCGATCACCACGCTCACCGCGCTCTTCGCCATCAGTGTCAGAGCCCAGACCAGCGTCATTGTCCGATAGACGCGTTTCGCGTCGGATTGCCCGGCCATTTGATCGAAGCGCGCTTTGCCGGAGGGTTCGTTTCCAGTGACGAACTGCCTCGCCACATAAAGCATGATCGGGCGTTTGATCAGCACTGAACCCAAAAACAGCACACCCAGCACCGCGTTTTGCAGTGACCGGCCGACTAGGGCAGACGTCGCAGTGTGCGCCAGCGATATGGCGATCAGTGAAACCGCAATGTCTTCGGCTGCGAACAATCCAATAATGTCGATCGATCGCTGCCGCACCACGCCATAGGCGAGGCCGAACAGCGGCAGCAATCCGGAGACGGCCAGCGGCATCAGGCTACCGGAAGGGAAGTGCGGCTCAAGCAAACGGAAAAGAACGTAGGTGCAAACCACGTTGATAAAGACGCTGCGCGCCAGACCCCGCAGCGCGGCCGTGCGATTGGTGGAGTGTGCCGTCTCGGCAACAGAAGATTCTTTCATCACGACACCCGCGCCTTGATTCGCCTTCCTCGCGCCAAGGGTTTGGGTGAGATGCTGTCGATCAGGCAGTACAAAGCCTTGGTTGTCCGCTTGCGATCGCCCGTGCACAGAAAGTCGTGCAGCAATCCGTTAAGCGCCGCCAGCTGAAACGTGGACGTTGCGGCGCCATCCTGGTCCGAGGGCTGGCCGAATTCAGTTTCGAACACCCGGCGCCAGCGCGCGAATCCGACGCCCCAGAAATGTGCCGGAAACCGTGCCCGATTTTGCATGGCCAGCCCGTCAATCTCGAAGAGCAGCCGAAAATACCGCTGATTCTTTTCCTGTATCGCCCAGCGCCAGAACAACGCCAGGAACTCTCCCAGCGATAGGGGACCTTCTTTCGCCGCCAGGCTTCGCAGTGATCCTTCGATGCGTTGCCGCACTTGTTCCAATGCATCCGTCAGTAGTTTTTCTTTTGACCCGAAGTGGTAGATCAAAAGCCGCGCGCTCGTGCCCACGGCTTTCGCCAACGGCCGCAGCGACAGATCCGAAATCCCCTCGGAGAGCAAAACATCCACGATTCTTTCCAGTAGTTCGGTTCGGCGTTCGACCGCCCGAATGGCGTTTGGCATGTAACGACTGTTACATGAAACGAGTGTTACATGCAAGCGGATGTTAGATGCAAGAGGAAACTCAGGTCGAAACTTTCATTTCGGGGGATGGGGCAGGACCAGGAGGGTTGCGGTGTTCCGTTACGATCTTCGGCGCAATCGATCCAGCAGCGCGAACAGCAGCACGCCAAACGCCGCCGTCACCAGCGAATCCACCAGCTGTTGCCACGAAAAAAAACGCGCCGAGTGATTCAGCAGCACCCGCTGGGTGATCACCAGAATCGCCTGATGAAAATGAAAAAACACAAAAATTAAACCAAACCGGCTCACCGGATGCTCGGTATCGATCCGTCCGCCAATCGACGACGCCACATACCCCACAATCGTCTTGGCAATCCCATACATTCCAATCGGATTGTCGTGGCTCAACGCGTCTTGCGCGATTCCAATCACCCCGCCCAGAAACATCCCGCTGATCGGGTTGCGCCGGCTGAATCCGAAATAAATCGTCACCAGCAAGGGCAGATCGATCAGCTCTGACCAGCGCCCGTACTTATGCAGGAAGGCTTGAAACACCAGCGCCAGCACGCACACTGCAAAAATCGCGCCGTTGTAGAACTTGTGCACTTCGATATTGCGATCGGAGTGCTCGCTCATGTTCAGCATGTAATCGGAGCTCATATCAATTTCTCGGAGGAGCCGCCGCCGGCTTGGCCGGCGCGCTTGGATTGGCCGCCGCGGCGGAATCACCCGCGGCCGGCGCCGCAGTCCCCGCCACCGAAGCTGTGGCGGATTTCAGCGGAGTCAGCTGTTGCTGCGTCAGCAGCACGATCACATCTTCCAGCCGATCCAGCCGCGCCGCGGTCTGCACTCGAATAATCTGAAATGGATTTCCCGGATTCGCCGCCAGCACCGTGCCAATCGGCAGGTCCTTGGGGAAAATATGGTCCTCGCCAGACGTCACAATCGCCTCGCCCGGCGTCACTTTCTCGTCGTTCACCACGTATTCC
>Ga0307474_10001084_pt1 | contig 19781 bp, 11 predicted proteins | sample atmos_gasesECM1C_2_FD_203312 | JGI IMG/M metagenome (GOLD analysis project Ga0307474, IMG submission 203312) | Hardwood forest soil microbial communities from Morgan-Monroe State Forest, Indiana, United States - atmos_gasesECM1C_05 | ecosystem: Environmental > Terrestrial > Soil > Temperate... | reverse complement strand
CGCTCACGGGGAGAAATTCGACGTGGGTGAAACCGAGATCGCGGGCATAGCGCGGCAGCTGCTCGGCGAGCTCGCGATAGGTCAGCCATTCATTGTCGCCTTTTCGCCGCCATGAGCCCAGGTGCACCTCATAGATCGAAATCGGGGCTTCACGCGCATTGACGCGCGGCGGGGCAGGGCAGGGCCGCGGCAGACGTTCTTCGTCAAATACGATCGATGCGTTGCTCGGGCGCATTTCGGTGGCAAAAGCCAGCGGGTCCGCTTTCAACGGCAGGTGATGACCCTGCCGGCTGACGATATCGAACTTGTAGCGGTCGCCGGGCATGGCATGAGGAATGAACAGCTCCCAATAACCGAGGCCTCGCACGCGCATCGGATGCCGCTTCGGATTCCAGTAGTTGAAATCGCCAACCACGCTCACTCGCTGCGCATTTGGCGCCAGCACGACGAACGCCACGCCTTCGACGCCTTCCAGCACAAGCGGATGCGCCCCGAGCTTGTCGTATAGGCGCAGATGGTTGCCCTCGCCGAGCAGATACAGATCATAGTCCGTCAGCACCGGGGGAAAGCGGTAGGGGTCATCGAGATCGACGACGGTGTCGCCGAAGCGGGCGCGCAACTGATAGGATTTTGAGTCGTTCGGCAGCACGCCGGCGAATAATCCATCCTCATGAATGCGCGTCAGCGCCGCCGCTTCGCCATCGTCGACCACGGCGTCGACCTTGGAGGCCTCCGGCAGGAATGCGCGCACGACGGTCTTGCCGTCTTCCTTATGCGGCCCGAGATAGTGAAACGGATCGGAATGGCGGCCTTCCAGGATGGCATAGGCCTCGGCGGACAGCTCGCTCATGTGGCCTCGTCGGTCCGCGATGACAAAATTCGAAGCGCTCCCGCCAATGAGGGGCGCACCCGTTCGTTCCGCTGCGCCAAGTCGTATTCCAGCTCGTCAAAAATCCTTTCGAGCAGGAAGAAGTCGAGCATCCGTGCCGCGGCCGCATGATCCTCCGGCCACAGAGACAAGTTTGTCATGAATTCGCGATAGGTGGCAAGGAAGGCTTCGCTGGCGCGGTTGACCCATTCGGCGAGCGCCGCGGCAAGCCTGCCGTGTTCATCAGGCGCAAAGTTGAGTGCGCGGTCGAGCGCGGCATTTGCCGAGTGTTCGATCGATCTGATCAGGCTGGCCACGTCACGCGCCGCCGGCGCCTTGCGCCGCCTTTCCTCGATTGTCAAACGAAGGTCACCCTTGAAGCCGGTGATGAAGATATCGTCCTTCACGATCAGCGAGCGGGCGAGATTGAAGTCGCCGTGGTGCCGGATGTTCAGGCCGTCGGCATGCGGTGGCAGGAGAGTTTTGAGGCGTTCACACAGAACCGCCTGCTGCGCCAGCATCTGATCGACCAGCGGGCGATCAGCTTCGCTAAAGGAATCCCGCCGCTGCCTCAGGCTCTCGAACACGCGGTCGGCGCGGGATGCGATCTTTTCGCTCCAGCGCTTCATATCAGAGGGTCGGATCGGCTCCGGCACAAAATCGGTCAAGCCGCTCGCGGTCGCAAAGGCGAGGTGCATTTCGGCAGTCCGCCTTCCGATCTGGGACATTTGACGCAACAGCGGCGCGCTCTCGCCCGAAATTCCGCTTGTCGTCAAAAGACGCTGCTCCTCGACAAAGCGGTCGAGATGGGCGGCCACCACCGTCCAGGCATCGCCCTGATTTCCAACGAAGGCATGAACGACCGCGATCGCCGATCTGGTCTCGCCTTCGGCAAGTTCGACGCCGCCGAGCATGGCAGGCGTGTTGGTGAAGCCGACGACCTCCGTCAAAAACCGGCCGATCTCCATCTCCGGATTGATGCCCGGCTCGAGCTTTCGGTAGAGCTTGACGCAGTAATTGTCATCGAGCAGCGCCATGCTGCTCAGTGGACTGACGTCGACCGCGATGACGCGTTCCGGTTGTTTGATCGGTCTTGGCGAAAATCTGCTTGTCGGCCGGAATTCGAGGCCCATGCCGTTTTCTTCGATGGTCAGTGACTGGCGAAGGTTGCGAAGCAGGAGGCCGTGGAAGATCGGGTCAAAAGCGACATCCAGCAGCGTGCCTTCGCGCGCACCCTGGCGCACCGCAGCGAGCGCATTTGGATTGAATCGCTCACGATCGAACCGGACCCATTCGATTTGCAGGGGCATCGTGTAGCGCACGCTCGCCGCGCTTTGCTTCGGCTCGAAGAAGGCGAGCCACGGCCGGTTGTCGCCGATGTCGCAGAACGGGATCGCCGAGGTGAGCGCCGGACGAATCTCCGAAGGATTGTGTTCGGGGTACCAGCGGCTTCGTGCCAGATGCCCCGGCATGACGTCGCGCTCGAATACCCCGCGCGTGCGGGCGAGCGACACCCAGGTTGCGCCTACGGGCACGACCAGGGTCTCGAATTCGGGCACTACCGATGGCGTGACGAATTCCGACTTGGCGCGCTCCAGGAGCTGGAACCAGTAGAAGCCATACGGCGCGAGCGTGATCATGTAGGGGAGTTCGCCGATCGCGGGGAAATGCGTGCGGCCGAGCATTTCCAGCGGAACGCGGTCTTTGAAGGCCGACAGATCGAGTTCGGTCGCCTGTGCCGATCGCGACATGTTGGCGACGCAAAGAATGACCTCGTCGCCAAGCTGCCTGACATAAGCCAGCACCGCGCGATTGACGGGACGGATGAAGGTCATGCTGCCGCGGCCGAACGCCAGCGTCGACTTGCGTACCGAAATCAGCCGCTTGGTCGCGCTGAGCAGAGAGGACAGGCTGCGCGACTGGGCTTCGACATTGACGGCTTCGTAGCCGTAGACCGAATCCATGATGATCGGCGCATAGAGCCGCGCGGGGTCGGCGCGCGAAAAGCCGCCATTGCGGTCCGGCGTCCATTGCATGGGAGTGCGGACGCCATTGCGGTCGCCAAGATAGATGTTGTCGCCCATGCCGATTTCATCGCCGTAATAGATGATCGGCGTGCCCGGAAACGAAAGCAAGAGCGAGTTCATCAGCTCGATCTTGCGGCGGTCATTGTCCATCAGCGGCGCAAGGCGCCTGCGAATGCCGAGGTTGATGCGCGCCCGCGGATCGTTGGCGTAGGTTGACCACAAATAGTCGCGCTCGACGTCGGTGACCATTTCCAGCGTCAGTTCGTCGTGATTGCGCAGGAACAGCGCCCACTGGCAGTTGGGCGGGATATCCGGTGTCTGGCGCAGGATGTCGGTGATCGGAAACCGGTCCTCCTGGGCGATCGCCATGTAAATGCGCGGCATCAGCGGAAAGTGGTACGCCATCTGGCATTCATCGCCATTGCCGAAATATTCCTGCACGTCCTCCGGCCATTGATTGGCTTCCGCCAGCAGCACCTTGCCCCTGGCATAGGCGTCGAGCTCGGAGCGCAGCCTTTTGATGATGGCATGCGTCTCCGGCAGGTTCTCGTTGTTGGTGCCGTCGCGCTCGCACAAATAGGGAATGGCATCGAGCCGGAACCCATCGACGCCGGTGTCGGACCAGCGCTTCATCACCTGAATCATCGCGCTGACCACGCGGGGGTTGTCGAAATTCAGGTCAGGCTGGTGCGAGAAGAAGCGGTGCCAGTAGAATTGCCCGGCTTCGGGGTCCCATGTCCAGTTGGACTTCTCGGTGTCGGTGAAGATGATCCGCGTGCCCGTATATTTCTGGTCGGTGTCGCTCCAGACATACCAGTTACGCGCGCTGGACTTCGGATCGCTGCGGCGGGCGCGCTTGAACCAGTCGTGCTGGTCGGAGGTATGATTGATGACGAGTTCGATCACCACGCGCATGCCGCGTCGCTTGGCTTCGACGATGAAGCGGCGAAAATCCTTCATGGTTCCGAAATCGGGATTGATCGAGCCGTAGTCGGCGATGTCGTAGCCGTCGTCGCGGCCGGGCGAGGGGTAGAATGGTAACAGCCAGAGCGCCGTTACCCCGAGATCTTGCAGGTAATCGAGCTTTTCAGTGAGGCCGGCGAAATCCCCGATGCCGTCGTTGTTGCTGTCGGCAAACGCCTTGACGTGAAGCTGGTAGACGATGGCGTCCTTGTACCAGAGTTCATCATGATCCAGCGCGGCGGCCGGCATTTCTTCGGTATCGATTGACGACAGCAGGTTCATTCCAGAGCTCCGCGCGCGAGAAAGCGAAAGAGCGGGGCGGTATTATGGACGCGTCCAAGATTATGGACGCGTTCAAGCCGGCGGGTAGCGCCGCGTGCGGCGGCGCTCTCGACGGTTTCGGTTGTTTTGATCAAGGTGATGCGATTTGCAATGGGGGTCCCATTTCGTTTGCGCGAAAGGAGATGCTCGGGACATATATAAAAAGTCGTTCCCCTTGCTTTGGTTCCGTGGGGAACGGTGGGGGCGGATCGGCGTTAAGCAAGGCTATCCTCTTCCTAAACCACAAGAATTTGGCGACGGTTCCGTTTCCGTTGCGTGCAAATGGCGTGCCGAATGGACCTTTACAGCCGAGCCAGAGAGCTAGACATCCAAACCGAATTTATCGATGGGCGCGGGCATCGCCAGGTAATCGATGCCGCCGCACTCGAGATCATCCTCGATGCCTTGCCGGAGCGGGTTCCGTACCGCCTTGTCTCCGGAACCGTGGTGGTCCGGTCCGGACGACCGTCGCAAAGCGAGATCAAGGAACCCGCCGCGTTCCCCATTCGATGGCGGATCATGTCGGGTTCGAAGGTCATCGCGCGAGGCGAAGCACACAATCGCACCATCCTCTGGCCCGCCGATTTGCCGCTGGGGTCGTATCGGCTGGATCTGACCGATGCGTCATCATTTGCCGAACAAGTGCCTCTGATCGTCGCGCCGGCCAAAGCCTATGGCGGCGATTTCGACCGGTGCTGGCTGATCGCGGTCCAGCTTTACGGTGTCCGCTCGGGGCGCAACTGGGGTATCGGTGATTTCACCGATCTTGCGGCATTGCTCGAATTGGCGGCGGAGTTGGGAGCCGATGGCATCGGCCTCAATCCGCTGCACGCTTTGTTCGACGACCGGCCGGCCGATTGCAGTCCTTACTCGCCGAACAGCCGGATGTTTTTGAACGCGCTCTATATCGATGTGGAGAAAATTCCCGAATTCAATGCCGAGGCGTTTGCAAAGAGCTCCATCGCGCGGCTGAGGGAAGGTCCTCTCATCGATTACGTGGCCGTCGCCGAGCTGAAGTGGCGGGCGCTGCGCGCCGCCTTTGAAAATTTCAAGTTGCACGCGAGCGCTGCCCGCAAGCACGATTTTGACGCGTTCCGCGCCGAGCGCGCGCCGCTGTTGTCGCACTTTGCCTGTTTCGAAGTCCTTCGGCACAAGTTTGACCGACCGTGGTGGGAATGGCCGGAAGGCTGGCGGCAGCCGGACGAAGCCAAATGCGCCGAATTGCGCCAGGGAGCGGATGCTGCCGAAATCGAGTTTGTCGAATTCGTGCAATGGACGGCTGATGCGCAATTGCGCTTTTGCCGTGAGCTGGCGGCCCGGCTTGGCATGAAAGTCGGCCTTTATCTGGATGTTGCGGTCGGCGTCCAGGCCGACGGCTTTGACGCGTGGAACGAGCAGACCGCGATCTCGCGTCATCTTTCAGTGGGCGCACCGCCCGATCCGCTGATGCCCGCGGGCCAGAACTGGGGCCTGGCCGGCTTCAATGCTGCGGGGCTCAAACTGACATCGTTCGAACCGTACCGGGAAATGCTGCGAGCTTCGATGCGCCATGCGGGCGCAATCAGGCTCGATCACGTGTTGGGCTTGAAGCGGCTCTATCTCATTCCGCACGGCTTCGCCCCCAATAACGGTGTCTATGTGCAGATGCCGTTCGAGGCGTTGCTTGCGGCAACCGCGCTGGCGAGCGTGGAGAACGATTGCGTGGTGATCGGCGAGGACCTCGGCACCGTGCCGGAGGGTTTTCGGGACAGGACGGCCGATTGGGGTATCTGGTCCTATCAGGTGATGATGTTCGAGCGTGACGATCGCGGCGCATTTCGTGGCGCCGACTATTACTCGCCGAACGCGCTCGTCACCTTCAACACCCACGACCTGTCGACCTATGCGGGATGGCGGTCGTTCAACGATCTGAAAATGAAGCGATCGCTGGGGATCGATCCCGGCGAGAGCGATGATGCCCGTTGGCACGCGCTCACCATGCTCAGCGACGTGCTGCAACATCACTCGATCGATCGCCACGATCTCTATGCGGTGGCGGGCTTTCTCACCAAAACCAGGTCGCGCCTGCTCGCGATTTCGCTCGAAGATCTCCTCAACGTCGTGGACCAGCCCAATATTCCCGGCACCGTGAACGAGCACCCGAACTGGCGGCAGCGGCTTCCGATTGCGGTCGAGGGGATTGCCGGCGCCATCGACGTTGCCGCGCTCAAGGACGCGACGAGGGAGAGGAGACGCGCGGTGGAGTGAAGCGCGCTCCTCATTCAGGCCAAAGTGAAGCATGTGTCGAACAGAATAGAAGACTACGGATTGATCGGCGATTGCGAAACCGCAGCCCTTGTCGGTCGCAACGGCTCGATAGACTGGCTGTGCTGGCCTGCATTCGATTCCGATGCCATCTTTGCCGCCCTTCTCGGCACCCAGAAGAACGGCCGTTGGCTGATTGCGCCGGCGCAAGAAGCCAGGCGCATTTCACGCCGTTATTGGGACAATACCCTGATCCTGGAGACACGCTTTGAAACGGCAGGCGGGGTGGTTGCGGTCATCGACTTCATGCCACCGCGCGGAGACGCTTCCGATATCGTGCGCCTGGTCCGCGGCGTCGCGGGGAAAGTCAAACTGCGGATGGAGCTCGCGATCCGCTTCGGCATGGGCACGGATGTCCCCTGGGTCCGGCGCACCGATGACGGTGCGCTGCTCGCGATTTGCGGAAAGGACATGACGGTGTTGCGAACGCCGGTCGCAACACGCGGCAAGAACCTGACCACGGTGGCCGAATTCGAGGTCGAGGAAGGCAAAACCGTGCCCTTTGTCCTCACCTACGGACCTTCGCACATCCCCTTGCCCAAACCGATCGATCCCGCCCAAGCATTGCGGGACACAGAGGACTTCTGGACCGACTGGTGCAGCCGTTGCTCTTATGACGGCGAAAACCGCGATCTCGCCATGCGTTCGCTGATCACGCTGAAGGCGTTGACCTACGCGCCGACCGGCGGCATCGTCGCCGCGCCCACAACCTCGCTGCCCGAAAAACTGGGCGGCAGCCGCAATTGGGATTACCGCTACTGCTGGCTGCGCGATGCGACCTTCACGCTGCTGGCATTGATGAATTCCGGTTACACCGAAGAAGCCTCCGCCTGGCATAACTGGCTTTTGCGCGCGGTGGCGGGCTCGCCGGCCAGCATGCAGATCATGTACGGCATCATGGGCGAGCGCCGCTTACGGGAATGGCAGGCCGACTGGTTGCCGGGCTACGAGGGCGCACGCCCGGTCCGCGTCGGCAACGCCGCCCATGCCCAGCTGCAGCTCGACGTCTATGGCGAACTGATCGATGCCTTCCACCAGTCACGCATGACCAAGCTGAAACTGGACGAAGGATCGTGGGCGCTGGAATGCACGGTGATCGAGCATCTTGCCGAGGTATGGGACGAGCCCGATCACGGCATCTGGGAACGTCGCGGACAGGCTCGACACTATGTTTCGTCGAAGGTGATGACCTGGGTCGCGTTCGACCGCGGCATCAAGAGCGCCGAACGATTCGGCTTCAAGGCGCCGATCGACAAATGGCGAAGCTTGCGCGAAGCCATCCATCGCGACGTCTGCGAAAAGGGATTCGATATCGGGCAGAATACCTTCGTCGAATCCTACGGCTCGCAATTGCTGGACGCCAGCATACTCCTGATGCCGTCGGTGGGATTTCTGCCGGCCTCGGACCGGCGCCTTCGCGGCACGCTAGAGGCCATCGAGCGTCACATGATGCCGGATGGCTTTGTGCTGCGACATGATCCGCGCGAGGTATCCGAGGAGCGGCAGCCAATCGAGGGTGCTTTTTTGGCCTGCACGCTTTGGCTCGCCGATGCCTACGTTCTGGCCGGCGAGATCGGCAAGGCGCAAAGGCTGTTCGATCGCATCGTCGGCGTTGCCAATGATCTTGGCCTTTTGGCCGAGGAGTTCGACAGCGCCGCCAACCGGCAGACCGGCAACTTTCCGCAAGCGCTCACCCACATTGCGCTGATCAACACCGCGCATAACCTCAGCGACGCGAAAAAGGCGAGCGAAAAGCCGGCCGTGCAGCGGTCGAAGTGAGCGGCCGAGAAAATTGGAAGACGTCGTCCCTGCGGACGCAGGGACCCATAACCACTGCCATCACTTGCAAGAAAGGATAGCGGCCACAACGTTTCAATTCATTGCGTATGGGTCCCGGCTCGCGCGGAGCATCTCATCGGGCGCGCATTCGCGCGACCCGTTGGCTTGGCCGGGACGACGTCAGCGTTATGCCCGCAAAATCATCTCGATTGCGCTCGCAAATCCTTCCTCTTCGTTCGAGGCGGTGACCTGCGTCGCTCTCTTCTTGACCTCATCGGTGGCGTTTCCCATGGCAATTGAAAGGCAGCTTGCCTCGAACATCGGCAGATCGTTGCGCATGTCGCCGATGGTCGCGATCGCCTGTTTCGGAATCTCAAGGCGGCTTGCCATCGCCTTGACGAAGGTGCCCTTGTCGCAGCCCGGCGAGGTGACGTCCAGGTAATAGCTTTGCGAGCGCACGGCGGTCGCCTGCGTACCCAGCGCTTGTTGCATGGCGATTTCGCAGCGCTGTAGCAACGGTGCGTCGGCGCTGGAGCCGACAACCTTGCAGGCAGAAGCGAGATAAGGCGTGAAATCCGCAACGATGGTCGGATCGGCGCGGATCGTGCGTTTCTCAAGCGGGACGTATCGACCGCCCTCATCGCGGGCGAGCCAGCGATCCCAGGTGAACAGCCAGACATCGGTGCCGAATTGGTTCAGCACCTCGAGGCTTCGTTGCACCGCTGGTAGCGGAATCGTATGGAGCTCGATCGGGTTCAGATCAGGACCGATGATGCAACTGCCGTTGAAGGCGCCGAGCGGGAGCTTTATCTGCAGCGGCTCGATCAGAAAGCGCATGCCGATTGCGGGTCGGCTCGAGGTGATGGTGAAGGCGATTTTGGCTTCGTGCAGCCGCCGGACGGCGGCTTTTGCGCCTTCTGTGAGCGTCTTGTCCTTTGTCAGAAGCGTGCCGTCGACGTCCGAGACCACGAGCGCGATGCGGCTCATTGGGCCCTCCCGCCACGGAGATTGCCGGCGTTCGAACCGGCGCGGATTTGACGGACGACGTTCTCGACGATGGTCTCGACGGTCGCGTCGATCGGCGCGGTGATCACGTGCTCGTCGCTCTCCGGCGGCTCCAGCGTCTTGAACTGGCTGTCCAACAGCCCGGGCGGCATGAAGTGGTGCTTCCGCCGGGCGAGCCGGTCGGCGATCAGGGCCTTGGTCCCCTCAAGGAAGACGATGCGGACGTCGTTTCGCCCATGAACAAGCAGATTGCGATAGGCGCGCTTGAGCGCGGAGCAGGCGATGACGACGTGCCCGCCCGCGGCGCATACCCTGTCGATCTCGTCGGCGATCGCCTGCAGCCAGGGCCAGCGGTCCTCATCGGTGAGCGGGTGGCCCGCGGCCATCTTCGCGACATTGCTGGCAGGATGAAACCGATCCCCATCCTCGAAGGTCCAGCCAAGCCGAGTGGCGAGGCTGGCCGCGATCGTGCTCTTGCCCGAGCCGGACACTCCCATCACGATCAGGGCGCATGGCAGCTTGCTCGATTCATCCTTCACAAAGTTTTCTCCGAAAAGTGCGGCGAATTTGAAGTTCGTAATCGGTATCGCGGCAGGTTCGTGATAGGAACTTCAAATTCAAAGCCGCTACTCAAATCAATAAGTTGCTAGAGCTCCTTTGATTCCGAAGTTCGCATCAGAGGTCGCCGCGATAGCCTGCGAACTTCGGAATCAGAGCTCTAGCGCGGCCCGATCCACCAGCCACACCGTTTCCGCCACCGAGCGCGCGCGGTTGGCCGGCAGGTTCTCGCCCGCGGAGAGCCGCGTCAAGATCGGGCGTTTCTCCGCACCCGCGATCTCGAACAGCATTTCCCGGCACGAGGAGAGGGTGGGCAAGGTAAGCGTCACCCTTGGCACAAAAGGTTCGACATGCGCTTTCGGCACGCCGACCACCCAGCGTGTCCTCTCTTCAAGGGCCGGATCGTCCGGAAACAGCGAGGCCGCGTGGCCATCGGGTCCGGCCCCCATCAGCACGAAGTCGAACAAGGGCCGAACTGGATCGAGCCTGGAAGTACCGTAGAAAGCTTGCAGCTCACGCTCGTAGCGAAGAGCGGATTCGTCCGGGCCGGCGGTGTCGGTCGGGATCGGATGAATGTTCGCGGATGGCGCCAAGGAATCGAGAAGGATGCTTCTCGCCATGGCCATATTGTTGAGGGGATCGTCGGCCGGGACAAAGCGCTCGTCGCCGATGAACCAATGCACGCGCTCCCAGGGAATCCGGTCAGCCCAAGGATCGGTCGAGAGCAGCCGATAGAGCTGTTTCGGGCTTGATCCTCCCGCCAGGCAAATCGCGATGCGGCCAGGATTGGCGTCAATCCTCGCCATCAGGCGTTCCGCGGCGGTGTCCGCAAGTTCAGCCGGATCATCAACGACGATGCGATGAAAATTGCTCTGCGCCACCATCGATGCTAGAGCTCCGATTCCGAAGTTCGCAAGCTATTGTGGCGACCTCTGATGCGAACTTCGGAATCAAAGGAGCTCTAGCAACTTGTCGATTCTAGTGCGGCCTTGAATTTGAAGTTCCTATCACGAACTTGCCGCGATACCGATTACGAACTTCAAATTCGCCGCACTAGAGCTCCGCTTCCGAAGTTCGCAAGCTATCACGGCGACCTCTGATGCGAACTTCGGAATCAAAGGAGCTCTACCAACTTGTTGATTCTGGTGGAGTGGATTTGACATTCGCTACCCACCTGGCCGCGAGTCCGGGAAGCGAATGCCAAATCCTAAACTCCACTAAAAATTCGCCGCACTAGCCGAGCTTGCGCCAGCTGCGACCGTCGCGCTTGATCAGTTCGTCAGCCGCTTCAGGCCCTTCGCTGCCTGCCTTGTAGGTCTGCAAGCCCTTGCCGCCCGCCTTCTTCCAGGCGTCGAGGAAGGGCTGCACCGCCTGCCAACCCGCTTCCACGCTGTCGGCGCGCTGAAACAGGATGTTGTCGCCGATCATGCAGTCGTAAATGAGGGTTTCGTAGCCCGTTGTCGGCTCGGCGCGGAAATAATCCTTGTAGCGGAATTTCATCTCCACGCCGTCGATATTGATCGTAGGCCCAGGCACCTTGGTGTTGAATTGCAGTGTGATGCCCTCGGTCGGCTCGATCGCGATGATGAGATAGTTTTGCGACAGCCGGTCCACCGGCGTCGTGCGGAACATCGCAAACGGCGCCTGCTTGAACTTGATGGCGACCTCGGTCCGCTTGGTGCCGAGCGCCTTTCCGGTGCGAAGATAGAAGGGCACGCCGGCCCAGCGCCAGTTGTCGATCGTCAATTTCAACGCCGCATAGGTTTCGGTCGTGCTGTCCGGCTTGACGTCGTTGGTCTTGCTATAGTCGGGAATTTCGGCATCGCCGACCTTGCCGCCGCGATATTGGCCGCGCACGGAATTCTGCAGCGCCTCTTCCTCGCTTTGCGTCTGGATCGCCGACAGGACTTCGGCCTTTTCCGAGCGAACGGAATGTGCGTCAAATTTCACCGGCGGCTCCATCGCCACCAGCGACAACAGCTGGAACAGGTGGTTCGGCACCATGTCGCGGAGCGCGCCGGTTGCGTCATAGAAACTTCCACGATGGCCGACGACCCCGATTCTCTCATCGACCGTGATCTGCACGTGATCGATGTGATTGCGGTTCCAGATCGGTTCGAACATGCCGTTGGCAAAGCGCAGCACCAGAATGTTCTGCACTGTTTCCTTGCCGAGATAATGATCGATCCGGTAGATCTGGTGTTCATCGACGATTCTGAGCAATTCGTCGTTCAACGCCTTGGCGGAAGCAAGGTCGGTGCCGAACGGCTTTTCGACCACCAGCCGCCGCCAGGCGCCTCCCGTCTCCTTCAGCATGCCGGTGCGGCCGAGTTGCTCGGCGATCGGGGCAAAGGCAGTGGGCGGGATGGCGAGATAAAACAGGCGGTTGCCGCCGGTTGCGCGGTTCGCTTCGAGCCTTTCAAGGCGTTCGCGCATGGCATCGAAGGAAGCCGGCTCCGTCGGGTCGGCCTCGATACTAGTGACGCATTCCAACAAACGTTTGGCGATTTTCTCGTCCACGGGCTGGGTGGCGAACCGGTGCAGTCCCTTCAGCAGGCTTTCGCGCAATCCCTCGCTCGAGGCGCCCGTGCGGGCGATGCCGACCACGCAGAATCTGTCGGGCAACAGATCGGTAGCGGCAAGATTGTAGAGCGCTGGAATAACCAGCCGGTGCGTCAAATCACCGGTGACGCCGAAGATCACGAACGAGCAGCCGTCCGGCTTTTGCTGCGTTTGGGTTGGTTCTGTCACGAACGGCCTGCCTTTGGCTTGACGATCTCGGGCGCGTTCTGTCGCGCCGGATCTGGGTGCTGCTGCGGTTCCTTGTGACCCCCGAACCCCTCGCGCATCGCAGAGAGAATCTTTTCGGCGAAGGTATGTTCCTTGCGCGAGCGAAAACGGGCAAACAATGCCGCGCTCAGCACCTCGGCCGGCACGGCCTCGTCGATCGCTGCATTGACGGTCCAGCGGCCTTCGCCGGAATCCTCGACGAATCCGGAATAGGTATCAAGCGACGGCGTTTTCGCAAGGGCGGCCGCGGTGAGATCGAGCAGCCAGGACGGGATCACGCTGCCACGCCGCCACACCTCGGCGATATCGGCAATGTCGAGATCGAAACGATGCTCCGCCGGCAGCGCCTCGATATTGGCGTTCTTGAGAATGTCGAAGCCTTCGGCATAGGCCTGCATCAGGCCATATTCGACGCCGTTGTGAACCATTTTGACGAAATGACCGGCGCCGATCGGGCCGGCATGGAGATAGCCCTGTTCGACGCGCGGATCGCGCCCCTCGCGCCCCTCGGTGCGCGGGATGTCGCCAACGCCGGGTGCAAGCGCTGCGAAGATCGGATCGAGGCGATCGACCACCGTCTTGTCGCCCCCGATCATCATGCAATAGCCGCGTTCGAGGCCCCAGACGCCGCCTGACGTGCCGACGTCGACGTAATGGAGGCCGCGCTCTTTCAGCGCCTTGCCGCGGCGCACGTCGTCCTGCCAGAACGTGTTGCCGCCGTCGATGATGACGTCGCCGCGCTCCATCAGTTTCGAAAGCGCTTCGATGCTGGCCTCGGTGATCTTGCCGGCCGGGAGCATCACCCAGGCGGTGCGCGGCGGGTCAAGTTTCTTGACGAAGTGTTCGAGCGAATCCGAATCCGCAGCGCCGTCAGCCGCGATCGCGGCCACGGCTTTGGGGTCCTTGTCATAGACAACGGCCGTATGTCCGTGCAGCATCAGCCGGCGGACGATGTTGCCGCCCATCCGTCCCAGGCCGATCATGCCGAGTTGCATCTCTGTTGATCCCTAGAGTTCGGTTCGTTTCGCTTGGAGTGGTTGCGTCGATGTTTCGGCAGCGGGGCTGAACTCCCTCTCCCATGGGGAGAGGGTTGCGGAGAGGGGGTACGGTCTAGCGATGAAGCGTAACCCCTCACCCGGATCGCCCGAGGCGATCCAACCTCTCCCGATGGGAGAGGTGACCAAACGCGTACATCCTGCATCTATCGTCATGTATCCAGCTCTAATTCAATGCCTGCCTGATGGCACTGTCGAGCGCCTTTAGCCCGGTTTCGAGATCACCCCTCAGATGCACCCGCAATGCGCGCCGGCCGCGCTCGGTCAGGACGTCGAAGTCGCCGCGCGCCTGGGCCGCCTTGATCACGCCAAAGCTCGCCCTCTGTCCGGGTATTGGCAAGTCCTTTGCGTCATCGGATGTGATCTGCAGGAACACGCCGCTGTCGGGCCCGCCCTTGTAAGCCTGGCCGGTCGAATGCAGGAAGCGCGGGCCGAATTCGGCGCAGGTCGCGACATGACGCTTGTCGCGCACCGCAAGCCGCATGGTTTGCAGCGCGCCGATATGTGCGGCGTTGCGCTCGACATAGGCGAGCAGCGCGACGTAATCGTGAGCGTGCGCACGGGAAAGATGGGCCTTCAGCCATGAGGCGAGATCGCCGTCGGCGCCGGCCTTGCGCAAGGCCGCGACGTTCTTCTCGTCGGTATAGAGGTCGACCTGCGCAGACGACATCGCAGGCTCTTCCGCCGGCAGCGCGCCAGTTTTCTCGAAGGCTGCCGTCAATTCCCGCGTCTTGACCTTGGCAGCCTCGACGTCGGGCTGATTGAAGGGATTGATGCCGAGCACGGCGCCCGCGACCGCCGTCGCCATCTCGAAGCGGTAGAATTCCTGGCCGATATGATCGATCGATTTCAGGACAATGCGAACGACGGGGTGGCCCGCCTTCTCGAGCGCAGCAAGCTTCTCATCATACGTGGCGTCGCTCTCACCCTCGGTCCGAAGATCGATGAAGAAGCGGTCGTCGCGATAAAGCGCCACGTCACCGATTCCTTCTCCATCGATCGGGATCAGGCCCTTGCCTTCCTTGCCGGTGGATTCGGCGATCAGTTGCTCGGCCCAGGCGCCGAAATCGGCAATCTTTTTCGAGGAGAAGATGGTCACCTTGTCGCGGCCTTCGAGACCGGCAAGTCCCATCGCCAGCCCGAGCTGAACGCCGGGATTTTCGTGCGGCGGCACGTCGGCTCCGCAGGAGCGCATCATTGCAAGCGTGTGGTGGATGAGGGCACGGACGTCGATGCCGGCGGTCGCGGCCGGGACAAGACCGAACGGGGAGAGCACGGAATAACGGCCGCCGATCGTGGGATCGCCGTGGAACACGCGCGCAAAGCCCTGCTTGCTTGCGGTCTTCTCCAGCGAAGAACCCGGATCGGTCACCGCGATGAAGCGGTGGCCGGCCTTGGCGGCGCCGATCTTCTCCGACACGCGCGCGAAGAAATAATCCTTCATCACGTTCGGCTCGGTGGTGCTGCCGGATTTGCTGGAAACGATGAACAAGGTCTTGGAGAGATCGACCGACTTCTCCATCGCGCGGACCTGCGCGGGATCGGTGGAATCGAGCACATGCAGTTTGGGGAAGCCGGATTTTTTCGGGAAGGTCTGTGCGAGCACTTCGGGGCCGAGGCTCGAGCCCCCCATGCCGAGCACGACGGCGTCGGTGAACTTCTGTCCCTTCACGCGCTCTGCATAATCCTCATAATCGGCGATATCGGCCTTGGCCGCAATGTTCAGCCAGCCCAGCCATTTGTTCTCGTCGTCGTTGGTCCAGACCGATTTGTCCTTCTGCCAAAGCCTGCGGATTTTCGCCGAGGCGCGCCATTCCTCGCTGTTCTTTTCGACCGCTTTGCCGATGCTGTTCGGAAGCGCGAGCTTCTGCGCATCGATCCTGCCGCCCAGCACCGTTGCGCGCTTGTGCGCGACCGCGCCGTAAAGCTTGTCGGCGGCATCGGCGAACAGTCTGACGCCATCCTTGACGAGTTCGGCCGTGACCGCATCGAGCGAGATGCCGGATCGTTCGAGTTCGGCGAGGATGTGTCTGGCTTCCTCGATGTCTTCCTCGAGGCTGTCGCGCAACTTGCCGTGATCGCGGAAGGCCTCAAGGGTTGCCGGCGGCATGGTGTTGATCGTATTGGCTCCGATCAGCCCCTCGACGTAGAGCACGTCGCTGTATTCCTTGTTTTTGGTGCCGGTCGAGGCCCACAACAGCCGCTGCGGCCTTGCGCCCTTGGCCTCGAGCTTCTCCCATCTGGCGCCGGAGAAAAGGCCTTTGTAATCCTGATAGGCGAGTTTCGCGTTCGCGATCGCCACCTTGCCCTTCAGCGCGGCGAGCCGCTCCTTTTCGTTGGGGTCGTTGGCGCGGGCGATCCTTTCATCGAGTTGCTTGTCGACCGCGGTGTCGATCCGGCTGACGAAAAAGCTCGCGACGCTCGCGACATGGGAGGGATCGCCGCCGTCGGCGACGTATTTTTCGAGCCCGGCGAGATAGGCTTCCGCAACCTCGATGTAGACCTTTTGCGAGAACAACAAGGTGATGTTGATGCTCAGGCCTTCTCCGGTCAGTTGCTCGATGGCGGGAAGGCCCTCCGCCGTGCCCGGCACTTTCACCATCAGGTTCTTGCGGCGAACATCCTTCCACAATCGCCTGGCTTCGGCGACAGTGCCCTTGGTGTCCATCGCCAGATAAGGCGATACTTCGAGGCTGACAAACCCGTCGTGGCCTTTCAGGCGATCATAGACCGGACGCAGCACGTCGGCGGCATGCTGGATGTCCTCAACCGCCACATGTTCGAACAGATCGGCGATGGGACGATCGCCTTTTTGCAAGGCGCGACCAATCGACCCGTCATATTCATCCGAACTTCCAATCGCCTTTTCGAAGATCGACGGATTGGAGGTCACGCCCTTGACGCCGTCGGTATCGATCAGCTTTTTGAGTTCACCCTTGACGATAAAGCCGCGGGCGAGGAAATCCAGCCAGACTGACTGGCCATGGTTTTCGAGTTCCTTAACGAGATTCATGATGGCCTGTTTCTGTTCGGGTCCGTTGTCGGATTGGCCGTAACACTAGTGTGCGGATTTGACGTTCCATCAGTCCTGCGGCGAGTGCGTAATAGGAACGTCAAATCCAAAGCCAAACTAGAATTATGGAGTTGCTAATGTCCCTTTGGTTCCGACGTTCGTAAAAGTACATGCGGCGAGATCATACGAACGTCGGAACCGGGACATTAGATCAATACGGGGCCAGTGTCCTTGTCGATTCCGAAGTCCGAAAACGTCATGCTTCAGTACGAATACTGGAAAATCGGCACGTTACCCGCGACCGGATAATCAGCAATCCTTATGCCGTGCAGGTGACCGGATTATGGAAATCCTTGAGGTAATAACGCCCTTCGCCACGTATCGATCCTCCGAAACGATCGGTCATCCGGTCACTTCCCGGCGTTTTTTTTGACCTTGCGAGCAAGCAGCGCCGCCCGGCGATTGATGCATGGCTGGGTGTCCGCTCGTTGCCGGAAGCCTTCCGGGCGATCCCCGGCACTGCTATCGTGCATGTTATAAAAATAACATCCGCAGGGGAGGATCCTTCCAATGACGCCGTCGATCATGCGCGCCGCCAGCCGCCGCCGTTTCCTGCAATATCTTGCCGGTAGTCCGCTTTTGGCCTCGTCTTCGCTTGGAGCCTACGGCATGGAAGCACCGTCGAAACTGCCGGATCCGATGATCTGGGCGCCAGCCGGCAGCACCGGATTGATCGAACGTCCAAAGGACGCCATCAACGTGTTCGATTTCGAACCGGTCTGCCGCAAGAATGTGCCGCCGGCGCATTTCGGCTACATGGCTTCCGGCATCGACGACGAAGTAACGCTGCGCGCCAACCGCGAAGATTTCCTCAAATTCCAGCTGATGCCGCGCCGGCTGAACGACGTTTCCAAAGTCGACACCAGCATCGAACTGTTCGGCACCAGATACGATTCGCCGATCTTCGTGTGCCCGACCGGCGCCAACCAGTTCTTTCATCCCGAAGGCGAACTCGCAGTGGCAAAAGCCGCGCGCAGCGGCAATCATTTGCAGATCCTGTCGACGTCTTCGAACTATTCGGTGGACGACGTCACCAAGGCGCGGGGAGCGCCGGTCTGGTTCCAGCTCTATGCCTCGCCGAGTTGGGAGGTCGCGCAGGCGCTGATCAAGCGGGCCGATGGCGCCGGCTGTCCGGTGCTGATGGTAACCGTCGACCGCGTTGCCGGCCGCAATCAGGAAACCCTGTTCCGTCTGATGAAGTCCGATACCCGTGATTGCTCCGGCTGCCACGATCGCTCGAGTTTCGCCGCACGTGCCTTGCGCAGGCATAATTACGACGGCATCGACCTTACCAGCATCAAGGGAAGCGGCGAGTCTTCGAACCTGAACTGGGACACCATCAAGCGCATGCGCGACATCACGCGCATGAAGATCATGCTCAAGGGCATCATCACCGCGGAAGATGCCGAACTTGCCGTGCAAAACGGCATCGACGGAATTCTCGTCTCCAATCACGGCGGTCGCGGCGAGGACAATGGCCGCTCCACCATCGATGCCTTGCCCGAAATCGTCGCGGCGGTGAAGGGGCGGATGGTCGTCGTCGTCGACAGCGGTTTTCGCCGCGGCACCGACGCCGTCAAGGCCCTCGCGATGGGTGCGCAGGCGGTCGGAATCGGACGGCCCTATCTGTGGGGCCTCGGTGCCTTCGGCCAGGAAGGCGTGGAGCAGGTGCTGCAGATCGTCCGCACCGAAACGCGAGCGGCCATGCAGCAATGCGGTGCTCGCACGGTGAAAGACCTCAATCCGGGTTTCGTGCGGCGGGCGACTTAGGCGCGTATCGGCCTGTTTGGTTAACTTTCATCGTCATGGCCGGGTCAAGCCAGCGCATGACGAAGCGATTTCAGCGCAACAGGGTGCTGCTCGTGACGCGGGGCCTCAGCGCAAACTTGCGTTGATCTTTTCCAGAGTCGCCGAGCCGGGGCAAAGCTCGCCTTCGCCGAGCGTGTTGAGCGGGCTGTCCACCGTGTTGAGGTGGTTGTGCAGGTCTTCGGCTTCCGGATCGACAAAGAGCAGCCCAGTGACGATCTGGCCTCTGGCGGCGTGTTTTTGCAGGAACGCCATTGCGCCGACGCGGTCGTGCGGGTCGTAGTCCGCATCGATCTTGCGCAGCGCGATCCTGGTGCCGTCATGCTGCTCGACCACCTTGACCGTTCCCGGCGCGTATTCGATCGAGATCGGCTCGCGGCCGGTGAGGACGTCGAGGCGGTTTACGGCGTCATTGTGCTCGCGCACATAGTCGAAGCTCTTGGTCGAACCGGCATGGTTGTTGAAGGCGATGCACGGGCTGATCACGTCGATAAACGCCGAGCCCTGGTGCTCGATCGCGGCCGCGATCAGCGGCACCAGCTGGGTCTTGTCGCCGGAGAAGCTGCGCGCCACGAAGCTTGCCCCCAACTGCAGCGCGATCGCCACCAGGTCGACGGCGTTGTCGGTGTTCATCACGCCCTTCTTCGACTTCGAGCCACGGTCGGCGGTCGCCGAGAACTGGCCCTTGGTCAGGCCGTATACGCCGTTGTTCTCGACGATGTAGGTCATGTTGACGCCGCGTCGGATCGAATGCGCGAACTGGCCGAAGCCGATCGAGGCGGAGTCGCCGTCGCCGGAGACGCCGAGATAGATCAGGTCGCGGTTGGCGAGATTGGCCCCGGTAAGGACCGACGGCATGCGGCCATGCACCGAGTTAAAGCCGTGCGAATTGCCGAGGAAATAATCCGGCGTTTTCGAAGAGCAGCCGATGCCGGAAATTTTCGCAACACGATGCGGCTCGATCGACAATTCGTAGCAGGCTTCGATGATCGATGCGGTGATCGAGTCGTGACCACAGCCGGCGCACAGCGTCGAAATCTTGCCCTCGTAATCGCGGTGCGTATAGCCGAGCCGGTTCTTGGGCAGGCCCGGATGGTGGAATTTCGGTTTGGCAATGTAGGTCATGATTGAGCCCCTCTACTCCCTCTCCCCGCTCGCGGGGAGAGGGTCGGGGTGAGGGGGGATCTCCGCGAGTCGGACTGGTGGAGAATGGGGGGGGGGCGGGGCGGCGC
>Ga0307474_10001083_pt1 | contig 19786 bp, 14 predicted proteins | sample atmos_gasesECM1C_2_FD_203312 | JGI IMG/M metagenome (GOLD analysis project Ga0307474, IMG submission 203312) | Hardwood forest soil microbial communities from Morgan-Monroe State Forest, Indiana, United States - atmos_gasesECM1C_05 | ecosystem: Environmental > Terrestrial > Soil > Temperate... | reverse complement strand
AAGGCTCCGACGTACGCTCATCTTCGGGCTGTCTGCAGGTCGCGGCAAGGAACAGCCGCCCGCACCGATCAATTGCCGACGGAGGAGAGCAACGAACCTTTTCCGCCAAGGGGGTGGAGAAGCATTCGAAATGGAACTGTCTGGTTCTGATCCTCCGGGGAACCCTGCGAAACGAAGGCCGATATTCTCGCGCCCCGAAGAATTCCGAAACTGACCAACTCCCATTCGATTTCCTGTTTCGGCGCAGGCAAAATCCGAAAGAGCAAGATTGACCATCTCTCAAATTGACGATGTTGGATAATATTGATGTGAAACCTGAACTCCCATTACGGCAGATATTGTCCGTCCGGTGCCCGATGTGCCGGGCTAAACCGAAAGAGCGATGCACACTCACCACAGGACATCCGTCCGTCAAAACGCATCTTGCCCGAGGGTTGGCTGCCGCCAAAGTTGGCCGACCTGAGAACACCGGCGAAGCGATTCTGCGAATCCTAAAGTCCTCGAGCCGTAGCGTCGGTCGACTTTTCCAGCATAAGTAGAGCCGCTCGAAAAGCGAAACTGAACCGGTGAAATCCGTCTAACTCATGAAGGAAGGGCCTCTGCACCGCGCGGCGGCCGCTCGTCTCCTCTACTCAACCTTGACTTGCCTGTTTTCTCTCGAGAGGAATGCCTCTGAGCGATTTCCCGCACTCCAAACAAAACCGCTCGGACCGCGGAGTGATCAGCCCGCAAAATGGACACATCCTTTGCGATCCGAAGGTTTGAACGGGCGGCCTAAATGTCGCAAGTAGCTTGACGAATAAATTGGCGATCGCTGCGAACCGTCGACCTAGATTTTTGCGGAACCGAGGAGGAGCCATCGATCCACCTGCCTTCTTTTATCGCTTCTCCGGAAAGCATGTGCAGCCGTACGAAGCAACCATGACAGGCTAAGGCAAACAATGCTGTGCAGGATTGCTCATTAATCGGCGAGAAATGTTTAGCCACCTTTGACGGAGATTGACCAATTCCGATTTGACGACAAGCGAAGAAGTGAGCAATTCAGACCAGCTATTTCGTCGGATCTGAACGATCATCAATGCTGGAGACGAGCACTTCCGCTGTCTCCTTCAGGTCCTCTGAACTAAGTCAGCTATCTGAAGCATTCCCTCCTTAGTTCTGCGCCTCCGAAAGGAACAATTTCATGAAGAAAACAATGTCACTTCTGTTGATGAGCGTCATGGGCATGTTTGGAACTTACGCCTGGGCGGGTTCGGCACGTGAAGATACGGTGGACAGGATGCAAAAGTCCGTGGACGTTTTGCACGCGATCATGGCAACTCCGGACAAAGGCATCCCGGAAGAAGTCCTAAGCAATGCGAAGTGCATTCTCGTAGTGCCAGATCTGATTAAAGGCGGATTTATTTTTGGCGGCAAGCACGGACGTGGCGTGGCGACGTGCCGAACCTCTGAAGGCTGGAGCGCGCCCGCATTCGTCTCCGTTGGGGGAGGAAGCTGGGGATTGCAGATTGGCGTGGAAGGTGTAGACCTAGTGATGCTGGTTATGAACGAGCAGGGCTTTCAGCATCTGCTCTCTAGCAAGTTCGAACTCACCGGTGAAGGATCAGTGGCAGCGGGTCCGGTTGGCCGTCACGCTTCTGCGGGAACCGACTGGAAGATGAACACCGAAATGCTGACCTACTCACGCTCGAAAGGTGTGTTCGCAGGGCTGACGTTGGAAGGTGCGGTGGTGGAGCAGGACAATGACTCTACTCATGCGATCTACGGTAGACACATGATGTTTCGCAGCATTCTTTCGGGCAAAGCGACAACTCCGAGAAGCGCAGACGCTTTCATCAGAGCCGTTTCTGCGGCTGGTCAACAGGCGAAGATTGCCGAAGCCAGGGATGACAAGAAGTAACTTGGTCGGGAAGCTGTCCGTGAGAGAGACTTGTAGCTGGCCGGAACTGCATACCGTTCCCGTCAGCCCCATAAAAGGCCGGGGGGAATCTGTTGTACTGATGTGCCTATTTTGGCGTTCGCTCAGCCACCTGGTCCCGCAAAGGGCCTGTCGTCCTTAGGGTTGGCCCATCCTCACACTTGAATTCGTCGGTCGCGTGCGGGCTGATTTTTTCCTACTTCGGACCAGCGAATCTATGGGGTACTTTGGCCACTATGTGGGTTTTGCCGGACTCGGAGCGAAACGCATTTTCGTACAATAAACGTACAATGGATCGGGCAATGAGGCCTTTTTAGCCGTTGTGGCAATTCACAGAATCAATAACTTACGTGTTGTCAACATAGTGATTAGTTCGACTCCCGCCGCCTCCACCATCTCACCCACCACACCGCACATGCTATACTCCCCAACCGTTTCCTCGGTTAGGCACTCTCTTCCGAGAAAGTGACTACGCCCTTGATTACGATTCCAGAGAAATTCAATGTTGCCACTTACTTCGTGGATCGAAACGTCCTCGAAGGAAGAGGCAGTAACGTTGCCATTGAAGGCGGCGGTGAGCAGATCAGTTATCAGCAACTGTTGGAGCGCACCAATCGCGTCGGCAACGCACTTCAACAGCTGGGCGTGCGAATGGAAGAGCGGGTTGCTATTCTGCTTCCCGACATTCCCGAGTTCCTCTATTCATTCTTCGCAGCCATCAAGATTGGCTCGGTAGCCGTGCCGCTAAACACCTACCTGCGAGCCGAGGATTATGAATATCTTCTCAATGACACTCGCGCTCGTGTGCTGTTGGCACACCACAGCTTGCTGTCGACTCTGGATCTTGTGCCCGCAGATCGCCTTCACTATCTGCAACACGTCGTTGTCGTCGGCGGGCAGGATTCGCGGTACTCCACTGTCGAAGAACTGATCGCTGTGGCTTCACCGCAACTCGAGCCCGCACTTACCAGCAAAGACGATGCAGCCTTCTGGCTTTATTCCTCCGGAAGCACCGGAACTCCAAAGGCGTGTATCCACTTGCATCACGACATGGTGGTTGCTTCCGAGTCATATGCGAAAGGCATTCTCCAGATAAACCCGCTGGATCGCTGCTATAGCGTGGCCCGCTTGTTTTTCGCCTACGGTCTGGGCAACGCCGGTTATTTCCCCTTGTCGTGCGGCGCGACGACGATTCTCTCTCCAGCGCGCCCCGAGCCCGCCGGGATTTACGCCAACATTGAACGTTACCGCCCTACGCTGTTTTTCTCCGTACCCTCGAATTACGCGGCATTGCTGGCCCATCGTCGAGAGGATGACCGCGACTTTGATCTGTCCAGCGTGCGCGATGCAATCTCAGCCGGTGAGTCTCTTCCCGCTCCCTTGTTCGACCAATTCAAAACTCGTTTCGGGGTTGAGATCCTTGACGCCCTCGGTTCCACCGAGACTCTGCACATGGTGATTTCCAATCGGCCGGGTGCGGCCCGGCCAGGGTCAAGCGGCAAAATTATCCCCGGCTACCAGGCGAAACTCGTCGACGGATCAGAAACCGAAGTGCCTACCGGCGAGATCGGTGCTCTTCTCATCAACGCGGACTCAACTTGTGCCGGTTACTGGAATCGCCACGAAAAAACTAAGGAAACCTTTCAGGGTGCTTGGATCCGCACCGGCGACAAGTATTACCAGGATAAGGACGGTTACTTCTGGTATGCCGGGCGCGCCGACGATTTGTTCAAGGTGAATGGCCGCTGGCTTAGCCCGGCTGAGGTTGAGAGCGCGTTGATTGCCCATCCCGCCGTCCAGGAAGCGGCAGTTGTGGCTCGCTTGGACAGCAATGGGCTAACCAAGCCCGCTGCCTACGTCGTTATAAAATCCGGTTTTCTTCCAGATGACGAACTGGTCCGCACTCTGCAGCATTGGGTAGCGCAAAGGATCGGAGCATATAAGCGTCCGCGATGGATCGAGTTCCTCCCCGACCTTCCGAAAACATCCACGGGCAAACTGCAACGCTTCAAACTGCGCGAGCTTGCGAGGCAAGAGCCGGAAAATCAATAAGGGTGCCCCTTCCAACCCTCCCGCTGACACTAAGCCTTTTCGCGATCTATTTTTGAGCCGTCTGCCCTAAATCGTTCTTCAGCAGGCTCACCTCTACCCGAATGCCGCTTATGTGTGCGCCGGCAGAAGCATTGCCCATCCCCAGCACGTAGATGCGGTAGGCGGGGATCTCATGGTTCAACACCAGGTATCGCACCACCGAATCCGCCACCTTCCGCGAGTTGGCGATCGCGGCCTGCCCCTGTCCCGCCGAGAACCCCTGCACTTCGACGATGTACCCTCGCTGATCCTTCAACTGGGCAGCCATCTCATCGAGTGCCTCCTTGGACTGCTTGCTCAGCACAGTCTGGCCCGGACGGAAGCGAATCTCGGTCTGCGATCCTGATTTGTACTGATCGAGGCCCCCCACGACCGTTTCCACCTTGGTCAGCCGCGGGTCCAGAGCGCTCGCCGTCTGGTTCGCTGTCCGCGCCTGAGTGCCCGCCGCCGTCGCGTGCTCGTCCGCTAAGCTCGCCTTGGCCGAAGCCATCTGAATGCCCTGTTGGGCACGGGCGTCCACGTCCCTGATCCGCTTCCCGTCAGATGCGGTGATCTCGTCGAGTTCATTGACCCGGTCCCGAATGGGCCCCACGTGCCGCCTCACGTACTCCTTGGTGGCAAACGGGTGGAAGATCAGCGCTCCAAAGCTGGGCTCGTCGCCATCCCAGAAGTCCTGACTGGCAGGCTTGGCAAGGGGCGCGGGCTGAGCGGTTGTCTGATCTGACGCGGCCGACTGGGTGCTCGTATTCGAACTGGATTGCTGCGCGAAGCTGGCTACCGCAATTCCTGCGGACAAAAGCAGCGTAGCGAATGTGCGAGTCTTCATATTGTTTTTTCCTTCTGAGTGAGACCTTAAAGCCTCTACTCCAACTAACGGCCAGTGCGGGGGTCACATGGCTATGTGGCCAGAAAAACCTGACCGTAAAACTCTCTTGCATCACGATAACGACCGAGCCCTGCATTCACTGCTCCGGTCATCGGATACATGGCGGTCGATTTGATTTCATTCAGCTTCTGCAACGCGGGGACTGGCAGATTGCAGAAAAGATGTTCCTCCCGCACGGGACACGTCAGGCACTTGTCGAGGATATTAAGCCCGTAGGGAGCGCGCATTGGGCACCGCTTTCAGCACGATTGTACCACTGAACACCTAGTGATTCTGATCACCCAGAATGGTGACTCCGGCCATCGTCTTACCGCCCCTTTTCTACGAAAATAAACCCACGCCATGGTGGAGGTTGTCCCAGAGGCTTCCACGAGGGGGCAAACCAAGTCGAGCAGCCTATGTCAAGGCCGGTCGAGGTGCTGCATCCACCTCAAGTGCCGCCTCCGCCGCGAGCAATATTGAGCCATGCAGTTCATCATGAAACGCCTTAGCTTTGGCGTCCGCGCCAGTGAGGACATGAGTTCGGTCAGGGCTTATCTGGACCTGTGACAGAAACTTCGAGAGTCCATTAGTCGCGGTTGTGGTCGTTCTCGCTCTGCAATGACTTTTTCCTGACCCGGTCACTCTGTGTATATTGAAATCGATTCGTGGACCTGCTCGAAAACATCCCGCTCGCCCCGCTCACCACCATCAAAATCGGCGGCCCGGCGAAGTTTTTCGTCGAGGCTCGCAGCATCGCCGAAGTTCAAGAAGCTGTTGCCTTCGCGCGTTCGCGCGCTCTTCCGCTCTTCGTCCTGGGCGGTGGCAGCAACTTGGTGATCGCCGACTCCGGTTGGCCTGGCCTGGTTCTGAAAATCGCGATCCAAGGCATCGACCAGCACACTGGTCATACTGAAGACGGCAAAATTCTGTTCGATGCCGCCGCCGGAGAATCCTGGGACAAGTTCGTCTCCAACGCAGTGATGGCGCGCTGCGCCGGCGTCGAGTGTCTCAGCGGCATTCCGGGCAGCGTCGGCGGCACGCCAGTACAGAACGTGGGTGCTTACGGCCAGGAAGTCGCCGACACCATTGCCTCAGTCCTCGTCCACGATTTGAAAGATAATCAGGTGCGCGAACTCTGCTCTGAGGCCTGTGGGTTCAACTACCGCTCCAGCATCTTCAACACGACTGAGCGCGGCCGCTTCATCGTTCTCCGGGTCGCCTACGCGCTCACTCCCGGCGGCAAACCTCGCATCAGCTATGCCGATCTCAAGCGTCATTTCGAGGGTCGCGAGACGACACCCGATCTCGCCGAGACTCGCGAGGCCGTCCGGCATATCCGCGCCCTCAAAGGCATGCTCATCATTCCCGGCGATCCCGACGGCGAGAGCGCCGGTTCGTTCTTTAAGAATCCCGTGCTTTCCGCAGAGCAGCATGAGGAGCTGAAGGCGCGCGCGGCCGCTCGCGGATTAACGCTTCCCAGCTATCCCGCTCTCGAAACCCGCAAAAAAGTCTCGGCCGCATGGCTGGTCGAACGTTCTGGCTTCGCCAAAGGATTCGGCTCCCATCGGGTCGGCATCTCCTCCAAACACGCTCTCGCGATTATCAACCGCGGCGGAGCCACCGCCATTGAGGTCCTAGCTCTGAAAGACCAGATTCAGCATCGGGTAGAAGAAATCTGGGGGATCCGCCTGGAACCGGAACCGGTCATGGTGGGCTTCTAGCGTTTCATTTTGGATGGCGCAGCGCTTCAGCGATGCGTACCCAGCTCAAAGGCTGGCTGCCTGCAGGCGGTGGATTCTACGGCGCCGCCCCGGATCGTGACCTGCTTATCAATTATTGATCCATTTTCATGGGCAGGGTGCAACGATCCGGCGCCGGCGGCGCCTTACTCTATTCATCGGCAAGTCTTGCCGCCTCTTTAAATATCTCCACAAACATTTTTCGCGTCAGCTTGCCCGTCTGCGTATTCTGATTCGAAGGATGATACGACGCCAGTAACACCTTACCGTCCGGTAACCGGTAACTGGCGCCATGTTTGAACAGATAAGGCTGCCTGCTCCGAAGCAAGCCCCGACGCTTCAAGTAGTTCAGATAAGCATCAAAGCCAATCTTGCCCAACGCGACCACGACCTTTACTCGTTCTAATCCGGCAATCTCGCGATCGAGAAAAACGGAACACTCTGCAAGTTCCTGCGGCGTTGGCTTGTTCGCCGGAGGCGCACATCGCACCGCCGCGGTAATATACAAATCCTTCAGCGTAAGCCCGTCGTTGCGATCCGTAGCATTCGGCTGATTTGCAAATCCTGTTTCATGCAGCACGGGATACATAAACTTCCCCGAAGCATCGCCCGTAAAAGGCCGCCCGGTGCGGTTGGAGCCGTGTGCGCCGGGGGCAAGGCCCATGATCAAAACCCGCGCTCCGGGATCTCCAAATCCAGGAACAGGCTTGCCCCAGTACTCGCAGTCGCGGTAAGCCCGCCGCTTCTCGCGTGCGACTTGCTCGCGATACTCAACCAGCCGCGGACAGCGCGTGCAGGCAACAACTTCATGGTTGAGGACGGTCAGCCAATGAGGATTGCCAGCACCCTGTGAATTCTTCATCAAAATAAATTTGCAGAGGGTCCTTTAGATTCGTGTCTCGGGCGTGGCGGTCGGACTCGCGGGGGTAGTACCCCCCTCCCCTCCCCCTCCCCCTCGATCTATTGGAATCATCGTATTAGCGCGAAAATGCAAAAATGATCTATGGGGCACAATCACTTGCGGGCAAAATCTTGATGTCAAAGAACTTACAGGTGCGAATCTTACCGATGATGGCCCAAAACGGGACGACGTGATTCCCGCGCACCGTTGCGGCCTCCATCATGATCGCGCAAGTTCGATGTGCCGCACAAGGTCAGATGTCACACACAGTGGCTGCGGAAATTCTTCTTCGATAAAATTGGAGCGGCCTTGCGGTCTGATTGTTCTCTGGTCACAGATTCGTTCTCTCGTCACAAATCGCCAGTGCGGGATTTCGGAACTCGAGGATGCTTATGGCAGCAGTATCTTTCGCTTCTCAAATTCTCCCTCTCTTCACGCCAACGGATATCAAGCACATGGCCCGTGCGGGCTGCATGTTGGCGGAATACAGTTACATGTCACAGCCGGCCAACGCGCAAAATGTGCTCAATCGATTGAATGGCACGACGAAGCCAGTGATGCCTCCGCCGCCCGCGGCGCCATGGACGGCGGCCAACATTCAGTTGTTTCAGGATTGGATGGCGGGCGGTTATCAGCCTTAGCGGGCGGAGTGCCCATTGCGCCTGGGTTCGTGGTGCCCACCCTTCGAAAACCGCGACGGGCTGATTGGATAAGAGCGAAGGCTCGATTCGAGCCCATGTAGTCTTTGTTTGAGGACGAAGACGCTGGGAAGAAAGGAGCCTTCAATGATGATTATAGGATGTGATTTCCATCCCAGCTGGCAACAAATTTCGTGGCTCGATACAGAAACGGGAGAGTGCGGGGAACGGAAGCTGGCCCATGCTGCGGGCGACGCCAGGCTTTTTTATCAGCAACTGGCGGCGCCGGTGCTGATCGGCATGGAGGCCACGGGCAACAGCCAGTGGTTCATCGAACTGGTCGAAGATCTGGGGCATGAGATCTGGATCGGAGACGCGGCGCAGACCCGGGCCAGTTACGTGCGCAGGCAGAAGACGGACAAGCGGGACGCGGCCCACATTCTGCAGCTGGTGGTGGAAGGGCGCTTCCCGCGCTTGTGGACGCCCGACCGGGAGCAGCGCGATCTGCGGCAGTTGGTGCTGCACCGGCACAAGCTGGTGATCCTCCGCAGCAAGGGTGAAAACGAACTGCAACACCTTTCCTTGAATAAGGGAGTGCAGCGCAAGCACCAGCTGTGGAGCCAGGCGGGACAGAAGATGTTGCGCGAGCTTCCGTTAAAACCCCTGCTTTCTCGCAAACGAAGCGAGAAATGGGGCACCCCAACATTCTACTCATCCCAGATGTGGGCCACCTGCCGGCCACGCGAAACAATGGCGCGGGAGCACCCCTGCGCGGCCGCGAAAGTGTAGCGCGGAATCTCGTTTTCACGAGTCATGGATTTTCCCAAGTGATTGAATCAGTGCCAGTTAGCAACTGCTGAAGACATCACGCCAAAATCCTTTGACACGCGGCCTGTTTTCCGGCACTCTTGCCGCTCGCGGCGGGGACTTCGCAAGCGAATCGGATAGCTCGGCTTCTCTTTCTGTGGTGCTGTCGAGTTCACAATTGGAACTCTCTGCCACGAAACAATTTCGAGAGGGAGATTAATGAAAATGAAATCTCAAACGTGTCAAATCTCGACTTTAACTTTCAGAAGTTTGGCAGCTTGCCTCTTGTTGCTTGTGCTCGCGCATGTGCCGGTGAGTGCGGAGGACCACATCATGTACATCAAGCACAAGACTGGGCAGGGCCAGAGTACTACGGATCTTACTTCCTACACCAACGGCGGCATCCCAACTCCCTATGGGGGAATTGCAGCTTTCTACACTACACCGAACCATCAGTTCCATGTCTACTACGTCGATGCCAACTCTAGCCACGTGCACCAGCTCTACAACAACAGCAGCACCTGGACCGATGAGGACTTGACCGTCTTCACCGGTGGGCCGACGGCCTATCCCTATGGGATCACCGGCTTCGCTATCGGCAATCTGCAGTATGTTTTTTACGTAGGGACTGACCTGCACGTCCATGAGCTGAATTACAACAACTCAAGCTGGAGCGATCAGGACCTGACCCTTACAGTTGGCGGGAACCAGGCTAGTCCGGCACCCCTGGTGGCGTTTGCTACCAAGCCCAACAATCAGCTGCACGTCTACTATCAAGATGTGAGGAGCCTACATGAGTACCAGTTGTATTTCAACGGGGCATCGTGGACGTATCAGGACCTTACTGCCACCGTGGGCGGCGCTTATTGCTACAGCTCGTGGATCGCCGGGTTCGCCGTCGGCAACTTGCAGCACCTTTTCTGCCCAGGATTTTCACCAACTACCGGCCACCTCGATATGCTTCACATTTACTACAACAATTTCACCTGGGTTTATGAAGACGTAACCTTCAAAGCCGGCGGGATTGAGACCCCGATGAACCTCGGTAGTGGGGTTGCCGCGTTTAAGGTTCCCAATGCTAACCAGGTGGAAGTGTATGGAATAACCGACGACACACACTTCAACCGGTACTATCACGTGGTAAAGCCCTCGCAGTGGATCGACTACGACTTGAGCAACGGTATCGGTGCTCCCACTGACAGCCAAGTTGGCGGAGTCGAGGCTTTCGTTACCCCGCTCGACAATCAATATCACATCTACTACGCGCCCGGGGGTGTGCTCTACCACATCAACTACAACGGATTCGTCTGGACTATCGAAGACCTGACCTCCGGCGTCATCAGTGTCGATTCCAACAGCGGCGCGGCCGGATTTGGCCTCGGAGGTACGCAGCATGTTTTCTTCATGGGCACCGGATTCTGACGCGCCCTACGCTCTGAAGGCCGGAGACGCGGAAACCCTGGGGAATTTCTCGCCAAGATTCATGCTGTTCTTCTTGTTGTACATGTTACGCCAGTGAGCTTCTGCTTACGCATAAGGTCCAAGGTTTACTCCGAAGGTTGGACAGCGGTACAGCGGAAGCATCTGTCCCTGGCGTCCTTGGTAAATGCACGCGGACTGAGGCAGGGAACAGGGTGATCGTAATGCTCAGCGACGCCCAACAGATGCAAATCACCATCGCAGCAACCGAGAAAAAGCGGCGGCACTGATGTGCTGGGTTCGAAGGCGATGGGCATCAAAGCTGCTCACTTTACCGGCGGGGGTTACATCGTAAGCGTCCTGGATGCCAATGGCGGCTTCGGGGTCAGCATGCTTGGCGACGAGGGAAGTCGCGACCGCGCCATAGCCTTGGCAAAAATCATCAAGACTCGTCGCTAACAGAGGCTCTGGTAGCACACGGGCTGCACTGGCTCAAGAAAGCAGAAGAGCGTGCTGCGACAGACCCAAGCTGTGGATGAATGATGCAAACAGGCGATTACACTCAAAACCCCCTGACCCGGAGGTCAGTGAGTGAAATCGCGATTTTGCGCCATTTGACCTTCATGGCGTCGCCCAAGTCCTTTTTGTTGAATGATTTGTCCTGTCTTCCTGCTGAGAAACTGCCAGCTCCGCCCCGCAGCTATAAATAAAATTCTCGCCTGACCTGTCGTCTTTTGCCTGCCATTTCCGATTTCTTCAGTAGAAGACGAGGAATTTTCGTCTCAGGAGTGTGCCAAATGCAAATCGCCAAGATGAAGAACGCTATCCGCAGCACAGTTCTTCCAGTAGTCGCCCTTGCCGCAGTTTCTCTGCTCGCACTTAGCTTCAGCCGTGCAGCAACAACCACGTCAACCGCCCCAGCGCGGCATTATTACTTGACGAAAGCTAACTTCAATGGCAATCAGACGCTGACCGCTTGTGCCTCGGGCTATCACTTCGCGTCATTCGCTGAGATTCTGGATCCCGATGTTATTACCTACAACAAGACCCTCGGTCGATCAAACGCCGATGATGGAGCAGGGCCACCTTCGTATGTATTTGGGTGGGCCCGTACTGGTTATTCCTCGAACTCAAATCCCGGTAGTGCCAGCCTACCAACTAATTGCAATGTGTGGACGAGTGGAGCGACGGCCGATTACGGAACGGTCGCAGGATTCATTCCTCCATTTCTAAATTATGTTTCACCTCAAGGTTATCTATATGTACAGCCCTTCGGGACCGCGAACGCAGCTTGCGACAACAGTCAGGGATACAACATAGGCGTCTGGTGTATGGAGAATTGAGCTACTAGCGGAACACAACTTAACCGCTGCGGCGGGCGAGCACAGATTTTCACACAACCGTGATCAAGGAGATGCACCCATGAAACCGAGCTTTTCGTTGCAATCGAGTTTCGCAGTCTTACAAAGAACCATCGACCTGGCGGAGGTGGGATGGATCCAGGTCTGTGCTGCGCTTTTTTTATCTGTCGCCATGGCAACCGTGGCCCCCGCGCAGACCTTCAAGAAGCTGGTTGATTTCAGCGGCGCCAATGGAGCTTATCCTTATGCTCCCCTCGTTCAGGGCGCTGATGGGAACTTATACGGGACAACTGAAACTGGTGGGACCAGCGACGATGGCACGGTTTTCAAAATGACCCCGCAAGGGACCCTGACCACGATTTACAACTTTTGCTCCGAAACTAATTGCCCTGATGGCATTGAGCCTCTGGCTGGGCTGGCGCTGGGCAGCGATGGCAACTTCTACGGAACTACGGCTGCCGGAGGCGAAAATTATTACGGAGAGTGCAATACCGGCTGCGGCACGGTCTTCAAGATCACTCCCACGGGCACCCTTACTACTCTTTACACGTTTTGCACGGAAAGCAGTTGCGTTGATGGACTTTCTCCTGCGGGCGGGTTAGTACTAGGCATCGACGGCAACTTCTACGGGACAACGACAGGTGGTGGACCAACCGGCTCTGGGACTATCTTCAAAATCACCCGGTCGGGCCTGCTGACTACACTATCCGGCTTTTGTCCCCAAAGCGGTTGCACGGCCTCCAGCGGCGGGCGCCCTGAGGCCGGGGTGGTGCAAGGCGCTGACGGCAACATCTACGGCAGCACCGAAGCAGGTGGAGCCGACTCCCAGGGTATAGTCTTCAAACTCGCGCCATCAGGCACGGTGACCACGCTGCACAGCTTTTGCTCGCTAAGCAGTTGCAGTGATGGCGCAGATCCGTGGGGTGGATTGGTGCAAGGGACCGACGGCAACTTCTATGGGACAACTTACGGGGGCGGGAACGACACTGGCACCGGCGTAGTTTTCAAAATCACCCCGTCGGGGAAGCTGACAACCCTGCACAGCTTTTGCGACGATAACATGTGCAGTGATGGCGAAAACCCTTACGCCGGACTGCTGCAGGGCTCCGATGGCAACTTCTACGGGGTCACGGAGAACGGCGGGGCTAACGGCTATGGCGTACTTTTCAGCATCACCCCGTCGGGCACGCTCACCACGCCGCACAGCTTCGATGGGACCGACGGCACATACGCTGTAGCTGTGCTGATACAAGCCGTGAACGGAGCTTTTTATGGGACAACCAGCGGCGGCGGCGCCAGTGGCATGGGTACAATCTTCACGCTTTCAATGGGATTGGGCCCGGTCATCGAAGCGTTGACCTACCGGGGAACTATCGGAACCACCGTGGGGTTTCTGGGGCAAGGTTTCACGTCCTCTACCACCGTATCCTTCAACGGGAATAAAAGCGCCAAGGTAAGCGTCCAATCCACCACCTACCTGACGGCGACGGTTCCCAGCAGCGCAACCACAGGCTATGTGACGGCGACGACGTCGGGCGGCACACTGAAGAGCAACAATATATTCCACGTGGTCCCGCAGATCACCAGCTTCTCACCGGAGAGCGGTGCGGCGGGAACGGTTGTGACTATCGGGGGCGAGAGCCTCAACGGAGCGACGAGCGTCGCTTTTGGAGGAGTCAAGGCCACAAGCTTTACGGTGGACTCGCGTACCGAGATCACGGCCACTGTGCCCAGCGGAGCGAAGACGGGGAAAATCACGGTGACAACGCCGAGCGGAATTGCCGCCAGCGCCGGGACTTTCACCGTTCCTTAGTGACACTGTGGCCGGCGAGCGGCTAAAAACCGACAGAGCCTCCGCAGCACGTCGCGCCTCCGGAGCCGCCCAAGTAGCTTGATCCGGCAGCGGTACCACTCTGCTCGCGCCCCCTGCTGAAAGGGTGGACCCTAGCGCAAGGTGATCGATCGCACTGCAATGTGGGTGAAAGTTCTGGTCGCACTGTTTACGGTTTGCATCAGGTCTTGGCTTTGGCGCACAGCAGAGATATTGATCGTTCAACATTCCGAGCGCGCGTTCTACCGGTGGATACGTCACCCGATCTTCTGGTTGGAGTGCTTCCCGAGCCGTGACGTGCTGCGGAGGCTCGGGCGGTTTCAGCCGCTAGCCCCGCCTAGAGGTTGAGTTGGCTGTTCCTTAGTGGCTCAAATCTCCACGCACCAGACGCCAATGTTGTATCCGTGACTTTTGTCACACGCAAGGTTGTCTCCGACCACAAATACTGGGCCACTGTTGGTTACACCATTTGTTGGGAAGTATTCTCCTACTTCGCCGTCATCGCTCGCGGCTCGCTCGTCCACACACTGCAATTTCTCGTTGGAGTTGAAAAGCTCAGCGAATGAAGCAAAGTGATAGCCCGAGGCACAAGCGGTCAACGGCTGATTCCCATTGAAAGTAGCTTTCGTCAAGTAATAATGCCGTGCTGGGGCGGTTGACGTGGTTGTTACTGAAGTTAAGTGCGAGCAGAGAAACTGCGGCAAGGGCGACTACGGGTAAGAACTGTGCTGCGGATAGCGTACTTCATCTTGGCGATTTGCATTCGGCACACTCCTGAGAGGAAAATTCCTCGTCTCCTACTTGAGGAAATCGGAAATGGCGGGCAAAAGACGACAAGGTGTCAAAAAAATCAGTCGTTTACCCAATACAACAGGGCGACCGGACAGACGGCAGGGCGCTTTATCAATGGTTGGAGACGGTGGGGAAACCTGCGCGCGGAACGACCTGGCTCAGCGATTGGCGAAGAAGAAATTGGGCATTTGGAAGTTTGGCCTTCCAGTGGTTCCAGAGTTCGGCTCTTTGTGCTTCAAGGCGCCCAGCTTCATCGGTCCGTCCGACTCGGCGGGTAAGGTCGGCAAGCGCGGTCCAGGTGCGCGAAATGCAGGTCGCGTCACGGAGATCGTTCTGAATATCCGGTTTCCAGGCCACTAACTTATCCAAAAGTTGCTGGTACGATTCCATTGCTTTGCCCGCCCGTCCAGTCTCGGCGTAATGGTCGGCCTGCGCCCTCAGCGCATCGTAGGTGTCGCTCATAGGGTCGACTTTGTCTGCGGGATATCGGCTCGCCTGGTTTAACAATTCGAACGCGCGGCCGATGCGCTGCTCGGCTTCCTTGTCTCGAGCCGTCCAGCGAAGAGTGTAGGATGAAGCAGTCAGAAGTTCAGCTTCATCCCGTTGCGTACTGACATTGCTTTTTGCCTCGCGTATGCGCGCAAGTGCACGATCGTAGACCGCCAGCGCGTCTTGCGGATCACGATGGCGGAGGATATTGCCAATTTCGAGACTTGCGAGTGCAACGTGGTGGCGGCTTAGAAAATCGTTCGCGTCCTTTTGCGCGAGATCCTCAGCAATATCCAACGCCTTGTGAAATTCGGCGAGCGCCTCTGAACTTCGGCCGAGACTTGGTTCCTCATCCGCCCGGCCCAGGATCATGCCTTCGAGGTCGTATCCGTTCGCCAGGTTCATGCGAAGGGATGCGTGTCCGCCTGAGGATTCGGCCTCGGTTTTCTTGAGTTCAATCGATTCAAGGGCAGTCGTCTGTGCGCCATCCAAATCTCCAGATTGCCAACGGGCAGTCGCCAGAACTTCAAGTGCGGATCCGCGAAGGTCGTTCGCCCGGGGCCCCGGTACCACGATCTCCAATGCCCGCTGACTATACCGCATTGCGTCATCGAAATTCCTGCCGTCAATATACGTGCCGGCAACATTTACATAGAAATATCTCATGCTATAGAGGTCCCTGAACTCGACAGGGCGAGTACTCATGAACCGTTCGATCAGCGAAACAGTGGCAGCGGCATCTTTCAATTCTTCTGCCTGGTCACCGCGGTTGCCCGCCAGGATCATGCGGTCATGGGCGATCGTGGTAGCAATGAACAACGCCCGAGGATTTCTGGGGTCTTTCGCGAGGACAGGGTCCACGAATCTCGAAGCATTTTTCAGACTCGCTTCGGCTTCGATAAATTGACCTAGATTCGGAGAAGTCGGATCCCCTTGTACGTGCGCCACGCGCACGTAGGCATAGGCGATCTCCAGTGCGAGATCGTTATCGCCCTGAATATCGCTGCCGAGCGAAGTCAGATATTCCAGCGAATCGGTAACCATCTGCATCCTGACCTTCGTCGAACCCGGCACTCCTCTGATGTCCTGATCAAGTGCGATGAACTTATTGGCCAACTGGCGAACTTGGGTGAAGTGGCGTTCGGCGACCTTTCGCTCACGATTTGCGACGTAGAGTCCAGCCGAGAGGCTGCCAAGCACAAGTGCGAGAGCGGTCGTGGTCCCAGCTACCATGGTCCAGTTGCGACATACAAACTTGGCGGTTCGATAAGCCAGCGTGTCGGGCCGGGCGCTGATCGGTTCGTGCTTCAGATAGCGCTGAAGATCGTCAGCAAATCCATTGACCGAGGCGTATCTCTGCTGCGGATCCTTCTTCAAGGCCTTGCCAACAATCGTGTCCATATCGCCCCGCACCTGGCGTTGAAGCTTTTCAGGCGTGGTTCCGCGCTTTTCTGCGACGGTTTTACCGCCAGCAGGAGTGATTGTGTCCGATACTCGTACCGGTTCCGTTTCGACAATTGCCTTTACCAATTCGGCCGGGCAGTCGAGCTCCGGGCCGGCAGGATGTTGGCCCGTCAGCAGCAGGTAGAGCAGCACGCCCAACCCATAAACATCGGTCGCAGTCGTGACTGGCCCGCCCGTAAGTTGCTCTGGCGCCGCGTACTGAGGGGTAAGGGCCGAATCGCCTTCGCGCGTCAGCCAGGTTGCTGCACCCGTTTGGCCTTCGCCTTCGATCAGTTTGGCGATCCCGAAGTCCAGCAACTTCACTTGGCCATTACGGCTGACCAATACATTCGAAGGCTTGATATCGCGATGGACAATAAGGTTCGCATGCGCGTGCTCCACTGCGGCCAGCACATCCAAAAACAGTCGAAGGCGCGCCTCCAGGTTGAGCTTGTGCTGGTCGCAATATTTATCGATTGTCGTGCCATCGACATATTCGAGAATCAGATACGGCTGGCCAATCGGGGAGACCCCAGCATCAAGCAGTTCGGCAATGTGCGGATGAGCAAGCCGGCCAAGGATGCTGCCTTCGCGTCTGAACCGTTCTTCGGCCCCGGGCCCAGCCAGCGCGATATTCAGGAACTTGACCGCAGCTTGCCGCTCGAACCGACCGTCACTCCGCTGGGCTAGCCAAACGCTCCCCATCCCCCCGTGACCGATCTGCGAGATCAGAGTGTATGGACCAAGTGTCTGGCCTGCGAGTTCTGTGGAGGCCGGGAACCCGAATCGCCCCTTCTCGAGAAAACCTTCCTGCGCCAGCACCCGGTGTTCTTCGAGAAGTACTCTCAACTGCGTAGCCAGTGCAGGATTTTGCTCCGCAAACGAGGACAGCCACTCGGCACGCGCATCATCGCTCATAGTGAGTGCGTGATCCAGGAGTGGACTTAAAGCCTTCCACTGAGTGGCGCTAAGTGTAGACATCGCATCCTCAAAGCGACAAATTTGAGCGAATCGTCCGATGGAGATAAATGCGCGCTTTCTCCCAGTTTCGCTGCACCGTGCGTTCTGATACATCCCGCATAGCGGCGATTTCCGCGAACGAAAAGCCGCAAAAAAACTTTAAATCGACGACCTCGGCGAGGCCAGGCTCCACTTTGCCAAGCTCGTCCAACGTTTCGCTGATTCGGACGAGCTCTCGATGATCTACCGCGTTCCCGGTTGCTTCGGTGTCGAGCGAAGTAATCTCGAACAGGCCGCCGTGTTTCTGGGTGTGCCGTTCTCGGGCATGGTCGATGATCACTCCTCGCATCACTCGAGCCGCATACCCCATAAATCGAGCCCGGTCGGGAAACGATGGGCCTTCGCGCCCTGCCATGTCCAGGTACGCTTCGTGCAGGAGGGTGGTTGCGCCAAGGTTCACCTGTAAGCCGCGTCGTGCGAGTTCACGTTTGGCGAGCCGGTGCAACTCGGAATAAAGAGCAGCGAACAACGCATCTGCAGCGGGCCGGTCCCCCCGTTCGGCTGCGACAATAAGCGAAGAGATTGCCGAACCCACTTCCCCCCCAATCAGGGCGTGACAGCACACCGAAAATGGCGATAGCTTCTCGCAGATCAATAGAATAGTCAAGCTGCACGTCAGAGCATCCGCGCAAGCGCAAACAGGGCTTGATAGATAACACGGCAACGGAACGCGGCGCCGCAGATTTCTAGAGGCATGACGGCCACCGCATTCTTAGTGACAACCCGTGTGGGCTTGGTTGGATCAAGCGCAGCGTATAACAGTCAGGTCGGCACTGTTGAGTAAGGACAATGGACTCCATCCAATACATGGGCAATGCGCTTCTTATGGAGGATCGGAACCTAACAGAAATCCATCGGCGGGTGTATGACGACGTTCGGGCAAACGTGCCCAAGGCGGCGCTACAGGGTTTGCTTGGTCACACACCAGGGGCGCCTGAAGATCAGAACGAATCGCGACAGGCGCGGGCGGAGAGCCCTTCGCGGTTCGCGGAATGCTAACATTTCATCGATCGCCCTTTCAGATATCTCAGTTAGTTAGAACTCGTTCTTACGGTACCCCTGAGGTAGTGCCCGTTAAAGCCACCTCCTGTGGATTCTGCGTCGCGCCGTCATAAACAAAAAGAGAACCGGTGAATGTCTCCTTTTTGGGTTGAGTTCTGCTCGCAGGTCCATCAAAAGTCACTCGCATTGCGCACGACTGTCCTGGTTCGAGAGTGCCAGGACAGTTGTTCGTTTGTGAAAAGTACAAGCCGCTAATGCTAATTCCGAGCACGTTTAAGGTCGAAGCCCCCGTGTTCGTCAAAGTCGCAGTTTGGGGAGGAGTGCAGCCGGTGAAGATTAGGCTCGCTACACAGGAAAAGGTAATGCTGCCGGGGGTGAGCGTCGTCGGGTCAGGCTCAAAAAGGACGGAAACGCTGTAAGAGTGCGAGTCTGATTGGTTGCCGGAATCGGTGACCTTGATGCTGAATGCCACTCCCTGCTCCGCAACGTCAGGCGTGCCGGAAATCGTCACCGCGTTGGTTGAGCTCGCGCTCAGTGTCAGATTGTGAGGCAACGCACCCACACTCACCGTCCAGGTGAAAGGTGCAACGCCGCCGCTGGCCTGGATCGTTTCAGTGTAAGGCGCGTCCAACATGCCATTGGGCACCGATGCTGTCGTGATCATGGGGTGCGAGGATAATTGCTGAGAAGGGCCGGCGCCGCATCCGGAAAGAAGGAAAACGGAAGTGAGGCACGAAACAACAGTCATTGCTCGCACGATCAGTTGCATAACGCCTCTTTCAGAAGGGTGGGCCTTGTATTGCGAGCTATCGTTCGGCGACATCGTGTTAGAGACGTAGCTGAGGCAGACGACAGGTCAGCCTTGTGCGCTTCGACAATCACCTAAGTCATGTAGCATCTCCCCCAGCCCGTCCTGCTACTACAGAACGTGTGATGGGGGAAAGGGGCAGCGCAGCAATGGATTGGACCGGGACCATAACAAGGCGACCCCAAACGAATGCAACTCTGCAACGACTGGGCTGCACCACACGAAGATTTTGAACTTGAGTCAGTCGCCGATTCTCCCCGATCAGATATTGCAATCTTGTCCTGAAGCCCCCAGAAAGAGTCGCGAGAGGTGGGTGTTTCCTTCTCGCCTAGGGAGTCGGCCAGTGGGCGGGGAACGAGTGACAGGGGCCCTATTCGACGGCGAGGCAATCTTCCAGAGTTGTTCGTGCTCGGAGCTGTAGTTCTCGAATTTTGTATGGTCGGCGGCGTAGTCGCGGAAGTTGCAATAGCCGCATCGACTAAGCTGTAGTCGCAGCCCTCGACGTCGGGGTGATTCTCGTCGCACGGGATCAGCAGGAAAGCATGCCCGTTGCCGCTGGCATCCGTTCCTTCACCTGCAATCTCGCCACGATCATTGATGGTGAACGTTAATTCTAGGTTCAGAGCAGACCCTTGCGGAATTAGAGCATTCAGGTCGAA
>Ga0307474_10001082_pt1 | contig 19788 bp, 20 predicted proteins | sample atmos_gasesECM1C_2_FD_203312 | JGI IMG/M metagenome (GOLD analysis project Ga0307474, IMG submission 203312) | Hardwood forest soil microbial communities from Morgan-Monroe State Forest, Indiana, United States - atmos_gasesECM1C_05 | ecosystem: Environmental > Terrestrial > Soil > Temperate... | reverse complement strand
GGGGAATGACATTCACCGCTCCGCTAGGAGCTGCTGGAGTCGTCGAGGTGAAGTTTGTCGGCTGTTCCGTAAGTGAGTTGTAGCCGCCCATCTAGACTCCGTTCACCAGAAATTGGCCCGCGGGGATCTGATCCGAGACCTCTGACGTCGAGCCGCCGGGCGAATTCGAGCCGGTCCCAGAGACTTCCGATTGCTGCGCGCTGCGCATCCCGACGACGATCACGCTAATAGCGGCCACTGTGCCGGATCCGCCGCCCCCGCCGCTTCCTGGGGCCGTGTAAGCGATATACGGGCCACCAGGCGCGAGCCTCCAGACGACCGAGGTATAGAGCGTGTTGGATCCCACCACGCTCGTCGCATTCTCAACTAACCCGGTTTCCTGATTGACCTGCGCGGAGAATAGCGCTGTGCGCTGATTGGCCGACGTAGGAGGCGGCCAGGAAGGATAAGCCACCATCTCGCCCCACTCCCAGATATAGGCCAGCTCCGAGCGCTGGTACGGGTAGCCGTCGATCGGCGAGACCGGGGTGGGGATCGTAGCGCCGAACTCGTAGAGGGTTGGGCCGAAGAATTCCGGACTGCATGCGGCCTCGTTAATGTTGTTAACGATCTGCGCGCCAATTCCGGCCGGCAGGTCGAATCCAGGATAGAAAATATTGTTATTCAGCTCCGCGAACTTGTTCGCCACCGAGGAAGGAGATCCGGTGCGCGAGCGCTGGCAAAACGCGAAGACGGCGATCATGCCGTAGCCGGTCAGAAGGCCGGTATTGCCCTGGCCGGCGTAACCGCCAAAGCCAACGCCGCAGCTCACAACTCCACTCGAGGGGCTGATCGAGGCGCCGAGCGTCGCCAGGTTGTATCCGGGAGTGTCCCAGGTCGGCGGCGTGACTTCCTGTTCGCCATTGTCCGTCTCCGTGGTGAACATCCACGAAAAGGCGAACTTCACTTCGCTATATGCATATTGATAATCGTCCGCGGGACTCACCGGCCGCGGGACCGTCTGGCCGTTGCGGAATGCACCCATGAAAATGCACTCCTGGCCGATCACCGCAAACTTCGAGTTGCGGTTCATCGCGGTTATGACGTCGGTCGAATAGGCAAGATCCGTCACGAAGCTCGAGGCCTGTTGCTGAGACCACACCGGAGTCTGAGAGACGGTTAGTGTTTCTTTCTGCCGCTGCGCGATGATGAAGACCTGGAGCGTGCCATCGTTGGTTGTCCACTTCGCCGCGTCCGATCCGTACCATTCTTGGCAGGTCACATCGCCCGTTTCTTGATCGACATTCCAGTTGCAGTACCAGAGCGCCATGCCGGAAACCCAGCCGGTGGAAGGGTTCGCGGTCGACCAGACTCCCCACATATAAGTCAGTTCGTTCGGCTGGTAGGTGTAGCCGTCGACGGGCGAGATCCACGGCCCAGAGGCATTCTGGCCATGCTGGAAAAGACCCGAGAAAATCTCCATGCGGCACATGCCGAGCGCAGCATTCGAAGAGATCCTTGCCAGTTGGCTTCCCAACGCGTACTTGCCGGCGGCGAGCGATGTGTCGGGCTGATCCGAAAATCCCGGCGGCGTATTCAGGATCAGGCCGCCCGAGATCATTAGATAAAAACACTGCATCGTGCAGTTGGAGAGATTCGTCGGCGTGGCGAGTTGGGTCGCGCTTTCGGCGGTGATATTCAGCGCGCCGAGCGCGAGCGCGATCGTTTCTCCGCCGCCCGTGAAAGATCCGACGCTTGCCGGATTTCCTTGCTCCACCACCTGATAAGAGAGCGCGGGCGGAATCGACAGGGAATTGGTCGAGCGAACTGTCTGCGGCGAGCTCGCGGGCGTTGGCGGGGTTGCGTTGAACGTGTCCCCAAGCATCGCGAAGAGCCCGATCATCAGTTCCGCGCCCGAGTTCGGATAGACGGCCGCGGTCTCGGTGATGAACTGAGTGGCGATCGTGTTCTGGTTGGTCTGCAACGCCTGGAAGCTCGGGAAGTTCACGCCGCCGGCGCCGGAATATTCGAGCATGACGGCGGTGATCGACTGAAGCCCCGTAAGATTGATGGTCAGGAAGGTAATCGGCTGCGGGCCTTTGCAAGCCCACCATTCCATGCGCATGCCGTTGTTATTTGCGCTGCCGAGGAATACCCAGTTATTGACGGGGACACCCGTCGACACAGCCGGGGATCCAACCATGGGCGTGCCCTGGCTATCGATGATGCCGCCGACTTGCTGGATCGACTGAGATCCGTTGGCGTTCAGAACAATTCCCACCAGCAGTAATTCGCCTGGCGCCGTGCCAGTGGTCGCGGACGGAGTTAGAGTCAGCGAGCTGGTGTTCGCGTTGGATCCGTCAATCTTCTGAACAAATAGTGGTTGGGCCATGGAGGGGGGGTTAGTCTTGTGCCGCGACGATCGCGAAGCTCTCTCGCAGAATTCTTTCGTTTTCAGTGCGCAGCACGATGCGGATCAGGTACTCGGTTTGAAGAGTCGCCAGATCCTCGACCTCCGCCACGACTTCGACCTCTACCGAGATGACAATCACTTGCGCCATAAGCAGCGGCCTACCCGAGGACGTGGCCAGGATCTCCGTTCGAATAGTCGCCGTTGGATCCGCAGAAGTACATGTACTGCGCCTGGTTGGCGCCAGAATCGTTGACGTAAAGCGGTTCGCCCGGCGGAGTGATCTTGTAGAGGCCGAAGTTGGAAAGGTAACTCGCGTCGATCATGGTGTAAGCGAGTGTGCCTTCCGTGAACTTGATCGTCTTATTGAGGACTTCAAAAAGCTTGTTCGTAATTCCGATGACTCCGGCCTTGCGATCGGGAACTTGCGGATGGGTTACCGAGACGATGTCGCCGGGCTCATAGAGCAGCGTGTTCCAGATCGAATCGGGGTTCGTTCCCCCAGAGCTCTGGCTGTCGAAGGTGAGATTCTTGAATCCGTAGCGCATGAAGATCAGGATCGCTGTCAGGCCTGCGATAAAAAAGCCCTGAAACGCTGACCGCATGCCGTCGGCGTTGATCGTCAATTCGCTGGATAGATTCCCGTAGAGGAGATAACTGGGGTTGAACTCCTCTGTGATCGATGCAAGATAGTTGCCGCTCGAATTGCTGTTTGCCGTGGCATCGTCGAGGTCAAACTGTATCTGCACGGTGTTTACCATGTTGGTCTGCCCAGCTTCGGGAATACCTTCCCAGTTCGATGGGCCGAAAGAGCCGATCGGGACGGGCCCGGCGAGCGGGTAGAAAAAGCGCACTGTGAGCAAGCCGGCGGAATTGATCCACATGTATCCACCCAGCGGCTTCATGAGCTGCGCTTTGATGAAATCCGCGGCCGCCGGCGCCTGCGTCAAAAAGAACGTGAAGATCATGCCAGCGAACGGCCCGTCGCGGTAGGCCTCGATCGTCGTCGTGTCGGCCGGCACATTCAGTTCGCGGCAGATTTCGAGGAGAATATTGAGTGGATGATCCGTCACGGTGCGCACGTTCGTCGACGATGTGGGACTGCCGTCGTCGCCGGCTTGAAATACGACGGCCGCGAGCTGCACCTGGGCGTCGGAAAACTGAATGTAGTATTCCGCGTTTGCGTTCGAGGAACTCACTGTGTCGATGAAGCCCGTAAACACAGTGCAGAAATCACTCTGCGCGAGCCCTGGGAAGCCGATCTGAATCGTGATTTGCTTGCCTTCGAAGATGAAGCCGGGAAAATCTGCGGTGATCGCGCCGCCCACGTCCTGCACGGTGACGCCACCGGTGCGCTGATCGGCGCCGCCGTCGAGATCCTGCACGGTTAGATCGAGATCGTCGATCGACACGATCCAGTTGTAGTGCCCGGAAATCCCGTCATTGTAGTTCGTGAAGACGCGAGGGTAGCCTTGGATCGCGACTTGCTGGATGATCATGCCCGACGTGTAGGCCGCGAGCGCGGTCTGAAAGTTGGAGGTGGCGGGGATCATGCTAGGATTTACGAAATGGACACGACGCCATCAGCGACCGTTGTAGTTGTGAAGTGCCAGCACTGCGGATGCGAGACCAAGATTGAGATTGGCTCATCACCGCTTTCGGGGCCATTAGAGGTTCAGTGTGCAGGTTGCGATAAGTTGATCATGAAGTTTTTCAACAAGTAATATCAACACCGGAGTTCGCATTTAGCTTCCTGAAACCTGCGGCGATCCCACCAGCATCCGGCACTGAAACTCGAAACTGAAATAGCCTGGCGCGACAAACTTCGGCGTCCAGTCCATCGATTCGATCGTGTAGTCGTTCCAGTTCGTATTGTCGGCCGCGTTCGGCCGGTAAGCGAATACGCCGCCCCCGAGTGCATAGGTCATGAACGCTTTCCACGCCTGCAGGTCGCTTTGCGGGACCATGGGAAAAGTCAGCGTCATCATGTCATCGATACGCTCGAGCACAGACTGTTTGATCCCGGAGCTGGTGATCGAGTCGTGGCGCGTGGCTGCGAGGCCGTCGAGCGGTTGTTTACCTGTGGGCGGGAGCGTGGGCGTGAAGTATACGTTCGCTAGCGGGCTCCCCGCCGGGTAGATAAACATCGACTGAATGTAGGGAACGGTCATTGAAGGTGTGCTTGACCGATCGCATGGGATCCCTGCGACAATGTCTGCCTGATGCCGCGGGACAAGGTCAATCTAAATGCGATCAAGGAATCGCTTTTCATCGTCTGTACTGAGTGTGGCGAGAAAATGGCCTACAACACTCCCGGCCTCTTGTTGCTCGATAGAAACCGCTTCCAGTGCCCGAAGTGCGGTAAAGACTTCATCCCCGCGTCGAAGAAACAAATCAGCACTTCCTGAAGCTGTTCACATGTCCTTTACGAGCCGCAGCTTCATTTCGAGCGAGAAGGCCTGCGGCGCTTCGAAGTGGGGCTTCCAGTCCATGTCGATCAACTTAAAGGTTGAAAATCCGGTATTGTCCCACGCGTCCCTGGCATAGGCATTCTTGTTCGGCCGATAAGCGAATGTTCCTCCGCCGGTCGCAAATGCTTCGAACGCCTTCCATGCGGCCATATCGCTTCCGGCCACGTACGGAAACGTCAAAGTAGTTACACCGTCGATCCGCTCGAGCACCGAGCGTTTCATTCCTTCGCTGGTGATCGAATCGTGGCGCACCGCTTCCATACCCCACAGCGCGAGCGGTTGGCGCTTCACCGGAGGAAAGACGGGCGTGAAACCGGTCAGCACCGTGGATCCCGCCACCTGGTAAACAAACATGTCGTTGATGAAGGGATATTCGTAAACCAGGCAGTCCTGCGAGTCCCGGAGGTTCCCCGGCTGGAGCACGCCGGCCGGCGCTTCAAAGATCAGACTGTCTTGCGTGTCGCGAAGCCCACCTGGCGCGAGGCCGCCGCCAGGGACTTCAAAAATAAGTTCGTCTTGTGTGTCGCGGATCGCCATGCTACGCGGTTTCGGATTTCAGATGCTGATAGGCGTCGGCCGCGGCCGACGTGGGCACAAGGCCCGTTGCTGGATCCACAGGAATGCAACTGTCGATGAAGACGTAACTCGTGCCGAGAGTGTAGGTCGAGCCGAGGCCGTTTGAGCCGGCCGAGCGCACGCCGATCTGGAGGCTGCGCGTATTCGCATCGTCTTTGCGGACGCGGCTCTTCGCGACAACCGTGCTCGGAACGCCGGAGAATCCCGCGGTGCCCATCGCGTAGGAGTCAGAATTCGGGCTACTCGAGGAGACGTATGTTGTGTCGTCATCGGGCGGGTTTTCGTTCACGCACTGGAAGTTCGATGCAGCTCCGTTCGCTGCCCATTGCGTGAGATCCCCAGCGCCCACCGGCAACTTTGTGAGCTTGCGGAAGTCGAAGCCTAGGGCCGCATTCTGGGAGCTTCCAGTGTTGTCCCAGACGCACAGCCAGTCGGCATACACATTCAGGCCGTTGTTGAAGCCCAGACTGTTCGGGGCTCCGATCCCGATCTGGTTGGCATAGGCATTGCCGGATTTAATCGTAGTCAATCCGCCGGTGAGCGGGATAACGAGAGCACCATCGAGATAGCATGCGACCGAACCGGATCCGGCCGCGAAGATAACCACGATTTCCACTCCGTGATTCGGCTTTGTGCCAGTCGTCGGCGCGATCAGGCCGAGCGGACTCGAGGGGCCGATCGGGACCGGGTTGAAGGTCGCAACCTGCGTGTAAAACTGCAAGGCTCCTGTCGGCGTGATACCGAGGAAGCACTGAAGCGTAGCCGTATCCCACAAAGAAAGCAGGATCTGGTTATTGAAGGGCATCGCCCCGATGCCAAAGCTGAGACGGTAGATCAGCGTCGAACAGTTCGACTTCAGGTTTTTACGAACGCCTCCACCGACAACGTTTATGCCCTGGTTGGGGAATCCCGCGATAGCAGGGAAGCGCGTGAAGGCTGAAGAGATCGTCACCGTCCCACTCACCGTCTCATACATCAGAGTCGGAGTGTTGTAGTGATCGAAGGGATCCGCGAACTGATACAGCATCTGAACGGGATAAGAGCGAAAGCCTGCCCCACCCCAATTCAGCGAATTTAGTTTTTCGGCGAGGGTCATCGCTTACTGCGATCTGCGGTTCACGCGCATGGTGTTGGTTGCATTGATCGTCAGTTGCCGGTTCTGCACCATGCGCCCAGCCTGCTTGAAAACCTTCTTGATGGATTCCGGCGAGACGATGCCCTTCATGTTCGGCATGTGAATGTGCACGTCGCCGTTGCCCGTGGCCATCGTTGAGAGGCGGGATTCGAGATTGTCCGCGAACTTATCCAGGCGCCCGTCGAGATCCGAGGATGACTGCGACGAATCGGGAGCCGGCGCTGCTACTGTAAAACGCGGCTCCATCGCGGCGCTTGCCGCACTCATTGTCGAAGGAGCCAGCAGACTATTTGGCATCGCAGGATAAGCCCGATCCTGATTTGACGGGGCCGCGGCGAGTGCCATGGCCAGTCCAGGAATGAGCGCTTGCGTGATCGCACTTAGGGCGCCATCGTTTTCCAGCGGAATGACCGCTTCGTCGGCGTCTCCGCCGGATTCGCTATCCCCGACCATGATCTGGTGGGTGACTACTCCTCCGCCGGCGAGGTGCGTGATTCCCTGATTTTGATTACTTCCACTGCCGCCGCCGAGTTGCACATTCCCGCCACCCTGGCCGGCCACCGGAGCGCCCTGGGGGCCCGATCCGCTTCCACCGCCACCACCCGAGCCACTTGCCAGGCCGGAAAGGGTTCCCGCGAGCGCAAACAGGCCTGCGGCGGCCGCGATTTCCGCGCCTCCAAGTGGAGGGTCGAGAAACAGATCTGCAATCCCTTTTGCCGCAAAGTATGCGCCCCACTGCTCGGCCATGCTGGCGATCATTTTGAAGGTCATTTCCTCCATCGCCTTGCCGAAAGATTTCTGTCCGGTGATGACGCCCTCCATCGCTGTGGAAATGGACGACAACATTCCCGCGGCCGCGGCCTTGGTCTGGTCTTTGAGTTTCGGCATTTCCACTTCAAGCTCACGGGTGGCTTTTTGGGTTTTCTGAAGCTCCGTTTCTTCCTGCTTGAGAGCGGCGATGTGCTTTTCGATTGCTGTGGTGTCCAATCCGCGATCTTTGGCCAGGGCGAGTACGGCCGAAGCCGCGAGTAGCTCGATCTTCGTGTGCTCCAGTTCGGCCGCGATCGCCTTTTTGTTGCCGTTCGCCTCTTTTTCGAGTGCCTGCTCGTGCTGTTTAAGAGCGGAGATCTTGTGCTGGATTGCGGCCGTATCCTGGCCGCGGGCTTTCGCCAGGGCGAGCTCCTCTTGCGCCGCCAGGAGTTGAGCATGATTCTGCTTGAGCTGTTCCGCCAGTATCTCTTTGCCATAGGCGATCGAGAGAAGGAGCGCGCGGCCGTAGTGACTCTTGTCGTTCTGCTCGCTCTGCTTGTTGAATTTCTCCTGCGTCTGAACGATCTTGTCTTCGGTGTTCGTAACTTCGGTTTCCAGTTTCTTAAGGTTGGTTTCGGCTTCGATCACCTGAGCCGGCGAAACGCCGATGCTGATTTTCAGGCTGGAGAGCTTCGATTGGGCCGCTGCCACGGCGTCCTGCTGCCCCTGCAACTGGTTTCGGAGAATCTCGATCGCCTGGCGTGACTGCTGTTCCTCCAGCAGCTTCAGGCGATCATCTTTTTGCTCCTCGGTGATCAGGTGCATCTGGGCCAGCTTGGTAATGGCCGCTTCCTGATCCTTGTAATGCTCGGAGAGCTTATCCTCGGCGAGCTTCGCTTGCGCCTTCGCAAGATCGAGTTCGGCGCGCGTCAATTGCTCGGCCGCTCTTTGGGTGGCGGCAAAATCCTTGTCTACCCCCGCCTCGAGTAAGTGGTAGTACTCCTCTCGAACCTTTTGAACCGCTGCCCGATGTTTCTCCATGGAAGCGGCGAGGGCGTCGGTCTCTTTCGCTTCGTTCTTTGTCCGCGTGGCGCTCAGCTCAAGCTGTGCCGCATGGGCCTTCTCCACCTCGCCGGCTTTCGTGTAAACCGCGATCAGCCGTTTGAGATAGTCTTCGTGCGCAATATCGGCGGCATCGGCGGCTCGTGCCTCTGCAACGGCCCACGCGGCCGCATCGATCTGCCCGGAGGCATAGGCGGCGTGCATATCGGATTTGAATTTCTCGATGTTGGCGAGTTGCTCTTCGAGCTCCGCTTTCAAAACCGCCGTCAGGTCTTTCGTCTTTGTCTTGTCGACAAGATCGCTGAGATCATCCTTCGCTCCCTGCAATGGTTTTACGTCCGCCCAGACATTCTTAATGAACTCGCTTTGAGACCTCCAATTGTGTTCGAGGTTTTCCCCAATGCCGTCGAGATTCATGGACACTTCGCCGGCGACGTTTTTCGCGTCACTCGCCAGCCGTGAAAAGTTCCCATGAACTACATCGTCGACGACTGTTCCCATCCCTTTGACCCCCGCGATCGCGGTGTAGAAGAGGCCTGCGATCACAGTGGTTAGATTTCCAAATCCCAATGCCACATCAGAGCCCACCGTCTCGACCGCTTTTATAATCGGGACTGCCGCTTCCATCAGTGGGATGAGGCCGCTTCGAAAAGCCTCGCTCAGATTCGCCGTCTGGCGTTCCCAGTCGAGCGCCGCGGCGCCGGCCTCTTTGTTGACTCCGCTGGCTTTGGCTGCCTCCTCGATTTGCGCACGCAGAGCTTCCGTTCCCTGGTTGAAGATCGGGATCAGGGCGGCGCCGCCGCGGCCAAGAAGAGCAAACGCTGACGCATTTTCTTCGGCATGGTTTTTTGCGTTCGCCATGGCGCCGGCGATGCGATAGAACAATTCTTCTGGGCTGAGTGTCTTGATCTCGTTCATGGAGATGCCGAGACGCTCGAATGCCGCAACCTGCGCGTGACCGCCTTCAATCGCGAGAGCCTGAGCCCTAGAGAGTCGGGTGAGGGATGTAGCAACCTCTTCAAAACGGACGCCGGCTCCTTCCGCTACGTGCTCGATCCCAGACAGTGTTTCGATTGCGATCCCCGTCTTCTGGGAGAGCAATTCCAACTGCAGCACACTCTGCTGAGTGTGCTCGATCAACATCTTTAGGCCTTCAGCGGCGGCGATGAGCCCGAACATGGATCCGAGCTTGCCGGTGAGCTCAGTAGTCGCTTCGGTGGCGATCGAGGAGGCCTCTTTGGTACCGATGAGTTCCGCCTTGAGGGCGGCGTGCTCTGCTTTCGCGGCCGCGGAAGCGAGGGCGAGATTACGCTCTGCCTGCGCCAGGCGCTCCAGATTTTCAGTAGTGTCGCCGCCTTCGGCCGAGACCGCGCGGATCGAGGTGCGGAACTCGTCCTGCGCAGCCTTTAATGCCTGCGTAGAGGCCGCGGCCTTTTCGGAGGCGTTGCTCAGGCCTTGCTCGAGCTTCACGATGAATTGGTCGAGATCGCTGGTATCGGCCGAAAATTTTCCGACGGCGTCGAACACTGTGAGTGGCATAGGTTAATTGACGACTTGAATGCGCTTAAAGCACAGCGCATTCGGGTTGGCTAAGGTGGGAGTTAACTTCGCAGCAAAGAATTCGCGATTCGAGACATACCGCGGGGGACGATCCTGTGTGTACCGGACGTCGCCGTCTCTCCTATTGCGTTCCTCAATGCGTTTTCGTTCTTTGCGGATACGGCGCGCTCTGGAAATGAGGATCAGCGCCAGCATCTCGTCGGTGAACCGCCGGTTCACATGATCTGGCGTGAGACCGTACTCGGCGAGGATGAATTCGTAGAGTTCTCCGAGCGTGGGAGGCTCCGGATCATCGTCGCCAGCGATTTCATCAAGGAGACCTGGTGCTGATAAGGGAAAGCGACGCTCTCAATCTCTGAGAAAGCCAGCGCGAACTGTTCTTCGGTCGCCCCATTATCCGGGTTTAGGATCTTGTCTTTTGGCAAATTCGGGGCATAGGCAAAGACCAGTTGCATGATCTTCTCCGGAAAAGCCAGAAAGGCTTCGCCCAAACTGAACACCGAGATCCCCAACTCGCCGATCTCCTTGGCGGTGGCAATCATTTTTTCCCGCCACTCCGCCATCCGGGTGATTCCCAGAATTGGAAGCTCGTATTCTTGATCGCCCAGCTTGACCTTGAGTGGCGCCCTGCTGAGTTTCTGCGCCTCGGTACGTTCTTGTGCCATCGGTTACTCCAAAAAAAGGGTTAAGTGTTGTCTCCTCAAGTGAAGCCTGGCCGGCGAGCCTCGCACCTTGCGCACGAGACTCGCCTGGGCAAGCCTTTTTAGGAGAGAGGGAAGGGAAGCCGAGTTTCTACAGGTGGTAGAACTCGAACAGATCGTAGAGGTCCTGGCCGGAGATCTTGCGCCCGTCCCACTTCACCGAGAACTTCTGAATGTCCTGGCGGCTCATGTTGAGCGAAATGGCGCTGGTGACGATCGCCTTCTGCATGATGATCACGCGACCGGTGGGCGTCGACGCCGGGCTCGACATCGAATCCGAGACGGGCGCTGGCCCCTGAAAGCCGATCATCGAATAACGCAGCGTCAATCCGCCGACGGCCAGTTTGCGGACCGCGCCGTCGTCGGTGAATACGCCGGCCGAGATCACCCGGTTGTAATTCTCGATCGTGGCTTCCCAGAGGACGGTCGAGATTTCCGCCTTCTGTTTTTCAAGGATGTCGTAGACCTCAGTGGCCTCTTCGTCCGGTGTGAATCCCTTGACTGTCGGCGTGTAGATCAGATCCACACCTTTCTCGGTATAGCCGAGCTGTTGCCATCCCGCGGGCCACGTTGGCGGAAAGGTTGCCGGCGATGTGGTTGCGGGCATTGCGGTGCCGAGCGGAGCCGCGTACAAAAGTGCGGGCCCCGCGATGATTTGAGTTGCGGTTGGTTCAGGCATTGTCTTGTCTCCTAAAAAAGAATTGAGCTGCTTACGTGCTTTCCAAAATCTCTCGCTGACGTTCGGCGATAGTCCCGACGAACTGTGTCATTGCCGGGTAAATGTAGGGGTGCGCGGGCGTGCGATCGTTCACGACGGGATGATGGCGCCGCCGCTTTGCGAGCAAGGTCAGTCGCCGGTTATGACTGGTGCCGTGTTCGATCAGCCAGCCATAGCCTGAATGTGTGGAGAGCCAGGCCGAAATCCTTCCGGTATCAGGGTTGTCGCGGAAAGATACAGCGATCGAATCCCGATTCTTCCCTGGGTGCGGATCGAGGTGGCCGCCAACCGGTGATCCGGCGCGGGCGGCCGGCAGGATTTGTTGCTCGAAGACTTCCTGCGTAGCGAGCACGCCGGCGGCATGAATCTGCTCGCGAAGGTTGAGTGCAACTGACGCTTTTAGGCCGATGTCGTCGCCGGTGGTGTCGACGATGGGGTCGAGTGCGATAGGCATAAAAATGGTGTGTTGGACTGGCGCGGGGGGAGAGGCTCTATTCGTCTTCGGCTGTTACTCGCAAAAATAGTTGCTTGACAATTGGCAAGTTAGAGGTAACATCGTCGCCGATGAGTTATGGGGCATATTTAGTAACTGGGGTGGGAGCCGTCCTTTTCTTTGTCTTTGTCGTTGTTGTCGGACAAGGGCTGCTTCAGGCACATCGCGCAAGCGGTTCACCGCGGACTGCGGACAGGAAGGATCTCCATGCAAAACGCTAAAAGAGTCAGCCAGCGAATCTCCGAAATCTACCGGGACGAGGATCGAAAAGATACGAACGTGACCGATGTTTTCGCCGGGACGATCATGGCAGCTCTCGAGCTGATGAAAGATGCCCCGTCAAATGCCCCGCGCGAGTTCATCAACTTCGAGACGGCCGCGCGCGAATGCCTTGAAGCCATTTCCCGCAAACGAACAGCCCGTGATGCTTCTCTCTCCAGTGCCAGTGCCATATCTGCCTAGATCGCTCAGATCAGCCCAATCGAAAACGTCGACGTGGGTTGCTGCCCCGGCGCCGGAAATCCAAGCGAATCGAGATCAAGCACCAGTACCCAATCGTTAGTGTCGGCGGGCGTAAAGGTGTGCGTCCCTGAATTCGCGAAAGTACCGAGATCTGTCGTTGCGGCCGTGGCCGGGTTATACCACCAGGCGTGCACCGTGCGCGAGAAATGGCTCATCGCGATTTGTGGCGGGTTTGTACTGCCGCTCTGGTCGTAGACGATGGCACTCGAGCCGTCAGATGCCGCAGCGCAAACCGAGATTGTTAGTCCGGAGCTTATCCCGCCCGTCAGAATCGCATTCGTCGTGTCCGGCACCATCAGCCAGTGGCGGCGTGAGCGCATCAGTTGCCCGAGGAACTGCTCGCTTACCGATCCGACCGAGGCGAGCTGCGTTGTCCAGTTCGGCGTTGTACCGAGGTCGCCTCCCGGTGAACTGAATGGCCAGATCTCCCCATTGCCAAAGAGCGTTCCGAGGAAGCACCCGGATAGCGTCGACCAATAGCCCTCGGCCCGCGTGTTGGCGCCGGTCATCGCCGGACTCTGTTCGAGCTCGTACCAGGTCTCGCCTTCGAGCGGAAGAATCGTGCTCGATTGCGAATAGGTCAGGTTGCATCCGGTCACGACGTTCGATTGCACGTCATAAGACCAGTTCATCTTCAGCCAGGACGGCGGGCTCCCGCCATAGGCCGTGATGCTCGATTTATTGGATCCGGACGAACAGCCCGATCGGCAGGCCTCAAATGTGAATAAGTGATTCGAGTCGGCCGCGGCGATCGCCGTGGCGAGCAGGCCGATGTTTGTCGCGACGGTCGAATTCAAGAGGTCCGTGTCTCCGCCAATCAGCCACACGATGTTGTTGGCTGTCTTATAACGGTTGCCGAGAAACGAGCCGTAAGCCGTCCAGGTCGCCCCAGATACCGAGCCGTTGTAGTCAGCAAAATATCCCTGCGCGCTGTTGAATCCCACGAAGGCTGGGTTAAAAAACACTGTGATGCCTCGCACAGATGCCGCTGAAACGACTGAATCGACGAAGGCCCAATAGGTCGAGTCGAAGTTCGTGAAATCGGCGCCATCGAAAGGCGATGTCCCATTGCAGTTCGTCGGTGGGTGAATAGAATAGACATTGTCGACGGGCGCCATCCAAATTGCATTAAAGCCTCTCGAGGCTCGATCGTTCAGATAGGTCATCACGTCGCTGGAGCAAAGCTCGACCATCGCCAGAAATCCGTCCTCGCCGGTCAAATAAACAGGAGTTCCTGAGATCGAGTTGTAAAGATAGTGGCCATTGGGGCTGATGGTGATGAGTTGGTTCGCGACCTGCGCGAAGCAAATGCCCGCGAGCAGAAACAGTGCGCCGACAATTCGCGTCACTGATCTCATTTGAATGCCGCCGCCAACATCGCCGCGCCGCCGGCGGTGCAGGTATAGACTGCCGGCACGCCAGAAGTTTGACTGAGCGACCAGCCGAAGATTCCGAATACGTTTGAGCTGTCGACGTCCGGAGAAGGCGACACGTTAAATGGGCTGGCGAGAGTAGTGCAAAGGTTCTCATTCGCATTCGCCACTACTACGAAATCTGTTCCCGTAACCGTTGGAGTGGGACCGGTGCATGGCGCGCAGCTTGTGCTCGTCGCTACGCACGCAGTTGCCCCGCCAGCCCCACACGTTTCATAGGCCGCGCTTCCACTCAGTTTGTGGACCTCCCAGACTTCGATGTCGATGTCGTACGAACCGGAAGCGCTATTGAGCTGCCATCCCCATGTGAAAGTGGTACCGCCGCCAGTCGACACCGGCGCGTAGGCACAATCTACCGCCTCATACGAGTTCCCAGCGCCGTTATAGTTCTCGGTCGCGAGTTGCGAAGGGCAATGCACCAGGGAGGCATCGCCGGTAACAGAGCCGAATGACGGTGGCACACTGATTTGCGCCCCAACAAAAAGTGCGCTTACAACCACAGTCAGATTCCCCGGCGTGATCGCGGGCACCGTCACGCTACACGTGAAGGTTCCAACCGACCCAGTCCCTGCGCACGTGTAGTTCGATGTACGGTGGACAAGGGTCCAAATCGATCCGCCGCCGCCAACAAAGAAGGCCTTTTTTTTCTTCTTATACCAGGCCTCGTCCTGCTGAGCGAATAGCCCGGTCGTCAGGCCGAGCATGACCAGAAATGTGAGAGCCTTCTTCATTACGGAGTGATCGTCTTAATCTCTTCCCACTCAAAAGTCACGGTCAGATTGCCGCCGGTGATCGCACCGCCGAGGTTTACCGCGAGCTGCTGGGCGGTACCGCGAAGCACGATCGGTTTCAGGCGGCGATCGAGGACGTAAATATCGTTCGGCGCGGCCGTTGCCGCGGCCAGGCAGCCGAGTTGGTAAGTGTCGACGTTGCCCACGGGCGTTCCTACCGATGGCCCTGTGCTGGTGTAGGAGAGCGGCGCAGAGACGGCCGCAGAGAATGTCGAGTCATCTGGAACCGCGGTCATTGAACCCGATGTGCCGGACGTGTCCGCCGCGGAACGCTTGATCACGCTGAGCGTGATAATTCCCGCGGTTGTCTGGGTGCAGGAGACTATGACCCGCGTGACGAGAACCGTATTGGAAGCGTTTCCGGGCAGGACCGCGTTGTCAGTCGTCGAGCTGCCGGCGAAAGATTTCGACGCAACGAAGCTGAACGGCCGCAGAGACGGCTGGATCTCGACTTGAAGGTTGCCATCGGTGCCGCAATTCGGAGCGGCATCCCGGCCTTGCGTGTAGGCGGATCCGTTCGCTGGATCTGTCTGCACGACGCAGGGGAGGACTCCAACGCGATTGGTTGACGCGGCCGCTCCATTGTTTCCTAGCGCACCTTGCTCGGGCAGCGTCGACTGATCCGATGCGAAAACAACCGGCGCGCTATTCGCCGAGGTCTTCTGCCCATTACTGTTCGCGTTGACGACAGTGACCGGCTGCTGCGATCGAGCGATCGGCGCCAGGAGCAACGAGGATGCGACGAGTAGGAGAACGCGTTTCATTTTCATGGACTTTTCTTTCCAGGTCGCCACTCGACCTTATCGCCATCCATCTCGTATTTGCCCATATCGATCTTCCTGTCGACGGCAAAGTCATACGCGATCCCCTGCATCTGCTGCAACGCGTCTTTCTGCTTCAGCTTGCACTCCATGATCTCTATCTCGTGCCTTTTGATCTCGAGTTCAAGATTGAGAAACGCGACCTGGGCGTCCCGAAACTTCACCTTCTTTTCGGGGGGGAATGGGTAGATCGGATCGCTGACGATGAGTCCGGGGTATGGAGCCTGCGGTGCGAGGAAGGCCGCAGCGAGATTTGTGGCAGGGGGCGGAACGGCCGGGGAAGCCGTATCCACCTTCTGAGCTGCCATTAATCCGCCCAGAACAATCGAGCAGCAGATGACGAGGACAGTCCGTTTCATTTGTAAAATCCGCTGACTTCCGCATCACTTAGCAAGAGCGCCGTGGTGTCCGCGTCGGTAATGCCCTTCGTGAGTGCATACGCGATGCCAGTTCCAAATGCGATGCCTTGCTCGGTGTGGATCTCGCGCTCCGTGCCGGACTGCACCGGGATTTCGAAGACCACGGTATCGGTCCCAACAGTCGGCGCGGACGCCTTGTTGTAAAACTTCCAATAAACCGGGTATCCAGCGTTGTTATAAATGGACGCCCCATAGAGTTGACCAGCGCTCGCCTTCAGAGACGTCGCGTTCGTCGAGGCCGCGGCCACCGCATGAAATGGAGTGACGCCGCCAGACGTGCCAGGCACCAGCGTCGACGTTCCGCCCGAGCTGCAGCCCGTGATGCAGTTAACTTTTATGTTGGCGTTCGAGTCGAGCTGAAACGGTTCCATCTGCCCAGTCGAGGGAGTTGGCGCAGAGGTGTTATAAACGCCACCGACAAAAAGGGCATTCGCCGGCGCGGTCGATCCGGGAGTCGTATCGAAGACCCCGCCGATGTTGCCGACGTTTCTGACGGTTCCGATGACCTTCGTGGTTTCGGCACTCAGAGTTGCGGCTGCGTTAACCGAAAATGCGGTGTTGTCGGAAGCGATCGCTACGCGCAGCGCTCCGGTGTTGGTACCGTTTCCGGTCTGTACGGCAGAGCCACCGATGTTTTGAATGTTGATGCCTTGCTGAGCAACCGAAAACGAGCAGGCAACAAAAAGCAGTGCGAAGATTCTCAAGAAACGTTTCATGGTTGGGTTCCTTCTCCTTGTTTGTTTTTGCGATGGGATCGAAGAACTTTTATGGAACAGAAGCAGAAGCCTCGTTTGAGTAGTCGGTTTCGCCGGCAGAACTAACCGCGGTCACAACGTAGAAGCACATTCCGACGCACCCGGTGTCGACATAAGTTGTGATTGGAGCTCCGGACGAAAAGATTTGGGTGTACGGTCCGCCCATCTGCGTCCCGCGGTAAACATTGTTTCCTGTGATGGAATTTCCAGGAGACTGAACCCAAAGGAGAGTGACATGGCTTCCAATAACCTGCGAATGGAGCTGGTTATGTCCGAAAAATACCTGACGCTGCCCCATCCCGTAGCTAACGAGGAAAGCCGAAATAAGGAAGCAATAAAAAACGTTGCGCACAGGCCCCTAATTAAAGTTCGTCGCGAAATCGAGAAAGCATGTCGAGGTTGCGCCCTTATAGGTCCAGGCGAGGATATCGATCGCATTCGGGCCAGTGCTCGGAACAATCGTTCCGGCGCCGCCATTGGCAACCTTCCATGTGCAGCCACTGCCGAGGCTCAGGCCTTCGCCCCCAGTGCCGTCCTGCTGGATCGTGAGGACGTAGGAACCGCCGTCCACTAGTCCATTCACGTTCAGGGTTCGGCTTCCGCCGTGAACCGTAAAGAGCAGGGAAGCGTTCGCGCAATTCTGAGCATTAATGGACCAAGTTACAGTGCCACTATCATCCAGGGGTTGATACGGGCCCGGTATGCAGAAGGAAGCGATCGAAGTTAGGCCAGTACCCCCATGGGCCGGCTGTAGCACGTTCTTGACCTGCGTCCCGAGATCGAACTGATTCAGGCCGACGGCGCCCATCAGCATCGAACACAGCACAACTCCGGCGAGGGCAAATTGTCGTTTTCGACTCATTGTTTTATTGATAGAAAATGTCCACTACGCAATCGCCGGCCACGACTGGGGTCGTATCGCTATCAACCATTTCCTTCGTGATCGCGATCGCGATGCCGTTTGAATAGGTGAGTCCACCCGCGGGAATGTCGATCGAAACCGTGACGCCCGCCTGAACGCCAATCGTCTGCGCTGGAGTCTGGATGCCAACATCCGGCGATGTGGCTGCGTCGTAGATCTTGACGAAGATCTCGTACTGGGTATCGTTTGTGATCGTGCCACCGGTGATCAGGCCGCTAGAGGCCTTGATCACCGAGATATTCAAGCCGTTGGCTGCGACGGTATGGAATTTAAGGCTGGGCATGTCGGATCCTCCCCCGCTTCCCGAAACTACGGTGACGACCGCGAGAACGTCGTCGCTCGCTGGTGTGACCGCATACGTGATCAGATTGCCCGCGGTTGTGTAGTCCAGCGTGGGCGCCAGTAGGCCCTGGTTGCGGAATACCATCGCGTTGGGCGTGAAAGAGAGGCTCAACTGCCAGACGTTCGGATCCGCGGTCGGGGTGAGGCCGCCGATATCCTGATTGTCGTATCTCACGATGCTGCCTCCGCCGCCTGTCCCCTGGGGGATGTTGCCCACGAGCTCCCATGCCATCGAAACCTGTTCATAAAGATTTCCGGTGGATGTGTCGTAGTAAAGGTCGCTGTTGTTGTGCAGCGTGACCGGAGCGCCGACTCCCGAGTAGTACTGCGGCGTATAGGGCGACGATCCGGCGCCGGGCCCACGCATCTTCACGTGAAAATAGGAGAAACAGACTGCCCAGTGCGTTTCCGGATCGATGATGTCCTGCCCTGGCACTTCCTCGAGAGACAGAATGATGAAACCGGCCGATCCCAGATCGATGCTGGTGGCGCCGTGCATCAAGTCGCGAATCACCCCATAGATCTGCGTGGCATCCGGAGACTCCATGGCCCAGCAGTCGATCGCAAAGCTGGGATCGAAAACCGTCGTCACTTCGGGATGGGAAAATCCTCCCCGCCGGCGTACCACGACAGCGCGCTGCGATGGATCGGGCGACTCGCTCGCCATGGCCGAAAAACCCTCGGGCAAAACTGGCGAGAAGATGTTCGTGCCCACCAGCGCCGCCAGGTCTGAGCTTGTTTGAAGCCATGCGAGGATCGCCAGATTCGGATCGATCATGAGAGGTCATCGAAACCGCTTAGGTGTTCGAGTAGATTTCCTTGGCCATCAGAAGAAGGAACATCCCGCGCTCCTCGACATTCTGGGGGAAAAGGATGTCGAAATAGCGCGTCTTACCGTCGATGTCCACGAACTTGATGCGCATCTTCGGAGTTACGCCGGGAACGTAGGGCGTCGTGAAGAGATCCGTTACTTCTGCGGCGAATTCAAACTGGTTAACAAACTCCGTGCCTGAAACATGGTCCATCTTGGCCCAGAGGTTTGGGGCGAAATCAGTCCAAGCGCCGCCTGGCTGGCCATAAGAATTCGTTCCGGTGCGGTTCTCAATCGAGATCAGCTTGTCCATCCCGCCGATCGCAACCGTTGCGCCAAACCCGCGCCGCGAAAGCCGACGTTGAGGCACCCTACGCCGCTCCTATTGGGGCTGCCGCGGTGGCAAGGGGAGACAAGACCAGCGGGCCGGCGTGGCGAAGGCGCACATGCGCCGGCGGACCTCCCGGATCTCCCTGGATGACGTGAACGTACTGATCCTCCGCGGTATTGTTAGGATCCTGCTGGTTGTACCAGTCAAACTTTCGCCGGCGATCGCGTGCGTCCATATAGCCGAAGTGAAGCAGGTAGGCATCCGATCGCTGCGCGGATTTCGCGAGATCCTGCGGCACGTTGCCACAATGGAAGTTTCCACCGTTGGCGGTCGACCTGAAGTTGACGCCGGCGCGGGCCCGAAACAATGACGGCCGCCAGAAACGCGAATACACGCCGTCAGCTCGCACCTGGTCGGGCCGATTCCAGAGATACAGCACGCGGAGCGCGTAGCTCTCGGATGCTTCACTGGCAATAGAGGCCCGCACCGCTTCCGGGTTGCTGAGCATCTCGTCGCCATCGATCGCCAATATCCAGTGCGCCTCGCCGGCGAGTCGGATCGCATCCAGCAGCCAGTTCTTGTCGCGCGCCTCGTCGAGTCCCGAAAATGGGGAGCTGTAAACTCGGAGTCGATCGCCAAAGCCGCGGCATATTTCTCCGGTGCCATCGGTTGAATGATCGTCGAGCACATAAACGCGATCGCAGACGACGAGGGCCGAGCGCAGGACGTCGGCGATCCACCGCGATTCGTTCTTCACGCGCAGCATCCCGGCGATCACTGTGCTCT
>Ga0307474_10001081_pt1 | contig 19796 bp, 14 predicted proteins | sample atmos_gasesECM1C_2_FD_203312 | JGI IMG/M metagenome (GOLD analysis project Ga0307474, IMG submission 203312) | Hardwood forest soil microbial communities from Morgan-Monroe State Forest, Indiana, United States - atmos_gasesECM1C_05 | ecosystem: Environmental > Terrestrial > Soil > Temperate... | reverse complement strand
ATCCGAATAAGCCCGACTAAATCCGGGGCGACCAACGCCACTACTTGATCACTTAGGGATGTACTCCAACTGCATGGATTTCTCGCCGGGCGAATACGTCTTCCCAGTCCAGTGGTAAACCCAATGTTCCACATCCGCGTGGGAAGCACGAGGGCTATGACGCTCTACAGGAACAACCACCTCAATACCACGCTCGGTCACAGTAAATCTGGCTAGAAGGCCCAGATTGTCACAGAATCCATGTCCCTCGGGTGTAGAGTCTGCGCTCCACACCTTCATGAATCCACTAGCCTTAGAAAACACAGCCAGGGTCAGACAGCGCGGCTCGCCTTCGGAGGTCACCAGCAGAAGCTGGTTACGGTCGGCAAGGGAATTGGCATCCAGCGTTTGGATTTGGGAGTCATCATCCTGTTCGTCAGCGAAATGCGATATTGATCGCCAGAGCCGATGGATAGCGCTGCTCGACAGGCCCGTTCTCTTCGCCCACTTCGCTTCATTTTCTTGACGCTGAAGGACCGAATCTTGCGCGTGCATGGCTATTAAAGCCACCGCCATCGCAAGTAGAACTAAGCCTCGCTTCATCACGCGGGATGGTAAGTCAGGTTGACTCAGAAATGTACGCTCGTGGATCCGGATTTTGGCGAACAAACGGCGCAAGCTTGTGCTAACGCCTGTGGGTGTTGAAAAAGTCACTTCGGTTAGCAGGATGAGATTCAGCAGAAGCATGCTAGAAGAAAGCATCCGCCCATGCTCTGTTTGATTCTGATCGTCGGAGGCCTGCTGATTATGATGGGACAACACGACCGCTCGGAAGCGTTGTTCTACTACTTCCGGCTGGAAGATGAGGTTCCAGAAACCCACCTGCTGCGGCTCATCGAAAAACACATCAGCTTCGCCTTTGTGCGCGAAAGGCTGAAGGACAGCTACAGCGAGACCGGCCGTCCGTCCATTGACCCGGAGCTTCTGCTGCGCATTCTTCTGATCGGCTATTTGTACGGCATCACTAGCGAGCGCAAGCTGGTGGAGGAACTGCGCATGCACCTGGCGTGGCGCTGGTTCACCGGTCTGGGATTCGATCAGGAGGTCCCGCATCACTCCACGTTCTCGAAAAACCGGCACGGACGGTTTCAGGAATCGAAGCTGTTCGAGGAACTGTTTGAACAGATCGTGCGCCAGTGTGTGGAAGTGGGATTGGTGCAGGGCAAGCACTTGTCGGTCGATGGCAGTTTCGTGGAGGCGAATGCAGCCAAGAAGAGCCGGATTCCGCGGCAACAGTTGGCGGAAGCCGCCCAGGTGAACCATACGGTGAGGCAGTATCTGGTGGAACTGGAACAACAAAACCCGGTGGAAGAGCCGGTGCATCAGCAGGATCAGGTTTCGACCACCGATCCCGATGCCACCTACGCCACCAAGGGTGGCCCGCCCGCCCGGCTGGGCTACTACGACAATTATCTGGTCGACAATCACAGTTGCGTGATCGTGGGAGTACAAGCAACGGCAGCACGGATGAGTCAGGAAACGGTGGCCGCGCAGGACATGCTCACTCGTTTCACGCAATGGCAAGGCGGAGAGCCAGACTCGGTAGCGGCCGACACGACCTACGGGAACGGGGAGTTCTTGCAATGGTTGGCGGATCGGAGCATCACGCCCTATATGCGAACTCGCGACAGTATTCACAGAAAGAACAGCCCGTTCTACGGACCTGAGCGGTTCACGTATCAACCCGAGAGCAATAGCTATCGCTGTCCTGCGGGGCAGCCACTGAACTATGGTGGCCGTAACACGCGAAACCGCACCTATGCCTACATCGGGACCCGCAAACGCTGCGGTGCGTGTGCGCTCAAAGCTCAATGCACCAGCGGGGCGTTTCGCTTTCTTGCCATCCACATGGACGAGCCCGCCCGGCAACACGCACGGGAGTTGGCGAAGACGCCAGAGTTCGCCAAGGCGCAGCGGGAGAGAAAGAAGGTGGAAGCGCTGTTCGCGGAACTCAAGAATCAGATCGGATTGCGCCGCTTGCGCTTGCGCCGACTGAAGTTCGTGCGGGAGCAGTTCTTTCTGGCAGCTGTTGCCCAGAACATAAAGCGGCTCGTGCGGTTTCTCAGCCAACCGACAACCCCTACTGTGGAAGCTGCCACTTAGATGGGGTGAGAGCAAAGAACTCGGCCACGGCTATCATCGCAGCCGAAAACATTCCAATCGCGGACTTTTTCAACACCCACGCCTGATTACAACAATTGACGTGCATTCGTGCGGGAAATGATGGATACCACCTCATACGGGGTCAGGTCCGCCGAAAGGGGGTTCAATCTTTTGCGATCAGTCGGCGGTCTACGTGCGGATTATTGCGAGGTTGGCCAGTGCTAAGCTCACACTTCTCCCCCGGAGCGGCTCCGCAAGTCGGGCAGCGGACGGCGAGTAACTGTTTTGGGCTGAGTTCCTTTTTCATCGCAAGCCCCATGTGCCGTGGTCAACTAGACCGGTTGCGGGGAACCCAATCTAGGCGTACCGAATCAGCCGACACCTTCAACCTTCGCCGATTTTCCCTGGTTTACGCCCTTCTGACAACGGACATGGGCCGATTTTGCAGAAAGGCGCTGATAAGGGCGCTATTTATTTGCAAACCGCCGTTGTAGTAGACGAAGCCCTTCTTCTTGAACGCATTCATGAATTTACTTACCCTTGCGCGGGTGGTACCAACCATCTCCGCGAGGGTTGCTTGGCTTACCTTTAGGGGGATGTCCGACTTTGATTCCTTTGTTATTTGCCCAAACAACAACAAAACTCGTGCCAGTCGCTTTTCGCTGAAATTGAAGAATTGATCTGCCAGGTCTTCCTCGACTCGAATAACTCTGGAAAGCAGATACGCATTAAGCAATGCAGCAAACTGCGGGTCGCGCTTGAGTGCGCGAAGCGATCTCTCCTTCTGCAAGCGAGTGATATTGGAGGGCCCAATGGACCTCGCGGTGTACATCCGCAGCGATTGCCCTCCAAGACATCCTTCGCCAAAAAAGCTACCCCGCGGCAGGACGGCGATTATCGCTTTTTTGCGACGGGTAGCGGCCATCGTGAGCTTCACCGTGCCGCTCTGGATGTAGAACACAGCATCGGCTCTGTCCCCTTGCGCAAAAATGATCTCATTGTCTCGGTAGGTCCGCACAGTCATCCCATCCCGGAACTTTTTGCGGAAAACTGTGGAACTGAAACCGAGAGTTTGTTTCGCCATCTGTCTCCCCGGCACGATCAATTCACGTGAGTGCCGTTCTCCCAATAGAGAAAGAGGCTAAATCATATGGCTAGGGAATCTGGCCAGGCCGGTCAATATAGGTCATACACAATTGCACACAGTACCTAAATGGTTAATCTCGGGCGAAACTGCACACAAGTGAGACTTCGGGTAAGGCCTGAGGGTCAACTGGCGTAACATCCCCATTACACTCATTGAGGTTCTGTACTTTTTTTCCTCTGCTGTAGGAATCTTGGCAACAGCGTGAACCACTGGGCATAACCAGCTACCACAAAGAGAAGCCATGTCGCCGCCATTTCAGGCTTGCTAGAGGATGGGAGCGAGAAACCGAAGAGCCCGAGAATCATTCCCGTGAAAGTGAATCCCGCGATGACGAGGAGCGAAGCGGGAAAAGACAATACGATCATCTCGAAACCTAGTCCCTCCTCCAGTTGCCAATCAGAAAGGCCTCGGTACCCCTTATACGCTTCAATCAGAGCTACAACACAAATGGAAATCCAGATGGCCTGAGCCGCAATCCACAAGATCTTCTTCACAACTAAAGATCGTAACCGAATGACAGTCTTGCGAAATAGTCAAGACGAGCAGCGTGCCGTACTGGTGTAATATCTCCATTACGCTCATTGATCCCCAAAGGGCGAATAAACTATTATCCGACCGATTCGATCGGCCAGCCGTTTCCTGCTGCACGCCTCACCTTTTCAGCCAATTTCCATCGCAGGTAGAGGGGGATGTTCAACTCATGCCCTAAGCTGAACCGCACAAACCGGAAGAACAGAATTCGTCGTTGCGAAACCGTGATTTCATTCCACGGCACTAAAAGTGGTGGATGCCTGAAACGGAAGAGTGGCATCGTTGCTAGATACAGGCCATCGGGGTTGCAGCCCACCGTAAGGCAGTTTCCATAACCTGCGAGTCCACGCATTTGACCGCTCTGCCCTGTCCACCGCTGACCCTGAAACGGTTGCTCGAAACGGAATCGTTTGGCCAAGGTCGCCCACCCGCCAATGAAACTGATAACTGCGGACACGAGCAACCAGAGCGCCAGGAAACAGACCGGGAAGATAATCCACAGCGCGGAGTGATGTTGATCCAGCCAGTTCTGCATGTTTTAAAAATGCTGACAATCCGAGGACGGGATAATTCTATCCGTTCGACAAGCACCGCCGTCTTAACTGTTGAAAAATCCGCACCTCATGCGGGTTTCAGCGAACAAACGGCGCAAGCTTGTGAGAACGTCATCTCTAACAATGTCGTCGGTGTCAAGCAATTGTCGAGCACGCTTCGGCCTGCACCCGCCAGCCATCTCTTCGATCACCCACCGCGATCAAAGATTCTTTGCGTTCTTCAAGCGAACTCTGCCTTTTAATCTTATTCTCCGCTGCTGGCGACCGACTAAGTAGCGCCTAAAACCTGATTCCGATATATACTTGCCGCCCTTTAGGACTGCCCGAGGAGTGCTGAGAGGTAATAGCTGCCTCCCCTCCTAATGATGACGCCCAACCTGACACAAATCGGCGAACACACTCGCCGCATCGTCGGCTTCCGCCTGCTGCCTTTCTTGTTCATTCTGTACATCGTTAATTACGTAGACCGCACGAACTTGGCCTACGCGGCGGTGGGCATGTCGCGCGACCTGGGGTTCAGCGACCACGTGTTTGGCCTGGGCGCAGGAATCTTCTTCATCAGCTACCTGGCACTGCAGATTCCGGGAGCGCTGCTGGTAGAGCGCTGGAGCGCTCGGCGCATGATATCGGCCACCATGATTGCCTGGGGCTCCCTCACCGTGCTGACCGCGCTGGTGCACACTCCCTCGCAGCTCTACCTGGCGCGTTTCGTGCTGGGCGCAGCAGAGGCGGGCTTCTTCCCCGGCGTCATCGTGTATTTGAGCCACTGGTTCATTTTCGAAGACCGCGCCAAGGCCACCAGCAACTTCATGGGCGCCATTCCGCTGTCAGCGGTGCTGGGATCACCGCTGGCGGGCTGGATTCTGGGCCGCGGCTGGCTGGGGTTCTCGGGATGGCGCTGGCTGTTTGTCGTCGAGGGAGCCCCGGCGATTCTGCTGGGAATGGTTGCATTCTTCTTTCTGACCGATTGGCCAACGGAATCCGCATGGCTCACCGCCGAGCAGCGGAAATGGCTCGATCAGAAACTTAAAGAGGAGACACCGCCTTGCACTGCCTCTATCACGGTGTGGCAGGCCATGCGGTCCCCGACGATTGTGTGGATGGCTGCACTTACATTCCTCGCCTACGTCGGCCAGTACACATTCGTCTTCTGGTTTCCCACCATGCTGAAACGGCTGACGGGCTTCACCGATATGCGCGTGGGGATTGTGGGCGCTCTGCCCTTCCTGGCCGCTTTCGTGACTATGCAGGTCAATGGCTGGCACTCCGATAAGCAGGCGGAGCGACGTTGGCATGCTGCAATGCCTCTGTTCGTTGCCGGGATAGCCTTTTTCTTCCTCTCCTTTCCGGGCCATTCGGTTGTGTCCACCATTGCTTGGTTCACGGTCGCGGGCGTTGTGACAGCTTATCTCTCCACCTTCTGGGCAATCCCCACCGAGATCTTGAGCCAGGCAGAAGCAGCCACGGCGGTGGGACTAATCAACTCGGTCGGCAGCATCGCGGGATTTGCCGGGCCTTACCTCTTCGGCTACCTGTACACCCGTACCGGAGCGTCATTCTCTTTGGGACTGAGGTTTGTGATGGCGGCGGTGATCATCGCAGGGTTGATGATTTTACGAATTCCCAAAGCGAAGCCCAGGATCAGCGCAAGTCAAATTGTGAGACCTGTCCCCGTCAGTTCTTAGCAGGCTCGCTTGGCGGAAGGAGAACACGAAAATCCCCAATTTCAAGCATTGATCCGAAAGCTACGGTTCACAGAGTTTTCCGGAATGAGTCGCGCCTCCGGGACCGGAAGCGCTCACGCTGGCAAGACTTGTGGGGGAAGGGAAGAACTCAGTCGCCGCTGGCGTGTGTTTGGCTGGGAATGAGGACCGAGGCGGTCTCTTGCTGCGTGCGGTGTCCAAAAGCATCGAGGATGCCGTTGACCACCCAGCTCGCCGCCAAAACCCCAAGCCCGACTGCAGCCACTACTGTGGAAAAAAGTACCAGTGTTGCCACAAACGCGTTCAACTTTGGCCCGCTTTCTCTTAACCCGTGTTCGAAATTCGCCTTCTACAAAACCCCTGGGCCAACTTGCCGCGGCTCTCGTTCACTCTACCCCGCGTTGACGCTGGCCGCTGTTGACCGATAAGATACCTATGTAGAAGTGCGCACTCCTACTTTCCAACAATCCTGAGCACCCGTCCATATTACGAAGGGGCATTACTGCGGTTCTCTGATGGCCATCACCAAGATTTCGGTGCGCGGGGCGCGCCAGCACAATCTTAAAAACATTGATGTAGAAATCCCTCGTAACACCCTTACGGTGATTACCGGGCTCAGCGGGTCCGGGAAATCCTCGCTCGCTTTCGACACCATTTACGCCGAAGGCCAACGCCGCTACGTCGAAACCCTTTCCGCCTATGCCCGCCAATTCCTTGATCAGGTGGAACGTCCTGATGTCGACGCCATCGACGGCCTCAGTCCCGCCATCTCGATCGAGCAGAAAACCACCAGCCGCAGTCCCCGTTCGACCGTCGGTACCATTACCGAAATCTATGATTACCTTCGTCTGCTTTACGCTTCCATCGGGGTCCCGCACTGCCCCAAATGCGGACGCCCCATTGCCCGACAGTCCGCCGAACAGATTGTCCAAAGGGTCATGACCCTGACCCCGGAAGACCGCGTCATGGTCATGGCTCCCATCGTCCGTGGGCGCAAGGGCGAGTTCAAAAAGGAGATGGAAAAGCTCGTCCAGCACGGCTTCACCCGGGCCCGTGTCGACGGCGAACTGCTCAACCTCGAAGATGAAATCGCGCTCGACAAGCGTAAGAATCACACCATCGAAGTTGTCATCGATCGCCTGCTCGTGAAACCCGGCATCGAGCATCGCCTCGAAATGTCGGTCGGACTCGCCATGAAACTTGCCGGCGGCCTGGTTCAGGTCGCGGTCGTCGGCGGTGAAGAGACGCTCTACTCCTCGCGCCTCGCCTGTCCCGATTGCGGCATCAACGTCCCGCAACTCGAGCCGCGCTCGTTCTCCTTCAACAGCGCCTATGGCGCTTGCCCCGAGTGTCATGGCCTCGGCAGCAAGTACGATTTCGATCCCGCGAAGATCATCGTCGATTGGTCGAAGCCGCTGCTCGATGGCGGCCTCGGCCCCGGCTCGGGTTCCCAGAACTTGCAGCACATGCTCCAGATCGCCGCCGCCGCCCACGGCTTCGAACTCTCCACGCCCTTCGAGAAATTTCCCGACAAGATCCAGAACCTTCTTCTCTACGGAGAAGCAGGCAAGGGGGGCAAGACCGGGTTCAAGGGCATCCTCGGCTACCTCAAGCAAAGTCTCGAAGAATCGACTTCCGACAGCTATCGCGAGTGGCTCCTCGATTTCATGTCCGCCACTCAATGTCCCGCTTGTCACGGCAAGCGTTTGCGACCGGAAAGTCTGGCCGTGAAAGTCAACGGGATGTCGATCGCCGACTTCACCGGCCTCTCGGTCGCGCGCTCGCTTGAAGTCGCGAAGAAGATCCAGCTCAAGGGTCGCGAGGAACTGATCGCCGGCCGCATCATGCACGAGATTGTCGAGCGCCTGCAGTTCCTCAACGCTGTCGGCCTCGGCTACATTTCGCTCGACCGCTCGGCCGCCACACTTTCCGGCGGCGAGGGCCAGCGTATCCGCCTGGCAACGCAGATCGGCTCAAAACTCCGCGGCGTACTCTACGTGCTCGATGAGCCTTCCATCGGCCTGCACCATCGTGACAATGATCGCCTGCTGTCCGCGCTCGAAGAACTGCGCGATCTCGGCAACACCGTTCTCGTCGTCGAACACGATGAAGAAACCATCCGCCGCGCCGACTACGTGATCGACCTCGGCCCCGGCGCCGGCCGCCACGGCGGCAACCTCGTCGCCCACGGCACCCCTGCCGACATCATGAAAGCGCCCAACTCGCTCACCGGCGCCTACATTTCCGGCAAAGTGCAGATCCAGATGCGTCCCGAACGTCGCCATACCAACGGACACGCGGTGTCCGTTCTCGGTGCTCGCGAAAACAACCTCAAGAATCTCGACGTGACCTTTCCGCTGGGTGTCATGACGGTTGTGACCGGCGTCTCCGGCTCGGGCAAATCGACGCTCGTCAATGACATCCTTTACCGCGCCCTCGCCCGCCAACTTTACCGTTCGCGCGAGGAACCCGGACAGCACAAGGCCATCTCGGGCGCCGAGGCTATCGACAAGGTCATTCGCATCGATCAGTCCCCCATCGGCCGTACCCCGCGTTCCAATCCGGCCACCTACACCGGCGTCTTCGCGCTGATACGCGATCTCTACGCCATGCTCCCCGAATCTCGCGAACGCGGCTATAAAGCTGGCCGATTCTCCTTCAACGTTTCTGGCGGACGCTGCGAAGCCTGCCAGGGCGAAGGCCAGCGCCGCATCGAAATGAATTTCCTGCCCGATGTCTATGTCGTCTGCGAGGTCTGCAATGGACGCCGCTATAACCACGAAACTCTGTCCGTGAAGTACAAGGGCTACTCCATCGCCGACCTGCTCGAAACCCCGGTCTCCGACGCGCTGCAGATCCTCGAAAACATTCCGCACGTCAAACAGAAACTCCAGACCCTGGTCGACGTCGGCCTCGGCTACGTCCATCTTGGCCAGTCCGCGGTCACGCTTTCCGGCGGAGAAGCCCAGCGCATCAAGCTCGCCCGCGAACTCTCCAAGCGTCAAACCGGCAAGACGCTCTACCTGCTCGATGAGCCCACCACCGGCTTGCATTTCGACGACGTCAAGAAACTCCTCGACGTGTTGCACCGCCTCACCGACCTTGGGAACACCATCATCATCATCGAGCACAATCTCGACGTCATACGGAACGCCGACTGGATCATCGATCTCGGCCCCGAAGGTGGCGAAGATGGCGGCCGCCTTATCGCCCAGGGCACGCCCGAGCAGGTTGCGCGCGTGAAGAAGTCCTACACCGGCCAGGCGCTCGCTCACTACTTCAACGGCAATGCAAGCCTGCGCAAAGCCTAGCCCGGACCCTTCTCAACTTTCTCGCTGGCGGAAAGCCTCGTCTTCCTGCAATATCAGCGGGGAAAAGTACGCACCCGGAGGCTCTGTGGGGAAGTTCGTTGCACAACTGCTTTTGTGCGCCTGGGCTTCGCTGGCCGCTGCGCAGAACAGCGAAACCATCGATCGCCTCTCCGTCACCTCGCTTGCGATCGCGGTCGTCCACGGCGACACCTCCATCGGCAGCGCGACCGGTTTCGTGTTACGAAAAAACCAGAACTACTATCTAATCACCAATCGCCACGTCGTCCTCAACTGTGCCGAAGACACCAGTCCCAACAACGTCGGCGGCTGGATTTGTGCCGACAAACTCAAGATTCTCCAAAACACCGCCGGACGTCTGGGAGACTGGTTCTGGGTCGAAGAAACTCTCTACGACGACAGCAAGCACAAGCGCTGGCTCGAACACCCGACGCTGGGCGCCTCCGCTGACCTCGTCGCCCTCCCGCTGAAGAACACCGACGGTGTTGCCTTCTATCCCCTCGACCTCGGCCTGCGCAATTCCGACATGCAACTGGCGCCCGGCGACCCCGTCAACATCGTGGGCTTCCCCTTCGGCGAGACCCAGGGTGGAGGACTGCCCATCTGGAAAACCGGCACCATCGCCAGCGACCTCGACATCAACTACGGCGGCAAACCCAAGTTCCTCGTCGACACCACCGCCCGCTCCGGCATGTCCGGCTCTCCCGTCTATGCCCGCCGCTTCACCCAGCCCGACAAGTCCGGCGCCGGCAGTGAAAGCGTCACAAAATTTCTCGGTGTCTACTCCGAAGAAAACCAGGCCCTTGAACTCGGCGCCGTCTGGAAAGCCGAAGCCGTCGCCGCCCTATACGACTCGCTGCCCTAAACTCTACGGTCCTCCCCCCATCCCCGATACATTCACCACCCTGCCGTTCGCATCGAAGTCCACCCGGAAGGTGTTTCGCACCGGGCCCGCGAAGTATGTGAACTGGCTGTTCCAGCTCTTGCCGTTGTTCATCTGCTGCCCGATAAACTGGACAAACTCTTCTTTCGAGTACATTGTCTTGTCGTACTTCGCCGCCCGATACGTCGGCGCACCAGGGTCCTTCGCGATGCTGAACGATCCAAATTCCTTGGTGCTTTCGTCCAGGTAGGAATTGATGCAGAGGTTCCAGCCCTCCACAGTTCCGAACACGCTGGTCAGGCTCATCCCGCGCGACACTTTCCCGCGATCGCGGTAGGCCCGCACGTAGCCAATGATGGTCGGCACCGAACCGGCCACCATCAACCCGGCAACCACCAGTGCGATGCGGGTGCCCCTTGTCATGACTCCAGCCCTCGTCGGAATCTTAGCCTCATTTCCCTCGCGAACCGCTATTACTAGGCAGGTACCGCCGCGAATCCCGTTCAACCAATCACAACGCCGTCGGGAACACCTCACTTCTTCTCGCCCGCGCCCTCCATCAGCATCGGCCCCTCCGACTTCTGCAGCTCCGCCGCCACCTTCTCCATCTGCCGCATTGCCCGCAGATGATTCCGCCCCGCAATCTTGCGCACATCGTCATCGGAATACTTCCTCCGCAATAGCTCCGCAAACAGGTACGGATAGCGCGTCACATCGTCCAGTCCCTCGGCCATCGACTTCTGCCCCGCGTCGTAGTAGTCGGCCCCCACGCCAATATGTTCGATCCCGGCCACGTCCCGGATGTGATCAATATGATCCGCCACCTCCGCGATCGTTGCCCGCGGCGCGGGATGTTCTGCTTCCCACTTCTTGATCGCTTCATCGACGGCCTTGTCCGTGTCGAAACGCGGATGCAACTCTCGCAACGCTTCGGTTCGCTGCTGTGCCCACTTCAGCCGCCGCGTCGAAATGAACTCGTTGATGAAGTTCACATGCGCGACACCGCCGTTGGCCGCAGTCTTCTTCAGCACATCGTCGGGCACGTTGCGCGGATGCGGATTTACTCCATACGCACTCGAATGCGAAAAGATCACCGGCGCTCGCGTCGCCGCCAGCGCATCGCGCATGGTATCGGCGCTCACATGCGATAAGTCCACAAACATGCCCAGCCGGTTCATCTCCCGTACCACCTGCTTACCAAAGCCAGTCAACCCGTAATGCTCGGGCCGGTCGGTCGCTGAATCCGCCCAGTCGATATTGTCCCAGTGCGTCAGCGTCATGTAGCGCGCCCCCAGTTCGTGGAACATGCGCAGCGACGCCGGGGAGTTTTCAATCATGTGCCCGCCCTCCACCCCCATCAGGCACGCGATCTTCCCCGCTTTGTGAATTCTCTCGATATCGTCCACGGTCCGCGCCTGCTCGAAATCCGCTTGGCTGCGAATGAGCCGCAGCGCAACATCGAATTCGCGCATCGCCTCGTGCAGGGAAGTGTGCGTCCGCTGCGTCGCCGACTCCACAAAGACCGACCAGTACTGCGCCCCTACCCGCCCTTCCCGCATCCGCGGCACGTCCGCGCAGAGTGTCGGTTGCACCTTGCCCAGATCAAACCGCGCCAGATCGCCATGCTGTTCCAGCAACATCGACGGCAAGTCGTTGTGCGTGTCGATGAATGGCGCCTCCTGCAAAAGCGCGCGCGCCCGCTCCAGCAAGGCCGGGTCCGCCGCCGGAGATTGCGCCGCCGCATTCGAAGCGCTCCCTTGCGAAAACGAATCCGCCAGCACCCTTCCCGACGCCGACTCACGGCCCACCCACGCCCAAGCCGCAACCGCACTCACCTGCCCCAGAAAATCCCGTCGTGAGAACACGAATTCCTCCTTCGCCCCGGCGGGAGTATATCGAAACTCTCCCCAGCCCCAGGTAGCCCAGAAAGCCGCCTTACCGCTCGTGGACTCGGCAAACGAATTGGGCGATTTCGGCCAGCGGGTGCACTCGCCTGGTCGTTGCACGGAAGCTTCCGCATCGCAGAGATGGCAGTTGGCGTAAATGGATCAGCAGACGATCCCTTACGCCTCCCGCGGCATCGCCCCCGCGAGCAGAAAGACAGCACCGCAAAACATCAGGGTATCCGCCATGAAATTGAAGCCAACCAGGCTGGCGCGTTCCACGACCCCGATCGGCTCGTAGACGACCAACTCGATCAAGAGCACGGTCAACCCCACCCACGTCGCCGCTGCGCGGGTCTTCTTGCCAAGCAGCAGGGGGATGCCCGCCACCAGGTAAGCCACTGCTGCCAGATATGTCCAAAGGGCGTGCCCGTAAATCCACTCGGGAGTCACGCGATTCAGCGGAATGGCGGGAACGTAATTGCCATGCTTGAATTGCTCGAAGCTGAAAAAGAGCACTGGAATCGCAACGAAGTATCGCGCAATCTTCGCAAGGATGCTGTGCTGGCGCGACTGACTGGTGGGGCTGGCGGCCAGCGCCAGCGCGCCGCCGCTGAAGGACAATTCCCGCAGCGCGAGCGTCACAGCAAACCGATTCCGCGGGTCTTCTACCCAAGCGGGGACATCCATCAGCGCTACGAAAAGAAAAAACGTCAAGGCGAGCAAAGTCCCCGAGAGACCCGCCTGAATCCGCGTCACGATGCTGAGCGCAGCCGCGATAAAGCAAGCCCCGACGAACAATGCCCAAAACTGATGCCACGGAATCCACTCTGGTATGAGCGACGCGATGTTACTGGTCAGCGTGAAATGTTCGGTCCCGAAGGCCGCGAGTGGTGCGGCATAAAACATCGGCCCGAACAGAATCAGCTTGTCGAATCCTTGTGCCTTTTGCCAATCGCCGCGAAGAAGAATCTTGCCCAGCCCGATGGCAAGAATCGCGCCAAAAGCGACATAGCACCAAATTACCTGGCTGGGGAGTGCGAAGACAAACAGGACTGCCGCCGAATGCTCTAAGCCACCGCTCACGATGACTCCTTTCCGCTCTTCGAGCAACGGATTCTACTATCTTCTAGGGGCAAGGCCGTGGATTGCTGAATAAATCATCCATCCATACCCAAACCTCAGGCCGGTCCAACGAGCGTGATCGCTTGATTACCTCAACTATTGGCTGAATGAAAAGAAAGGTGTATACCTGCTTCTCTCGCAAGCCGCCAACGAGAGCGGGGCTGCGATGGGCAGTGGGCTGCGGAATAAACGTCGATTGCGCATTATCGCATTGGGGGCGGTTGTGAAGCGGATCGTCAGTTTACTAGTGGCTGTCGTTTTCTTTCTCTCGCCCGATATCGCGGCGCAAGAGCACATTGCAGATCAACCCCCTCGTTTCCATCTGATTCAAGTAGTCGAAGCAACTTTCCTGGAAAAAGTGAATGACACGGCCCGCCAGGGGTATCGCCTGATCGCAATGACTGCTGTGCCCGGTAGCCTCGTGGCGATCATGGAGCGAACTAAAGAACCGCCAACACATTTCAACTACCTTGTTGTGCCCGTGCGAGGCACCAAAAGCAAGTATGAGACCGCAGGAAAGACGAAAACCGAAGTAGCCCAGCAACTCAATGCCGCGGGTGAAAAAGGCTATCGCCTGCACATGACGTTCGGGAATATGGCGGTGATGGAGTCAAGTTCAGATCCCGGGACGCATTATCAATATGCCCTGACCTCGCCAGGCGGCTTTGGATATTTCAAAAAGGATGAAATCTCCGACTTAATCTCCGCCGGATACCACTGGGCCGCCACCGCCACCACGTTCCTGATGTTTGAGAAGGCCGTACATTCCAACAACGCACGCGAGGCTTCAGAAACACCGCCCCAGGCGGTTCCTTACCGCCGATTCACTTTCCCTGAAAACAACATCGTCAGAAGAGACTTGCCCGAGAAGCAGTTGCACAAGTTGGCGTCGGAAGGCGCCCGTGTGGTTGATTTCTTCGGGTCCCCGATGCAGATGATCCTGGCAATGGAGGAAACCGTTCCTCCCTCGCCGCCTTATCAGTACATCGTGCTCAAGCCAAGGAACCAGGCGTCGCCCTTGGCGCTGCACGCAAAGATGTCGAAGGTGGAAACTGCCGATCTTACTAGCGCTGGACAACAAGGCTTTCGACTGCTATCGCTAAGTGCACCTGCGCCACCCTTTGTGATGGAGAAAGCTCCGGGTAGTACGAAACACTATGAGTATCAGTTGATCACCGCGACGAGACTCCCGGAATTGGCCGAGCAGCTGAATAGCCCAGGCACGAATAGCTTCCACGTAGCGAAACTGGCGGCAACCGATGAAGGCTTCCTTGTCGTCCTGGAAAAATTTGATGCCGAATAACCTGATTCCCCGCGCTGCCAGACTGGCCGCGTTTACTTTGCTGGCAGCTAGCGTGTACCCGGTGCCTCAGCACGAGCCGGATGCCGATTCTGCGCAGCAAGGCCGCTGGAGCGCGGTTTATCAGGCTGGAGCTGCACGCTGGGGCTTCGGTACCCACGTCCGGATCGCGATCGCCAAGGACCAACTGATTCTTGCCGGGAAAAAAGCTGCACCGTTTTCCATCCCTGCCTCTGCCATCACAGCAGTCTCGTCCAATTTCACCTCCGAGCATACGGTCACCCGCAGCCAGGTGGAGGCCTGGGGTGGTTTAGCGCAATTCAGTCCCTACACCCTGATATTTCTTCCCTTCGGGATTCCCGTCATGGCGGCAACCTACCCGATTAAATCGAAGTACGCCTATATCAGCGTCTTGTGGAGCGAAAAGGGCACCGATCAGGAAGTGCAGTTTCGGCTGGATCGCAAGGATTATGATCCGTTCCTGAAACAGCTGCAAAAGTCGACTGGCAAAGAGTGGAAAAATCTCGAGAGCGAATGGGAGAGACTGAGGCAGGCGCTCGCAGCCGGTACAGATCATCCCATACGACTCCGACTGGATCGCAAAGTTCGCATGGGGAATGTGGAGGTGAAGCCCGGGACCTATCAGCTGATCATCCTGGCGGGAACCGCGAACCAGGGAGACGGGTATCTGTTCTCCAGCGAGCAAGTCAACATGGAGCACCTCATAAGCACGAGCCGCGTCGAGATCGCCGCATCTTCAAACGACAGCCAAGCCAACGATGTGATCTACAAGCAAGACGACAGCGGCGTCAGCCGAATCTCCGAAGTACGGAGTTCCGGACAAGCGTTTTGTTTCCCTTGAATCGTCGCACTGACTGAGAGCAACGGTCTGACGCGATCTCCCCATTTCGCCAATTGCGAGCCCGGTGAGATTTTTTGGAATTGCCTGATAGCAACTGCGACCATGTGCAACTAGCGAAGGAGAGCACATGAATTATCCACGCCTTGTGTTAGCTGCGCTTGCCACTCTCATTGTATTTTTCGCCTGGGGATTTTTGACGGAGGGCTGGCTCCTGCGTAAGGATTTCGCAGTTTCGGCGGCGCTCTATCGAACATCGGACCTGCAAATGAAGTACATGCCTTTCGGGTTGGCCTCCGTGTTGGTGGCGCTGTTGGTCGCGGTTGTGATCTATGCACGCTGGTGCGGAGCCACATCCGGGGCTGCGAGTGGACTGCAGTTCGGCTTTCTAATGGGAGTGTTCGTCGCATGCGTCCACCCGATTTCCAATCTGATTACCATGAACATGGATATGAAGCTCGGCTTGGAAATCGCAGCAAGCAATACTGTCGGGTGGGTACTTGCAGGACTCGTGATCGGTCTCGTTTACAAGCCGCTAGCGCCTTAAAGCTACTCGCACAAAATCTATTACAGCCCTTGGAAACGCCGTGAAAAGAATCCCGAGTGATGATGGGTCGACAGGCAATTTCTTGATTGAGTCGGGTTCGGCCTTAGGGCTTCAATGGACTTGGATGTTTCGGCGCGTAGATGCCGATTTTGCCGCCCCCGGGAAGCGCTAGGGTTGCCAGCTTTCCCCAGCGTTGTTCGCTTACGTCCGAGACCTTGACCTGCTTCGATTTCAGATCACTCAAGGTAGCCGCAAGGTCGTCGCACATGAGGAAAAATTCGTGCTGGTCGTTCTTGTCCGAATCGTGGAAAGCGGCCTCCAGTGGCGGCATGGCGAAAATCAACCAGCCGTGACCGGCATCCACGCAAGGAAACTGGAGCACATCGCGAAAAAAGCCCCGGTCGGCTTCGGCATCTTTGGAATGAATCACGACATGCGCTCCATTGATCAAGCATGCCCCCTGTTTTTCTCGCGGCGGCATATGTTCTCATTGCTGCCGCCGCATTCGCAACCGGACCATTAAGGTTGCTAGTTGGCGAAAGATCGCTATTTTCACTCGTTGATCCATCCCCGCGAATATCTCTGGGCATTCGGCATCGCCGTGAACGCTTGGTAGCTGAATCGGGGGGATCAGGCTGGACTGCACGCACCAGAACACCCCCAGTCTTATCTGTGGCCAATACTCTTTTCCTGCCCGCAAGGGGGACAGTGATCCCCCTGTCAGGCTATTACCCTTGCGGGTTTATCACGTGAAAACTGGAATGGAACAGGTTCTCCCTTCTGTGGGAGGAGTCACTTCTGCTCAGGGCAGACGGTTTCCGGGCCACTTCTTTGGAGGCCATTTCGCCCTTCTAGTGACCCGTCCAGAGATGCGAAAAGAAGAGGCAGTACATGGGCAGCCTACGCTTCGATGCAGTCGTTCGCGCGACTCGCCGTGTACTCAAAACCGCTTCTGACCGGGGTCAATGAGGGTGATCGCCTTGTTCTCGACAGTTCCATGCCTATTTAAGGATAATGCGCAATGCAGTGGCAGATTCCAACGGTGACTGAACTTGAGAACGTTCTTGAGACTTGTCGCAATTTTCGCAGGCTTATTGACGATCGCGGGCGTCAGCAGTTCCCTTTGGGGAGAACCGCAGTCGGCATTAGTGCTTCAGATTGCTCCCTCGCAAAATGCAATACAGCCGGGATCTGCAACCTGGAAGACAGGTGCGCCAGTTTTCTTTATTTTGACGATGAAGAACAATTCACAGCATGTCCTCCATTTCGCATTGACGAATCCCGCGTTCAATTACCGGGCAAAGGTACTTGACTCTCATGGCAAACCAGTTCCTGAAACGGAGAATTTCCGCAAGTTCCGAGAGGCACTCGAGAGCGGACTCTCTTCTACTCGCAATATCTTGGTAGTGCTGAAGCCTCATGAGACCTGTCAGGACACCATTGAAGTGAGTTATCTGTACGACGTAGTTAAACCGGGCGAGTATACGATACAGATCGAACGTGATATGCCCCCGGAGCTCGGTTTGGGCGTCGTAAAGTCGAACGTTGTCAAAATCACTGTGGTCGAGTGATGCTGCGCTACTCTTTAGGGGTGCTGCACATCTTTGCTCGGCGAGCAAAGCGAGTTCAACTGTTGCAAAATCGCGTCTCTGGCAATGTCGGCGGTGTCAAGCACTTTTTGTGCACACTGCAGCGAGCACTCTGCGATTTCCCTTATTGCAGTGCACGACTGATGCAGGGACGCGTTAGAATACTAGAATCTTTCCCGCCACTTTTGTCCCGCTCAGGACGCATAGTTCTGCTGCCGACTTTTCGTTAGAAAGAGGAGTGTCGCATGACTCCGGAAACGCAACAGTCTGAATCCCCGTACTGCGTCAAGATCGAGACCGCGACCGGCAGGACCACTACTGTCCCCATTGCCGTCTTGACACCGAAGCAATTGGAGGACTTCCTTCAGAACGATTTCAAGAGGTTGGCGCAAGAAGCAGGCGCAAAGGGCGCTCGTGTTCATGTAGAGCGCGCCGTAGCCGCTGATTATGAGCAGGTCGTCCGTGAGGTTGCAGCGTGCATGCGCTCCGCCAAGGCAAGCGTGGCGTGATCGGGCTGCGAGCCCTGTTCCCGAGACGAATTAAGGCCATAGCAGCCCGTCTCGCACCGCACGGATTTATGAACTAACCCAGCCAGTTGGTTTCCGCAAATGAGTGTAACGTCTAGTTTCAACGGTTCGAGAGTATCATTTGTCTCGTGTTAGGCCGCAGTGCTGTCGCAATCGTTTGTGGACTCTTGTTAGCCGCCGCCGTACTGGCGCAAACCACCACTCAAAAAACTTCCCCAACAGGCGGGGGGCTTGCTGGGAAGTGCCCCGGACTGCACGCAGGCATCCGCGCACAGATCATGCCTCCCTACACCAAGACTCCGAGCCTCCTGCTCACATTCGTATTGTTGAATGATTCCGAGACGCCGCTTGATGTCGAAGCGGGATCGTGGAGGATAGTCATCAACGGGGACGAACTGAAGGACTCTGGCTGGATATTCGGCAATGGGCCCGCGCCTGAAAGCGGATACAAGGTTCTAAACCCAGGCGAGAGCTACGCGTTTGGGAAGGCACTGCCCATCGCAGAATATTTCCTTCCAAATGGCCAATACAAGGTGAGTTGGAAGGGGCCAGCGTTCCAAAGCCCCACTATCACCGTCACGATAACTCCGGCCTCACATTAGTCGCTCGACCGTTGGCGCAAAATTTCTATTTCGCTCATTGAGGGTGCAAGCCAGCTTGTCTCGCGTCAAAATGCGCGAACAAACGGCGCACGCTAGTGCTATCGCCTGGTTTCGCCAATTGTGAATTCTCTGCCAAATGGTTATTTGCTAAACTCTGCTGTTCATGCGGCCGAAGACCATTAACGCCTGGTTCTTGTCCTTTCTCTTGCCGTGGATTTCTTATCCTGTTTCTGTGCAATCGCAAGTCGCCGAGAAGGTCGCTGAGCACAATACGACTGCGAGTTCGGTATTCCATGTGGGTGGCGATGTCACCGCACCGAAGGCCCTCTATGCCCCGGCCCCGGAATTTTCAGAGGAGGCCCGAAAAGCCGGTTACCAAGGCACCTGCGTATTGTCGTTGATTGTGGGTGCTGACGGCCGACCTAGAGACGTCCTCATGGTGCGCAAGTTGGGCATGCAATTGGACGAAAAGGCGATTCAGGCTGTAAGCCAATGGAAGTTCGAACCGGCTCAAAAAGGCGGCAAGCCCGTCGCGGTCCCAATCGAAGTTGAGGTCAGCTTTCATTTAGATCTAAACGGCAGCAGCAGGCAGATGTTTTCCGTCGAACAGTACGAACAAATGCGCGAAGCTCGTTCGCGCATACAAAGTCAGATTTACAGGACTTCGGGCGGCGAGGAGCCCTTAGTCTGTCCAGCGTCCGCTTCGGACCGACAGGGACCAGCGGTCACGGTTACCGAGGTGATGTTTGAGGTGATGTTTGAAGGTGGTGATTTCCGCCTGCCAATTGTTGATCGGGACCAAATCGCGGCCTCTATCAAACAGGGAATCTACCGTGGCACCGAAGGCGAAGTCGCATCTGAAATCTCTGAAAGAGTGCAACGAGCTTGGCAAAATTCTGGATACTTCACGGCGCGTGCGCATGCGGAAGTCAGGTTGCTAACCAGCGGTCCCAGTAGCGAACGCATTGCCGTTACTATTCAGGTAGACGAGGGCCAGCAATACGGACTGGAGGGAATCCGATTCAGGAACAACAAAGCTCTCACCAACATTGCTACGTTGCGCACTCTGTTTCCA
>Ga0307474_10001080_pt1 | contig 19798 bp, 21 predicted proteins | sample atmos_gasesECM1C_2_FD_203312 | JGI IMG/M metagenome (GOLD analysis project Ga0307474, IMG submission 203312) | Hardwood forest soil microbial communities from Morgan-Monroe State Forest, Indiana, United States - atmos_gasesECM1C_05 | ecosystem: Environmental > Terrestrial > Soil > Temperate... | reverse complement strand
GTGAGGATACGACGGATCGCGGCGCGTTGGTAGTACCGCACGACGGGTTCCGTTCCATGGCACCGCGAATTCTACTGCAGTTCGATGAATATGGTGCGGACGGTGCATTCAGAGGGCCTGCATGCCATATGATGGGAATGACCGACGAAACGTACCGGATCGTGCAGCGCCCTGACGACAGCTACGCAGTGGAAGTCGCAAGGACCGGAGTGCTACCGCAGACTGCAGCGGGCTTTGCCACAGAGGCGGAGGCCAGGGGGTGGGTCGCGCAAGACAAGCGACTATGGGATTCGGCCGATCCATTCCGGACACCCGCCGGCCGAAAGTGGCGTGGCTTTTGACGGCGGGCGGTGATGCGGCGTCCCGCGATCGCTTGGTTCACGCGTCGAAATTACCCGCGACATCGCGCGCTCGATCCGACTGGGCTTCCCGTGACCTATGACGATTGGCTGGCGCGGTCCGGCTATGGCGAGCCGGTTGGCGGGGGCGTGCGCGTGGTCATCGATCCTGCGAAGTTCGCGGCATGGTGCCGCGCGCAAGGACGTGAGGCCGACGCTGCTGCGCGGAGTGCGTTCGCCCAGGTTGTCGCCGACAACGGCCGCAGCCGCGGATGGTGGCACCGCCGGGCCATCCTGCGCTAGCTGGGGTGTGACGCGGCTCCGGTGGCGGACACCGCGGAAACCTCGATCAGGCGCGAATAAACCAGCTCCAGCAGGCGCTCGCGGGCGGAGACGGCGATTTCATCCAGGGAAGGCGTCTGAGCCAGCCGCGCGCGCGCATAACGACGCACCTCATCGAGCGTCGGCACTTGCGGCAGATCGATTTCGGCCCAGAACATCTCCGCTTGCACGCGTGCCGAAAGGAAGCGGGACTTCACATCTGCCCAGCCTGGCGCATGCGCCAGGGCCTCGAGCACCTGATTGGCGATGCTGTTGACCGGAAAGGAAGCCGCGAGCTGGCTGGCGACCTTGTCGATCACCAGACGTCCCAACTTCTGTTCGCCGCGGAGCACCGTCTTCGGCGGCACATGCAGGTCCCAGACGATGCCGAGCCAGGACAAGGCGCGCAACGTGTAGTAGGTCGGGTCGTATTCCCACCAACGGAAGCCCTGGCGGACAGACGCCTGATACGCGTGGTGGTTGTTATGCCAGCCTTCGCCCATGGTCAGCAGCGCCAGCAGCCAGTTGTTCCTGGACTGATCGCCGGTGACGTAGCGTGACCGGCCGACCAGATGCGCGAGCGAATTGATGCTGAACGTGGCGTGCCAAAGCACCGCGGTGCTCCAGCAGAAGCCGACCACAAGCCCCGGCCAGCCGGCGATCAGCCACGTTGACACCCCAAGCACCGCTGCCGGTAGATAGGGCTGCCGATCGAGCCACCGCAACTCGGCAAACCGGCTCAGGTCGCGAATCCCCGCATAGTCGGTGTCGTTGTTGCGAGGCACAAAGATCCAGCCGACATGCGAATACAGGAAGCCGCGCTGTATTGGTGAGTGCACATCGAGCTCGGTATCCGAGTACTTGTGATGCATGCGGTGGTTGGCGGCCCACCACAGAACGCCACGCTGGGCCGACGTCTGCGCCAGGAATGCGAGGATGAACTGGAAGATGCGGCTGGTGCGGTAGGCGCGATGCGAGAAGTAGCGGTGATAACCCGCACCGATGCCGAAGATCCGTGCCAAATACAACGCGACCCCGAGCAGAACCGTGCCTGGTGTCACGCCGGTCCAGAATGCCGCTAGGCATCCCAGATGCACCAATACGAACCCGATGCTCGACGGGTATGCAATGTCATCCGCGTGGTTGTGTCTACCCGCGTTCATCGGGTGATTCCTGTACGGGGGGTGGAAGCGAAATGATACCACGGATCGTGGCCGACGGGGAGGCCGATCATCGGTCATGCCGCCGGTCGGTAGCCGGTGCGGCGGCGCGATCCCTGCTGGCGCCAGTTCGAGGGGCGATGCGCCGGCGTTGATTTTGTCGCCTGGCGCGGCTGCTGCGGCTGTGCAGTTGGCGGCGATCCGCCCGCGACGTCGATCGTGACGCCGGTCATACGCTCGATGGCGCGCAAGGTGCCATGCTCCGCCGCGTCACAGAACGAGATCGCGACACCGCTGGCGCCGGCACGCGCTGTGCGGCCGATGCGATGAACGTAATCCTCGGGTTGGGCGGGCAGATCGAAGTTGATAACGTGCGATATCCCCGTCACGTCGATGCCGCGCGCGGCAATATCAGTCGCCACCAGCACGCGCGCCCGCCCGCTGCGGAAGCGTTCCAGCGCCTTCTGGCGCGCCGGCTGGCTTTTGTTGCCGTGAATGGCGCTGACCTGAACGCCGCCCATGTCGAGCGTTTCGGCAACGCGATCGGCGCCGCGCTTGGTGCGGGTGAAGACGATGACGCGGGACATGGCGGGATCGGCCAGCAGCCGACCGAGCAATGCCCGTTTGGCGGCAGGATCGACGAAATGCACATGCTGCCGGATGGGCAGATCGCCCGATACGGCGCGGGCGATTTCAACCCGCACCGGATTGCGCAGCAGCGTTTCGGCGAGCTTGCCGACATCAGTTGGCATCGTTGCCGAAAACAACGCCGATTGCCGGTTCACGGGTAGCGCCGCGACAATGCGCCGAATATCGCGAATGAACCCGAGATCGAGCATGCGATCCGCTTCGTCCAGGACGAAATGGCGGACTTCGTTCAGCTTCAGCTCGCCGGTTGCCATCAGATCGCAGATGCGGCCGGGCGTGCCAACCACGATGTCGACGCCGCCGCGCATGCGCTGCACCTGCATGGAGCGGCTCATGCCGCCAAGAATGGCGACGGTGCGCTGCTTCAAGTCGCCGCCAAGGCGACGCAGGTGGTCCTCAATCTGGAGCGCGAGTTCGCGCGTTGGCGCCAGGATCAGGGCGCGCGTGGCGTAGCGGTGCGGTTGCGTCGGATTGGCCGCCAGATGCTGCAACATGGGAAGCGCGAATGCTGCGGTCTTGCCGGTGCCGGTCTGCGCGACGCCGAGTAGATCACGGCCCTGGAGCAGGGGCGGCACGGCACTGGCCTGGATGGGGGTTGGTTGGAGGAAACGCTCTCTGTCGAGGGCGCGCAACAGGGGCTCGGCCAGGCCGAGGTTAGCAAAGGTAATCGATGACACTGAGTATTATGGCTCCAGCGCCGGTCGCCACGGCTATTGCTGCGGGCGGAATCCGACGCCTTGATGTTCGCCTGCCCGCGCGACAATGGGGCGAACGCATTAAAATGGAGATTTCCGGGAGGGCGCCCCGCCAAACGGCCGGAGCGCCAATCACGCATTCACGGAAGGCACCGTGTATATCGCCTGGATAGCGAGTAAAAGCAAGACGTATTCGCCACACGCCAACCCGATGTGGTGCGGATCGCTCGGAGTGACAGCAAATCCAGTAGGCTCATGCGGCGCGATATTTTACTCCAGACGATGTAATGGCCAGCCCGCTGCCCCATCTTTGTGCTTGGTCTACCGTGCCGATGGGAGGAGAGCAGTCCTCCCACAGCGAACACAGCGAAAAGAAAATCCGATGCAAACCCCTGTTTGGCTGAAGCCCGGGTTGTGGGGCGCGGCGGTCGGCGCGGTGGCAATCACTATCGTCGGCTTTTCCCAACTCGGCTGGTACACGCCGAGTTCGGCTGACAGTCTGGCGCAGGATCGCGCCGACACGGCAGTCGTCGCAGCGTTGGTGCCATTCTGCGTTGCCAAGGCGCAGCAGGATCCGGATCATGCCACGCTCGTCAAATTCCAGGCCGAGCAATCATCGTATTCGCGCAACGACCTGGTGATGAAGGCTGGCTGGGCGACACTCGGCAGCGCGAAGTTCGGCGACAACGCACTTGCGCGCGCGTGTTCGGCCCAGCTTCATGCGGAAAAGACAGGCTGACGGCGGCCGTCGTCTGCACTTGTCCTACCCGCGCAAGCGGGCGGGCTGAGCGGATACATCGTGCTGATATCACTGGTTCCCTGCTTGCGCGGGAATGAAGGCAGTTTCTTTTACTGGGATATATGATGAGCAAAGCGGAACTCGGTACAAAGTGCACCTGTGCGGGCTGCGGCCAGCGCTTCTATGATTTGAACCGGACGCCGGGCATGTGCCCGAAGTGCGGCGTGGAACAGCCACCAGAGAAGCCGCGCGCGGTTCGGCCGTCCCGCACCTCGTTCGGCACAAGACGCCTGTTTCGGCAACCGGATCCGGTGTTTGCCGCGGAGGAAGCGGAACCTGCGGCAGCGCCTGACCTTGAAGATCCCGACGCGGAAGACACCGAGCCGGCACCCGAGCCGGACGAGGAGATCGACGACGATGTGCTTGAAATCGTCCCGGGCCACGATAAGGAGGTTGCTTGAACAGACAGCGTCTCAGTCGGCCGTCGCTGAAGATCAGCCACCCACTGGGACGGACGGAGTTTGAAGGCTTTATCTTCGAGGTGTGGAATCCGTTTACCGGCGGTTATCAACTGGTGGAATCGGTGCAGGAAGGTTTGCGCCGCGTCGGCGATCTCGCCGCCCTGATCTGCCAGATGTGGCTGCAACGGCACCCGAAGCAGCAGGACCTGACGGACGCACCGGATGCCCCTGGCGACGACGGCGCCGAATGGGCGGAATTACGCGTCAATCCGACGACGTATCGCAGCTACGATACACGGCGGCATGATCGGCCAACGTGGATGCGGGCGGTCGGAATTACGCAGGCCGTGGAGTTGACATGCACCCGCGTCGGCTACGCGATGCCGACGCCCAGTGCGTGAGGTTCAGTCGAACGCTCGCTTGACGCGCGCCCAGTCCTCGATCGCGCGTTCCTCGCCTGGCGTGATCGGGATGACGAGCTGATTCCACCCGGCGCTGCGCAATGCTTCCACGCGCTGCTTCAGTTCTTGCTCGGTGGCGGTGAATGTCGTGTGGCGAATCAGGTCGGCGGTAACGAATTTCTTTTCCTCCGGCTTGACGAAGATGAAGTGTCCTCGATGGTTGGTGAGATAGCGCGCATCCGGCGGCTGGTAGTCGCGCGCCATCCGCACGTAACCCTCGACCTGTTCCGCCACGGATGATGGTACGGGGGAAGTATTCTGCCAGCCTTCCATGTCGAGATCGGCGGCGCGATGCAGCAGCACCGCGGCGCGCGGGCCGGCCTGCGCCAGTGCGCGCGGGCTGTCGGCGGGTTCACCGTCCTGCAGGACGCAGCCGCACGCCCACGCGGTTGCGTACAGGTCGTCGGGACTGCGCCCGGCTGATTGCCAACTTTGCTGCATGCTTTCCAACGCGGACATCGCACCGGGAACGTCGGAGATGAAACTTTTCCAGCCGGCATTCAACTTCGCTGCCAGCGCCTGGGACTTCGGGCCGTAGGCGGAGACGTGCAGGCGGATCGGATCGCGCGTGTTGATCAGGCCGAAATCGGGGTTGAGAAAGCGGATCTTCTTGCGCTTGCCCTCGATGCTCGTCTCCAGCGTCTCGCCATTCAGCAGGCCGTAGACAACACGGATATATTCCTCCATGTCGGCGAGCTTCATCGCACCGAGACCCATGGCGCGGCGTGCGGAGAAGCCGGTACCGACACCGAAGTCGATGCGTCCGGGCGCCATGCCGTTGAGTGTTGCGAACGCGTTCGCCGTCACGGCTGCGATGCGGTTGGACGGCACCAGCACGCCGGTGCCCAGCCGGATGCGCGACGTTTTCATTGCCGCGGCGCCCATGGCAACGAAGCAATCGGCGGTGATCATCTGCGTGTCGAAGAACCAGGCGTGGGTGAACCCGAGTTCCTCCGCGCGCTGCGCCAGCTTCCAGGAATCGCTGGATGTTGCGATGCCGATGCCAAAGTCCATTTTATTGTTCCCCTCGTTCGGGTGGCGAGTATGGGCAGACTGCGCCGGTGTTGACTTGGCCGGTGTTGACTTGGCCGCGTTGACTTGGCTGCCTAGGCGTTCCCGCTGATCGCGCGACAGGCGTGGACAAGCCCCACCATGGCGGGTCAGGGCTGGCGCCAGCCTTCTGTCAGACGCGGATCCAGGTTTCGGAAAATGCCAGCATGGCTGTGCTGATTGCGTGACCTGCGACATCCCGCGGGATCGGTTTGCCCGGCAGCACGCGGCCATTCACCGTGATGGCCGCGTTTTGGCAGCCAACGAACAGGCTCGGCATATGGTGCTGTCCGGTGGCCGACCTGTCAGGGGGCAACGCGAAGCAGAACGGCTCGCCGAGTCCACTCCAGCTTAGCTGCACGTTGATATCCCCGGCCTTCATCGTCTCGCTGTAGCTGCTGGTCGGATCGCCCGATGCCTGCACGCTGTCGAGTTTGCGATAGGCCAGGCCTTGCAGTCCGGGGATGCCTTTGAATGCACCAAAATTGGCGACGAAGTTGGCGACCAGGTAGCGTGCCAGAGGTTCGTTGTCGGTCAGGCACAGATTGGCACGATCGGCCGGTGGGTTCGCCGCTTGCGGCGATTGCATCAGCACCAGCGCGTGACCGCGACCATGCGGCGACAGCACGACGCGGAAGAAACTTGCCAATGTGGTGAATGGTCCGTCCGGGCGTTCCTTCAACGATATCCCCGGGTTCTCGCCCGACCATTCCACGGTACCGGGAAACAGGATCGGATCGGCCATGGCATTGCTCCCTTGTTCAGCAGAAGCCGAGGATCATGCGCCTGCGTCGCGCAGCGTCAATCGGGTACCGCCGCCCGATCGGGGCAATCGCATTTGCATGGCATGGAGCGCTTGTCCCAGGCATCATCTGACGGCAATCAAGCCGACCCGAATTGTGCGGATCAAGCCGGCTAGTTGCACGGATACGCATTTACTGCCGAGCTTCGCGCGAAGCGAACCCGGTTCCTGTCTGCGCAACCGCTGCCGGCAACGTTCAGGTCATTAGTGTTCGGCTTCGATTGACCAAGACGACAAGAAATATCCTTGCCCCATCACGAGTTCTCCAGGAACTCCGCGAAGTACTCCGCCGCGGTGATGCGCCGCCCAACGATGCCGAGCTGATATGCCTGCTCGTTGAATGTCTCGATCGTGGTGCGATTCCTGTCGAAGCCATAGGGATGAAAATCGGCGCCCATCAGAGCCTCGGTTTCTTCCAGCTCTGCGTCCAGCCACGGCGAACCGTACGGGAACGATCGCTGTGCCTTGGTGTAGACGTCGTTGCAGCGCACGAACGCATCGGTCAGCGCGCCGGCAATCCACTTGTTTCGCTCCCATGTTTCCCGCCGCAGCACAATCAGGTGCTGCGGCGGGAACATGCCGGTATTTCGGAAGTAGTCGCGCTCGATGGTGCGAATATCGGGGAACAGGCGAACGATCGGCCCATCCACGGGATGGTAGCGGCGCGGCCTTGGCGGGCTGTAGATCGCGTCCAGCTCGCCGGCGATCAGCATGTCCGACAAGGCATGCCCCGCCGGCGCGGCCCGCACACCATCCGGCAGGGTATAGACGTGATTGGTGATGCGCGGTTCGTCCACATCGCCGATCCACCACTGCAACTGCTCCGGCTCGACGCCGATGAAGCGCAGGAAATGCCGGTACCAGATCGATCCGCTGGCCACCCAGTCGTACATGCCGACGCGCTTGCCGCGCAGGTCGGTGGCTGACTTCACCGATCCGTCCTTGCGCACGTACAGATCGCGCGCGGTAAAGTTGCGCAGCGGGAATACCGGCAGGCCGACCAGGCTGCGGTCGCCTTTGTCGATCCGGCGCAGGTGCCCGGCCATCGATGATTCGCCGCCATGCACCGTTGGGTCGTTCGCCGCCCGGCGCAGCATCTCGGCGCGCATCGGCCAGGAGCCCTCTCGGCCCAGGATCATGGTCAGATCGATGCCGTCCGGCTGCACGTCGCCGGTCGCCAGAGGCATCACGCGCGCATAATCAGCGCACGTCAGGCTGAGCGGAAGATTGGCCATTGCGGTACCCTTGTGTCAGACGAAACGGAAAGCCAGTGCGGAGAAATCATCTTCCAACGGTCCTGGGCGTGCGGCCGCGCGCACCGTGGCGTAAAGGCGGCGCGGGCCACCCGGTGCCGACATCACCGGCAGCAGCGACAGGATCTGTGGTAAGCCCCATACGTGGCCCTCGCGGTCGGTGATCTCGAACACGCCGTCACTGAACAGGAAGAGCGAACTGCCGGGCGGTATCGGCGCGCGTGAGGCGCTGACTTCGCGGTCCGCGGCAATGCCGATCGACGGATTACGCGTGCCGAGTGGCACGGAATGCGATGCACCTGACGACAGCAGGAAGGCCGGATGGTGACCGGCGGTGGCGAAGGACAGCGTGCGCTCCACAATGTCGTAGACGCCATACCACATGGTGAAGAACAGGTTGTTGTGACGCTCCATCGGGAACATGCGGTTGAGGCCGCGGATCACCAATGCAGGGTCGCGGAAATCCACCTCGGGCAACATGCGCTGGCGCAATGTCGTTGCCACAGTCATGGAAAACAGCGCGGCACCCGCGCCGTGTCCGGCAACGTCCATGATGAACGCAGCGAAGTACCGCGTGTCGAGCATCTGGTAGCCGAATGCATCACCGCCGAGGCGCGTGCTCGGCTGGTAAAACCAGTCGGCGAGCACTGGTCCGCTGGTGATCGGGTGGGGCAGGATGGACTGGACGTAGTCGTTTGCCTCGCCGAGTTCGCGATCCAGCGCCTCCCATCCCGCCAACTCCTGCCGGCTGCGTCGATGATAGCCGAGCTCATGTTCGCCGATGGCGATCCGCGCGCCGTCCTGCAACAGGATGGGCCCGGTGGCACGTTCGCCATTCACGAATGTTCCGTTGGTTGAGCCTAGATCGGTCAGCAAGATCTCGTCACCCTGCCATTCGAGGCGGCAATGCTGGCGCGACACCGTGCTGCCATCGAGCGTCAGTTCACTAGGAGCAGTCCGCCCGATGGTGAGCGGCAGGATCTGCAGCGGAACATGTCGGGGGGCGCTATTCTCGGCCAGCACGAGCAGCAGATGTGCCGGCGCGTCCAGTGACGCGGGTACGGGCGCCGCGGACGGGCGAAAGCTGATGGTCCGGTCGGCAAAATCTTCGTCTGCGTCGGGCACGGCTGCTCCGTCCACGTCCGGCCAATGCCGATACTGTGAACGGATGCTGCGGTGCAATCAAGCAATCTGCGTGGACCGCCTTTGCGGCGGCGGCCCACGTTACGCGTTGACGTCAAGCGGGGCGCGCTTTTGACCCTAGCGGGCCATGGCAGTGGCTTCGGGAATCGCCGACTGGATCAACTGCATGGTCTGGGCACGGTCGCCGGCAGCCAGCGCCTTCAGCGCCTGCGAGATCTGCATTACCGCTGGGTTGCCACTTGGATTGTCGGTCTGCGCCTGCGGCACTGACCGATCGAGCAGTCGGGTCTGTGCCATTTCGAGCGATTGCTGCGCCTCGCCGGTCTGGCCCGACTGCAGCGCGGACTGCGCGGCCCGCAGATAATCAGCCGAGGTGGCGTTCGGGCCAACAGACGGCGACGGGAGATTGGGCGCGATCGAGGAGTGGGTGTCACCCTGATCGATGTTGCTTGCCCGGGTGCCCATCGGCAGCGACATCCCAGTGCCAATCACGTTACCGGGCCGTGCGCCGGTGGTCGGATTGGCGCCAGCAGGCACGCCTTGCGGCGTGAGTGTCGTAACGGTCTGCGCGAATACCGGGGTTGCGATCAGGCCGGCCAGCACGGTGGCGGACAGAGCCAGATTACGCATGGCGGTTCTCCTTCTATTGGTGGCGGATCACTGATCTGGCTACGAGCAGCCCGTGCCGCAATTATGGCCAAGAGGGTGACGTCGCGATGATATAAAGTTGAACGCGCCGCTTATCGCCAGCGGCGATGAAACCGGAACGTGCCGCTTATCGCCAGCGGCGATGAAACCGGAACGTGCGGCTTATCGCCAGCGGCGATGAAACCACAGCCATTGTTCGGGGTGTTCGCGGATCCAGCGCTCGACAACGTCAGTGATCAGTTGCGTGGTGGCCGGAACGTCGACGCGGCCGTCGGTATCGCGCGGCAATGTCAGCGGACCTTCGGCGGCGACGCGGAATTGTCGATCCGGCAGCCGGATCACGCGTACGCCGACGACTGGGCAGTCAAACTGTCGTGCCAGGCGAGCGATGGTTGGATTGGCCTTGCAGCGGCGACCGAAGAAGGTCACGTCGACGCCGCGCGAAAAATGCTGGTCGACCAGCATGCCGAGATGCTCGCCGCGCGTGAGCGAGGCGGCCATTTCCAATGGCGCCTGCGCGCGGCTGCGGATCAGTCGTCCCATCAGGGGCGCGCGGATTCGAGTAATTTCCTTTGCCACCGCCTTGTTGTTCGGCATGCGATAGACCACGGCGGAGGGCAGGCCGTGCGTCGCGGCCATCACCGCGGGCAGTTCCCAGTTGGCCAGGTGCACGGCGAAACATAATGCGGGTTTGCCGTCGTCCTTCAGCTCGGTGAATATCTGTGCGTCGTCGGTGACGATGCGACCGGTGTTGGGCCGTGCGGGGTCGTAGTCCCACAACTGGCCAAGATGCACGTACTCGCCAGCGACGCGACCTAGATTTTCCCAGGCGGCACGCAGCGTTGTTTCGATCCAGTTGGTGTCCTTGTCTGGGAAGGCGGCGCGCAGATTGGCGCGACCGATGCGGTGCGCTGGAAGGAGTGGACCGATGCGGCGGGTCATCGCGCCGCAAATGTCCGACGCGCGATCGGGGTTGGTTCGGCGCAGCACGGCCAGCAGGTACTTCACGATGCGGCCGAGTATCCGGTCGCCGTAAAGCGAGAGGCGACGGGTCACGGCGGGTCTATGCCGTCATCCCTGCGCAAGCGAGGACCCATCAAATGGGTTCCCGCTTGCGCAGGGATGACATAACTTTGGGGCCGACATCGCCTGACAGTTCAACGAAATTCTACAGTTCGACAATAATCTTGCCGAACACGTCGCGATGTTCCAGCCTTTCCAGGCCAGCGCGGAAATCCTCCAGGCCATAGACGGTGTCGATTACTGGCCGGACACCGGTGGCGATGCGATCCAACGCTCGTCCCAACGCGCTGAGCGGCGATCCGAACGAGCCGATGATGCGGTACTGCTGCTGGAAGAGCTGCATCAGGTTGATGCTGCCGGACGGGCCGGATGTTGCGCCGCATGTCACCAATCGGCCGCCGCGTTTCAGCGATAGCAGAGAGCCACTCCAGGTGTCGGCGCCAACGTGTTCGAATACCACGTCCACGCCTTTCCTGCCGGTCAACCGACGCACAACGCCTTCGAAACGATCTGTGCGGTAGTTGATTACGTGGTCGGCGCCGAGTGCGCGCGCTTTCGCTGCCTTGTCATCGCTGCCGACGGTGGTGATGACGGTGCAGCCGAGTGACTTGGCGATGCGGATGGCGATGCTGCCGATGCTGGAGCCACCGGCATGCACCAGGATCCATTCACCTGGTTCCAATCGCGCATTGTCAAACAGCATGTGCTCGACGGTGGCGAAGGCGACGGGTACGCAGGCGGCGTCGCGGTAATCGACCGCGTCCGGCAGCCTCACCACCAGGCGCGCCGGGTGGTTGGTGAGTTCCTGGGCGAAGCCGTCAACGTGGAAGCCGCGCACGCCGGCGACGTTCTCGCACAGGTTCTCGCGCCCGGTTCGGCATGCGTGGCAGGTGCCGCAGACCAGGGCGGCGTAGGGTACGACGCGATCGCCGGCGGACAGTGTGCTGACATCGTCGCCGACTGCGATGATCTCGCACGATGCTTCGGCGCCGACGCTCAGTGGGAATTGCCGCTTGGCGAAGGCCATGCCGCGGAAGCCCCATACGTCGATGTGGTTCAGTCCGACGGCGCGGATGCGAAGTTGCACCTCGCCGGGCGCCGGTGGTGGCGGTGGGTCGCGCTGCACCATCGCGATGTCGCGGTCAGCCAGCAGTTGCAGGGCGCGCATTGTCATGAACCGTGGTTGTCATTGCGAGTTTCGTAACGGCCGGCGGCCGACGCTGAATCGATCGGCATCGATGGCCGCCCCGGCCTTCGCTCGGGGCAGGCTTTGCGTCGGCACGTCGGCAAGGGCCGTTATAAAACCTGCGATGACAATCATGCGCGCGGAATGCCGATCGCAGCGGTCAGTCCACCATCGACCGGAATATAGGCACCGTTGATGTAGCTGGCATCTGGCGAAACCAGGAAGGCGACAACGGACGCAATCTCTTCCGGTCGGGCAAAGCGGCCGGCGGGGATACGCGATTCAGTGGCGCCTCGATACGCGGCGAACGGCGCCAGCATTTCGGTATCTACAAAGCCAGGCGCGACATAGTTCACCGTGACGCCGCGCCGCGCGCTTTCTATTGCAAGCGTGCGGACGTAGGCGAGTAGTGCGGCTTTGGTTGCACCGTATGCGGCGTTGCCCTGGCTGGCGAACTGGCCGATCACCGAGCCTATTGCAACGATGCGTCCGGTGCGCGCGCGGATCATCGGTCGCACCACGGCGCGCGCGATGCGGGCGAAGGCGAAGAAGTTTACCTGCATGGCCTGCTCGGTGGCGTCTTGATCCATCATCACGGCCAGCGCGTCGTAGGTTGTGCCGCCGACCTGGACCATCGCATCCCAAGCGGGCGCGTCCTGCTGTGCCTTGGCGAACGCTTCGACCGCGGTGCGGTCGCCGAGGTCGAGCCGTAGCGAATTGCCGGAAGCATCGGTTGGGGAGGTGCGATAGGTGTAGGTGACGTCCATACCCTTTGCAGTCAGGGCGCTGACCACGGCGGCGCCGATGCCGCGTCGTCCACCGATCACCAGGGCACGGGGCATTGGCGTCGCTGTAAAATTCGTTCGTTATGCGGGGCTCGTCCGCCATGCGGGGCTCGTTCGTCATGCGGGGCCGGACGTCGCGGCCATGCGTGCGCACCCCTGAAGCACCGCCATTTGTCCCGCTGCCTGCGGCCAGTCATGGCGTGCCCACCACCAGGCAGACATTCTGTCCACCGAAGCCGAACGAGTTCGAGATCGCGTGCGCAACCTGCGCATCGCGTGCGACGTTGGGCACGCAATCCACCGGCAGGGTCGGATCCGGCGTGTCGTAATTGATTGTGGGCGGCAGCCGGCCGTGTCGCAGCGACAGCAAGGTGAAGATCGCCTCGACTGCTCCTGCCGCAGTCAGCGTGTGGCCGATCATCGACTTGTTGGAAGAGATCGGAATCGACGCAGCGCGTTCGCCGAACACCGCGGACGCCCCGACCCATTCCATCTTGTCGTTCTCCGGCGTGCCGGTGCCGTGCGCGTTGATATAGCCGATCGCATCCGGCGTCAGTCCGGCATCATCCAGTGCGTGCTGCATGCAGGCGATGATCGGCTTGCCATCGGGCGATGACCGCGTGCGATGGAAACCGTCGGCCATCTCGCCGCAGCCCTCGATCACGCCGATGATGTTCGCGCCACGCGCCCGCGCATGCGCCAGGCTTTCCAGCACCAGCGCGCCGGCGCCTTCCGCCATGACGAAGCCGTCGCGGTCCTTGCTGAACGGGCGTGCGGCGGCCTCGGGCGGATCATTGCGCGTGGACAATGCGGACAGCAGCGAAAATCGTATCAGGCTCTCCGGGTTGACGGATGCATCGGTGCCGATCACCAGCGCCGCTTCGCATTCGCCGCGGCGGATCGCTTCGACGCCGAGTTGGATCGCGGTGGCGCCAGAGGCGCAGGCGGTCGAAGTGGCAACCGGCGATCCCTTGGTGCCGAAGCGTACCGCCAGGTTCTCCGCCACCGAACCGAACAGGAAGCGTTCATGGTAGCGAGCGAACCTGCCGGTTCCGGCAGCCCGCAACAGATCGTCGTAGGTGACCGTTTCATTGGCGCCTGACGCGGCGGCCAGCGCCAGACGTTGCGGCCACTCCATCTCCACAGGCGGCAATGCCAGGAACATGGGTCCGGGGAAATCGCCAGACGAACCGATCGCTGCCTCGTCCACCGCTTCGTCGATGACGAATTCGGCAAGGCGTTGCGACAAGGCCGGAGCGGACAGCTCATCGACCGGTACGAAATCGATAGTGCCGGCAATGGTGGTGCGCAGTCCCGCCACCGGAAAGCGGCTGATGCGGCGGATGCCGGAATGTCCGGCAGTCAATTCGCGCCAGTTGTCCTGTTTGCCGTTGCCGAGAGACGTCAGCACGCCGGTGCCCGTCACCACGACGACGGGCCGGCCGCGACTGTCAACGTCGGATCGTGCCATGCGTGCCTCCTACGCCGCCTCGACCACGGCCAATGCTTCGCCGCGCCAGTGACCCCAGGACGTGACCAGTACCTGGCGCAGTTCCGCCGCCATCGGGGTTTCCAACTCGGACGCTTCAAGTGGCGGGAACAAGCGCCGATTGGCGAGCGATATTGCCGCGATGGCGAGGTTGGCAGGAAATGACGGCTCCAGCGAATGGCCGAAGGCGCTCGCCGTGGCGCGTACCGGCAGCCGCAGGTCGCGCAGGAATTCGGCTTCCTCCATCGTTGCCGCGGGTGCGCCCGAGGCGCCCGAAATCACCGCTGCATGTGACGGATCGAGATGCTGGCGCATCGCATCGAACTGATGCGTCGCGATCGCCGTCGCTTCGCCCGGGCGTCGACGGCTGCGGTCGGTGGCGATGGCGGCGATGTGTGCCAGGTTGGCAGCGCCGCGTGTCGCGGCATGTTCGCGGCTTTCGATCACCAGGAAACAGCCGACCGAGCCCAGGATCATGCCGCCACTTTGTACCTGGCGGTGCCAAACACCGGCGAACGGCTGCTTCCACAACAACCGCCCCATTTCGTAGTGCAGCAGAACGTCGGCTCTTTGCGCGTTGTATGATCCGCCTACCAGGAACAGGTCGCCCTGACCCGCCGCGATGCGCGCACAGGCGATGCGAACTGCGTCGGTGCCGGCAGATTCCTCGCCCATGAAGGTGCGAGAAGATCCCACCACGCCGTGCACGATCGAAATATTGCCGGCGAGCAAATTGGATAGCTGCGCCAGGAACAGCGTGGGTCGTAGGTCGGACAGCAGGTGCTCGTTCAAATAAGCGCCGGGATCGGCGGCGGAGGGCAGGGCGGAGAGTATCGCGGTATCCACCGCATAGTCACGCTCGCCGCCGCCAGCCGCCACGATCATGTCCATGCGCGACAGGAGGTCGGCATTGCCCTTCATGCCAGCGGAGTCCAGCGCCAGCCCAGCGGCATAGGTGCCGATGCGCTGCCACGCCTCCATCTGCCGCTGATCGCCCCGCCTGGGGATCTGCCTGTCGAGTTCCAGCGCCGTCATCGGATGCACCGGCCACGGCGCGAAGCTGGTGTGGTCTACGACCGGCTGGCAACCGCCCTCACGCATAAGGGACGCCCAATGCGCGTCCACCCCGTCGCCGAGGCAGGAGACCAGGCCGATGCCGGTGATCATCGCATCGCGGGGGCTAGCCATCTAAAAAGGCCTCCGGTACCGCGACACGCCGCGCGGTTTCCAGCATCTGAGCGCGCAATGTCTCGTTGGGGAAGGGGGCGACGCGGTAGGTGAGCTCGGCGTCCGCCACCTTCTTGCCATCCGAAGTCATGCTGCCTGACACCATCGCGTAACCGGAGCCGTCGTGCACAAGGCGTGCTTCGACTTGCAGCGCCTGCCCGGGGACGACGAAGGTGCGCAGCTTGGCCTCTTTCACCTGGGCCAGGAACGGCATGCGCTGGAAGCGCAGTACCGCCAGGACCAGCCAACCGCCGGTCTGCGCCATGGTTTCGATCATCAGCACGCCGGGGAGCAGCGGGTGGCCGGGAAAATGACCCTCGAATACCGGACTGGCGTCGGGCACCAGGCAAGCCGCGCGCACGACCCGCGCCACCGGATCGAGCTCAACGATCCGGTCCACCATCTGGAAATATTCCAGCTTCATGCCGTATCAGGCTGCCTTCGCCGCCACCAGCTTATCGATGTTGGCGCACAGGTCCTTCAGGACAAAATACTGGTCGGACGAGACCTTTCCCTCATTCACTTCCTGTGTCCATTGCTCGAGCGGCATCTTGATGCCGAACGATTTGTCGATGGCAAAGGCGACGTCGAGAAAGTCCAGGCTATCGATGCCGAGGTCGTTGATCGCATGACTTTCCGGCGCGATCTTCTCACGTGGAATGTCGCATGTTTCGGAAATGATTCCGGCGACGGTCTCGAAGGTCGACGACATCGATCAGCCCCTGCAACGGCGGGGCGGGCACTAACACCGCAGCAACGGAGCCGCAAGAGCACATGGACCGTGGGTAATGGGTCGCCTCTGCCCGGCTCCTGCGAGGGGAGGCGGGAGAAGGCCCGCTTTTCTGCGCCGATGTTGCATCCGCCAATGCTACATCCAGTGTGCCGGGTGCCACACTTGGCCGGCACCGGTCTGTTCCCAGAAGCCCCACATCCATCGATTGCTGTGCCCCTCCGCCGACACGTACTGGCCGGGTATCCAGACATAGGCGCTGCCGGTCCAGTCCCAGTGGCCGGGCTGCCAGATCAGCGGCTCCGCGCTGACCGGCGGCTTGGGCATTGTCTCGGCCATTGGCGCCGGCACGGGCACTGGCGGATTGATTGTGGTGCAGCCGGCCAGGATCCAGGCGGCGCCGATCAATGCGGCAGTGATGGAGCGGTATCTCATTTGGCTGGAGCCTCCCCCGGCGCATTTGCGCACGCGACCAATTGTGCATGCTGGCGCCGGAATTCCATCCCGGCGCTGCCGGTCAGCCAGCGGGTCAGGCAGGCGGTCAGGCAGCCGGTCAGGCAGGCAGTAGAATGGTGGCAACGGCCTGCGCCGCAATGCCTTCTTCCCTGCCGGTGAAGCCAAGCTTTTCCGTGGTCGTCGCCTTGACCGAGATGCGCGACGCCTCGACCGCGAGGATTGCCGCCAGGCGCGCGGCCATCGCCGCGGCATGCGGCGCGATCTTCGGACGCTCGCAGATCAGCGTGACGTCGGCGTTGGCCAGCAACCCGCGCCGCGCGGCGATGCGTTCGGCGGCATGGGCAAGGAAGCGGGCGCTGTCGGCATCCTTCCAGGTTGCTTCGCTGGGTGGGAAGTGCCGGCCGATATCGCCCTCCGCCAGCGCACCATAGATCGCGTCGCACAACGCATGAATGCCGACATCGGCGTCCGAATGCCCGGCCAGCCCCTTGTCGTGCGGAACCGCGACGCCGCACAGCACCAGGCGCCGGCCGGTTTCCAGCACGTGGACGTCGAAGCCAGTGCCGACGCGAGGCATCAGATGGGCGGTCATGGCGAGCTCCAGGCGGGTCAGGTCCTCGACATAGGTCAGCTTGATATTGTCCTCGGAGCCGGGAACGATGGCGACCGGCCGGCCCACGGCCTCCAGCAGCGATGCGTCGTCGGTGGCCGGCGTACCGGAACTGGCGTGATGGGCGGCGAGCAGGGCGGCGAAGCGGAAAGCCTGCGGTGTCTGGGCGCGGAACAGGCCGTCGCGCGGCACCGTGGCCGTGATCATTGTCGCTGTCACCCGCTTCAGCGTGTCGGCGACCGGGACGGCAGGGATCGCGCCAGGCGCGTGGTTCAGCGCGGCCAGCAGGGCAGGGATGGTGCCGGCGGGAATCAGTGGCCGCGCGGCATCGTGCACCAGGACGATATCGGGCGCCTGGGGCAGCAACGCCTCGAGGCCGGCGCGAACGCTGTCCTGGCGCGTGGCACCGCCGGCGACCGGCGGCAAGTGCGCGATGCCGGTGAGCGCGGCCTCGATCGCGCTGGCATCGCCAACCGGCAGCAGGAGGTGAACGTGTTCTGCCAGCGCCTCAGCGGCATGGCGGATCACCAGTTTCCCGAGCAGCGGCAGGAACTGCTTGGGGGTCTCTGCGCCAAAGCGGCTGCCGGAGCCGGCCGCGACCAGGATGGCTGCGATTCGCATGTCGGCACCGTTGCCGGGCCAGCCGGCGGCGTCAACACCGTATGGCTGCGGTGGTTGGTGTCCTGGCGACCGCAATATCGCAGCGAAACGCCTTCGGGTTGCGGCCGCCATAAAGCGACATTGGTGATCTCGAGGCAGCCCGCGACGCACCAAATACAATTACCCTGGCGTTGGCTTGGCGTTAGGCATTGCGCATCGGCATATGTGTCGGTAAATTGCTCAAATGATGGGCAAGTGTCATTGCGACACCACAGTTTCGACCGGCGAGCTCAAGCCAATCGACCTGGGCGGTGGCGTTCGAATTGACACGCCGGTGATCCTGGCGCCGATGTCCGGTGTGACCGACCTGCCATTCCGCAGGCTCGCCAAGCAACTCGGCGCGGGCATGGTGGTGTCCGAGATGATCGCCTCCTGGGCGATGATCCGTGAAAACCAAAAGACCATGGCGATGGCCGAAATGGACGGTTGCGGCGGCGTCAGTGCCCTCCAGCTTGCCGGGTGCGACCCGCCCGCGATGGCGGAGGCCGCGCGGTTGGCGGTGGACCGGGGCGCGGACATGATCGACATCAATTTCGGCTGTCCAGTGAAGAAGGTGGCGCTCGGTCAGCAAGCCGGCTCTGCGCTGATGCGCGATGAAGTGGCGGCGGCCGCGATCCTCGATGCCACAGTGCGAGCGGTCAGCGTGCCGGTGACACTCAAGATGCGAATGGGCTGGGACCATGCCAGCCTGAACGCGCCTCGCCTTGCCCGCATCGCCCAGGATTGCGGCATCCGCATGGTTACCGTCCACGGCCGCACCCGCCAGCAGTTCTATACCGGAAGCGCCGACTGGGACTTCATCCGCGAGGTGAAGAACGCGGTGGAAATACCGGTCATTGCCAACGGTGACATCGTGACGGAGGAAGACGCAGCAGAGGCTCTGCGGTGCTCTGGCGCGGATGGCGTGATGATCGGTCGCGGCTGTTATGGCCGGCCGTGGTTCCTGTCGCAGGTGGCGCATTTTTTGCGCACTGGCAATCTGCTGTCCGAACCGCCGCTGGCGAAGCAAAAAGACACATTATCTGCGCATTACAACTCGATCTTGGATCACTTCGGCAGCCATGCAGGGGTACGCCTGGCGCGCAAGCATGTATCCTGGTACTCGCGTGGTCTGCCGGGTTCGGCAGAGTTTCGCGCGGCGATGAACCGGCTGTCTGATGCTACCGGCGTATTGCAACTGATCGATGCGTTTTACGACCGTCTGATCGCGCGCGGCGTCACACGTGCGGTCGCCGCGCGCGATGACACGCTGATGGGTGAAGAGGCCCTTGCGTGCGACGACGGCCCGGCGCGGAGGGCAGCGTGAGAAACCCGGTCACTCGCGCAGCGCTGGCATTGGTGGAGCGTCGGCGCGCACCGGACACGGCTCAGATCCTGGGTGCCCTCCCGGTGCCGGTGGTGCTGTTGGATGCGGACAACCGGTTTCGCTTCGTCAATCATGCCGCCGAGCAGTTTCTGGGCATCTCGGCATCCGGGCTGTCGCAGCTTCGCCTGCGCGACCTGGTTCCGGAAGACAACCCGTTGTTCCTGTTGGTTCAGCAGGTGCGGCAAAGCGATGCATCCGTATCCGATCATGATCTGACGGTGGACAGCCCTCGATTGAACAAGCAGGGCATCACGGTGCAGGGTTCGCCGCTGACGGAGGAACCCGGAGCGGTGCTGCTGGTGATGCAGGATGCATCCGCCGCCCGTGCATTGGATCGACAACTTGCCTTTCGCGGCGCGGCGCGCAGTGTCACCGGCATGGCGGCTATCCTGGCACACGAGGTGAAAAACCCGCTCTCCGGCATTCGCGGTGCCGCGCAGTTGCTGGAGGCCAGTGTCGAACCACAGGATCGCGAACTGGCGGTGCTGATCCGCGATGAGGCGGACCGGATTCGTGGCCTGGTCGACCGTATGGAGATTTTCGGCGA
>Ga0307474_10001079_pt1 | contig 19809 bp, 27 predicted proteins | sample atmos_gasesECM1C_2_FD_203312 | JGI IMG/M metagenome (GOLD analysis project Ga0307474, IMG submission 203312) | Hardwood forest soil microbial communities from Morgan-Monroe State Forest, Indiana, United States - atmos_gasesECM1C_05 | ecosystem: Environmental > Terrestrial > Soil > Temperate... | reverse complement strand
AGTTGCCTGCCCCGGTAATGGGCCAATTTTTACGTGGACGCCAGATTCCGGGCAATTGTCGCTTCAGATTATTCCTACAGCGCCGACCATAAATGGCGGTATTTTTGTAGCTCAGCCTGCGCTGATTCTTGTTGCGTTTGCCTCTTCTATCAACGGCGTACAGCAACCAAATTTAGTGCAATGGTCAGATCAGCTTAATTTCAATGAATGGACGCCCACAGTCACAAATCAGGCGGGTAACGCCACAATTCCGACAGGTTCTCGGATTGTTGCAGGATATCAAGCGCCGAACCAATCGCTTATTTTTACTGATATTGATCTGTATGCCATGAATTATCTTGGTGCTACAGGAAATATTGAGCTTGTGTTTGGCTTTATACAAATTGCCAAGGGATGCGGGCTCATTGCCACTCATGCCGTAGGTACTTTGAATGGGCAAACGTTCTGGCTCTCTCAAGGTCAGTTTATGACGTTGACAAGTGGTGGTGTGCAGCCAATTCCATGCCCGATTTGGGATGAGTTGTGGCAAGACTTAGACCAAACAAACATCGATAAAGTTATTTGCGCACCAAATAGCCTATTTAATGAGGTGGCATGGTTCTATCCGTCCATCTCTGGCGGCACGGGTGAAAACGATAGCTATGTTAAGTATAACATTCTCGAAAACGCATGGGATTTTGGGAAGTTAGTTCGGACCGCATGGCAAGATCAATCGCCGGCTGGAAATCCTATTGGAGCGGATTCTAATGGGCGGCTTTGGCTTCATGAAACAGGACAAACGGCTGGCGGACAGCCTTTGAATTGGTCTTTTCAGACTGGAGCGTGGGAGCTTGGAAACGGCGATCAACAGAATTTTGTTGATTGGATTCTTACAGATGCACGTTTTGGGCTAATCAACAACCCAGCCAGCGACCAAAACGTCAATGTGACGATCAATAGTTATCGGTATTCAAACGACATGCCTGTGACTTCGTTACCTCTTATTATGACTCCGCAAGGAAATGGTGAACTATCAACCCGCATGCGCGGGCGTATTATGCAAATGAATTTCTCTGGTACTGGATTTTTCAGGATGGGGAATGTGCGTGTACGCTATCAGACGGACGGAAAGTACTAAATGAGCCAATCAATTAATCCAACTCTTGGCCTTGGTCAAAACCCGGCATCTGATACCTCGTTTAATACGCAGATGACCAACCAGAACAGGATACAAGGTCAGATACTTGTAGCCCTACAGACACTTGGAACAGAATTATCCTCCGTGTCTGTTATCCCGGCTCCTACGGCTGGTGCACTAGGAACTTACGTGATGGCCAAATCAACGGCAGTTGTGGCGTTTGGGGCATCGGTTCCCGCAACCGATCTTACCCCATCTAATGCAGCCGGCACCTCAACGGGAGGCGCGTTATCCGGTACTTGGACCTGTATGGGGCATATTGGCGCGGCGGGAGATGTATCTTTGTTTGTGCGGAGTGCTTGACTGTTTCCGCGCATTATGCATCGCGTCAATCCCTCTAGCGCTAACACTATATATTGTGTTAAACCTTACCAAATAGCCATATTTCGGAGGCTCCCATTTGCTAGACGATGTATCCCGCGCCCTCCATATCGCTGAAAAGCCGGCTTTTCGCGCGGAAGGTGGGGCCGCTAATGGACACGCGCAGCAAGCCAAGGGATTTGACTTCTTCCATGGCCTCTTAGACTCGGCTGGTTATGGACGTACAGATACATTGCCGATTAATGTGCCTTCTGGATCGTATGTATTGCCGGCTGATGTCGTTTCTGGTTTAGGGCAGGGCAACACGATTGCCGGCGCAAAGATGCTAGATGTCGTGTTTTCTGGGATGCCTTATCAGTATCAGGGAGGCGCATATGGCTCTCGTTTGCCAGAGGGCAAGAAAGGTCCTGGTGCGCCGGATGCGCCCGCGCCGCATACCCATCCTGGTTTTGCTAATCCTCCCAATCCTATTAATAGCGCTGGCCCTAGTGCGCCTCCTGGCGTTCCTACGTCCGGGGTTAATCTCTCCGAACCACTTCACCCGATGAAAAAAGGCGGTTCGGTTCCTTATAAAAAGGTCCCGATTATCGCCGCTGGTGGGGAGTACGTTATACACCCTGACATTGTGCGATATCTTGGTGGGGGCAATATGAAGGACGGCCATGATTTCCTTGATAGTTTTGTTCGAGATGTCAGGAAAAGGACCCATAAGACATTGAAATCTTTGCCTGGGCCTGCGAAGGACTAAGTATGACAGAAGTACGTATCGCTACGCCGGCTGACCGTGATGGCATGATTTCTCTGCTTCATCTGATGTATGAAGAAAATGGTGTTGCCGAACTTTCTGTACCGAAGATGTTGGTCGCTCTGGATCGCGGTTTAGCGCGCGATAAAGCGATTATCGGAGTTGTCGGAGAGCCGAACAATATTAAAGCTGCAATTGGTCTGTATGCTAGCGCTTGGTGGTATTCTGACGAAATTCACCTTGAAGACTATTTTAATTTTGTTCGTAAGGATTGTCGGAAAAGTACTTACGGAAAAGATCTTCTTTCGTTTGCAAAAAAGGCAAGTGATGATCTTAAAATACAACTTTTGATTGGTATTCTTTCGAACGAACGAACCCAAGCAAAGGTAAAATTGTACGAACGTTTCTTTGGGCCTTCGGCTGGTGCTGGATTTTGCTACCCAGATCCACAACAAGGGAAGAGGGTTTCGGCGTGAAGTGGTCGCTAAGGACAGGAGTTTACTGTGGGTAAAGGTTCTTCGACTACAACCTCAACGAGTGCCCCTTCGGCTGCCGCGTCCAATCTGATCAATCCTGCGGCTGCTGATGCGGCTACCGCAGCCAGCAACCCATTCCAATTTTTCCCTGGACAGACCGTTGCCAACCTCACCCCGCAACAACTTGCGGGCATGTCTGAGGTTAACAACGCGACGAATATCGCCAATCCATTTATCAATGCGGCTTCAACATTGACCCAATCTGGCACGCAACCGATTGGCGCGTCTCAGATTAATCAATATATGAATCCGTATTTGTCGGATGTGGCTTCAACCACGTCGGCGGAAATTAACCAAAACAACGCTATCCAACAGAACCAATTGCAGGGCAATGCTGCCGCGTTGGGGGCGTTGGGTGGGAATCGTGTTGGCACGGCTCAGGCACAATTAGCTAATCAACAGGATTTGGCGGAAAATCAACAGATCGCGAACATTTATCAAGGCGGGTATAATACCGCTCTTGGTGCAGCGCAGACGACGAATGCTCAGCAGTTGCAAGGAGCCGCGCTTGAAGGATCCCTTGGTACAGAAGCGCAAAATACGCAGCTTGCCGGAGCTAATGCGCAACTTGCCGCTGGTTCTGCGGCGCAAAATGAACAACAGAATCAGTTAAATTCGGCATTCTCGCAATTTGAGGCATCTCAAGCGTTTCCGTTTCAGTCTTCACAGTTTCTTACCGGAACGGATGCCGAGCTTGCTTCTCTTCTGGGCGGCACTTCAGCGACAACAGTTCCGCCGCCAAGTACATTTTCTCAGGTCGTTGGTGGATTGGGCGCAATTGCGGGTATCGCGGGCAACTTGAAAACGGGCGGTCGCGTTGGAAAGGATGGTGGCGGTGGTGTGGTCGGCACTGTAAGCCCTGACTATTTGAACGGGATTAGCGCGCCAGTTGGGCCTATAGGGAATACAATACCTGGGCCACCACCTGCATTCGATCCAAATGCCAAGACAGATGGCTCTCAACCCAATGGCGGTGGGGGAGGAGGAGGTGGTGGTGGTTTGGGTGGGGTCATAAAGATTGCGGGTGCGGCTGGCTTGAAAACTGGCGGCCGCGCGAATTACGATGTTGGTGGTGGAATTCCATATGATACAGGGGCTGCGGGATATTTCCCGGCACTCTCATTCGGCGCTCCACACGGAAATTCAATACCATCTCCCCCGCCTGCTTTTGACCCAAATGCGGGAACAGATGGTTCGCAAGGGAAGTCCGCTGCACAAACTGGCGCAACGGTGGCTCAAACAGCCAAATCTTTATACCAGCAAGGTCAACAGGTTTTTGGTGGTCAACAGTCCGCTGTAAGTGGTGGCTTGGCCCCAACGCCAACAAGCACTTTTCTAAATGCTCCCGGATTAGAGACTGAGGGCACATTCTTAAATCCGAACCAAAACTACAATGAAGGACAAGCCGGGATTGAAGGCGGTTTTTCCCATGGTGGACGCATCCGTAAAGCGGATGGCGGAACTTCTTTGGGGACGCCATCTTCTGGGATTGATGTTCAGATCGAGGGCAGCCAGCCTTCCGAAGAAGAGTCCATTGAAAACTATTCGATGCTCGCCGGCTTGCTTCCTGGCTCTCAGCCGCCTGCATACCATTATGGTCAATCTCCGTCTACTTCGGCCGAAGAGTCAAATAGCGGGATGGAATATTCGCACGGTGGGATTGCCAGGGCTGGCCGCGCTTCTGGTGGAACAAGTGGTGTTGCTGCCGCTCCTGCTACGGGAGCGCTTCCCGCATTTACGCCTGTTGGCGGTCAACAAATCTCCGCACCGCAACCCGCAACTACCGCTGGAGCGCAAACCCCGACAACATGGGGAAATGTGGCTTTGCCATCGGCCCCGCAGCTTTCTACCGCTCCAGTAGCGCAGCTTACCCCTCAAGATATTCAGGCTTCTATTGCTCTGCCGACCGGTGGAATCCAGAACAATTACACGGGTTATATTGAAGGATTACAGGGATCAAATCCGTCTATTGGCAATAGAGCGCCGCAGACTAACACTTTTGGCGCGGCGGCTCCAGGGGCTTTTAACCCGGCCGCATCAATTCCCACTGGCACTAATGCCATAAATCCTGACGATTTTTCGACCCCTGATCTTACCGCGCTTATGAATGGGCTCTCTACATCAAACTTTAAAAAGGGCGGCCGCGCAAACTACGATGATGGCGGGCCCATCTCGCAATACGCGCCTGATGGTGTTGCTACGCCACTTACGTCGGGAAACATAGCGCCTGATGGCGCTCCTGTTATGCCTGTTGGGCCGCAGGGTAATTCAGCGCCGGCTATAACGCCGGTTCAAAGTCAGCCGTTACCGCCTCCCGCACCTGCCCCCACTCCAGTACAGCAAGGAATTGGAGCCATTGCGCCTGCACAAGCGGCTCCAGTTGCACCGGCTGCACCAAAGCCTCAAGCATCCACGCCAACGCAGGGCTTGGGTGCCGTTGCGCCTGCACCAACGAAGGCGGGGCTTAGCGCTGCTCAGCCGCAATCAAATACTCTCTACCAACCCCCCGTTAACAATCCAGGTAACTTAAGGGTTCCTGGCAGCAATACAGCGTTTCAGCAATTTAAGTCACCCGCTGAGGGTTGGGACGCTATGTCTACTCAACTTATGCTGGATAATAAGCCGGTTGCAGAAGGTGGCCATGGGCTTAGCACAATAAGCCAGATCGTTAGCAGTTGGGCACCGCCAAATGAAAACGATACGGCATCCTATATCAAAAATGTGTCTGCTGAGACTGGCATCGATCCTAATGCCAAGATTGACCTGACCGACCCCGCCATTTTGGGGAAGGTGCAGACTGCCATGGCCCACCAAGAGGGAAGCAAAGCCCCTCCTGGCACGCAAATGGCGCAAAATCTGGTTCAACAGCCCGCCTATGTTGATGGTCAAGTAGCTACGGATGCATCACCAAATTATCTAAATCCGGCAGGGGCAACCCAAGGGAACGCAGGCATCCCCCAACCCGCGAATAACCCCTATTCCGGTGATCAGACGGAAGTTGATAAAATCGCCAACAATCCGTGGACCGCTCTAGCTGCGGCCGGGTTCGCAACCTTGGCCGGAACATCTCCGTTTGCAGCGGTGAATATCGGCCAAGGTGGACTTGCTGGCTTGCAATATCTGCAAGGAACGGAAAATCAACAGCGCCAGAATGCAGCAACGCAACAGGCGCAAACAGGTGTACAGCAAACCAGTTCCGCCCAGAGATTGCAGGCCCAAGCACAACAGAATGTTTATACCACAAGTCTTATTAACACGATTCCTGGCCTATCTGATGCTCAGCGGATGGCCCTCGGATATAATGCTTCTGCGAAAACTAACGGCTGGCCTATGCAACAAGTTCCTGGTGCGTTGCCACCTGGTCTGCCTCCAGAAATTGTGAGTCTTTCTGGTCAACAGCCGCAGCAGCCGATGGTCAATCCACAAACTTATTCACAGCCTGTAGTACCCCAACAAACCATAACTGGAGCCGTTGGGGGCGTGCCACCACAAGGACCGATCAGCTATAATCCACAGGGGCAAGCGGTTATCGCTCCTACGTTCGCCCAAAATGCGACCGGCATTGTTCCAACTGGCCAATCATCCGTGGATACCACAACGCTTGGTCCAAGCGGCCAACCTATGCCGTATAGACAAGCTTTCCAGACCGCAACGGGGGATTTATCGTCACCCTACGCTCCTGCCCAAGCTCAGGGAAAAGCGTGGATGGACACCTATGGTCCCGCCGCTCAACAGCAAGTTGTCAAGAATTTGCAGGATATCGCAAATCAAGGCCAAGCTCAGTCTTCTCAATTGGATGAATTGCAGTCTCAGGCTGAGAATATCCATTCTGGTCCTGTAACTGGCCCTATCTTGGCATCTGCCGTTAAGGCGATTCAGGATGTTGGTTCTCTTTTTAATATTGACACTAGTGGCATTACGGCAAGTTCTGATGCCGCACAGGTTATTCCAAAGCTCTCCACAACCTTGCTAGCAGCGGCCGGTAAGATGGCATCTGACCAAGGCGGTTATGAGGCTTTGCGCATGATGCAATCTTCTGTCCCTACTCTTTCCAACACAGGGACAGCGGTTCAGCAGATCGTCCAGATCTACAACACGATGAACCAGCGTGCACAGGCTTTGGCGAGTTACACCAACAACGTTGTTTCTCAAGGCGTTGGAACACCCGCCATGGCCTCGGCATCGTTCAACCAGATGTATCCGCCTGATTTGTGGGCCTCTCGTGTGTCTCCGCTCCCTGTTCCCGCGACTACTACAGCGCTCAAGCCCGGATATTCCTACCAGAGCGGCGGACGTTCGTTCATTTGGGGTGGTAATGGCTGGGTTAATCCGCAATGAGTGGGAATTTAGCGCCGCCTCCGTTTCCTAGCTCTGGCGGGGCACCTGTCGCCACGGCTGTTCCGCCAAACGGTTCCCCGCCGTCATTTCCGTCAGCGCAGGCTACTAATGGGCCTGCACCGCCGCCATTTCCAGCTTCTGGTGGCGTTCCGGTTCCTGGAACGCAGGCGCAACAGCCTGCACCGCAGGTTAATCCTAATGCACCACCGCAAAAGGGTGGGATTCTCCGTAACGTAGCTGCGGGCGCATTGGAATTGCCCCAAGAGATTGCCAACGCGGGCAAGTGGGCCATGGGGAACCTAAACCAAGCCGGCGCAGGTGTGGCTATGGGGGCAGATCCAGGCCAGTTGGGAACTCAAGGGCTGACATCAGCCAGTGTTAAACCAACCGATACAGGTACAGCGCAAATCCCTGGCGTGACTAATTTCATTCAGGGTACTTCGGATACATCGCTTCCCGAGCAGATGGCGCGCGGCGCGGGCGAAATGTTGCCGTTTGCTCTCGCTCCCGAAGCGGGTGGAGCTGGGCTTTTGGCGCGTGGCGCTAAGGCTATCGGTGCGGGAGCAGCAAGTGGTTTTGGCGGGTATGAAGGGCAACACATAGGCGGTACAACTGGTCAAGTTATTGGCTCCCTTGCCGGTGCGGTAACGGGCCAAGGTTTGGTTGGCGGTGCAGCGCATGGTTTAGAAGCTCTTAGCAACGCCATGGCTGACAGTCTTCCTCTTACAGCCGCTCAGCGTGCAACCCGAGTGAATCAAGTTGTTCAACTGGCTGGCGGAAATGAAGGGGAAGGCGCGGCATCTCAGGTTCAACGCATGACGGCACCAGGCGCTACGGTTCCACTCCCCGCTGGAGCGGCTGGAGAAACCGTGCCATTAGGGCCAAATGGGGAGATCGTCCCTGGATCGCGTCCTACGACAGCGCAGCTTACGGGGAATCCTGGGCTTGCTAATGTTGAGGCAGCTAGGGCACGCGATTTATCATCTGCCCCTCTGTATGCACAACGCTATGCAGAACAAGCGAGTAGTCGCGCGCAGGGAATGGCGAATCTAGAGCCGATCAACGCCGATCCATCTCAAGTCAAAAGCTTTGCCCAAGAGACACTTAATCGCATCAATGAAAACAATGACCAAGCGGTAAATGCCGCCACTATTCTGCGCAACCAAGGCTTGCAACAGGCTGGCGGTGAGCTTGGACCGGAGGCATATGGCGCTGATGCACAAAGCGCCCTCGTTGCCGGCCATCAAGCGGCCAGCGCGTTAGCTAATAAATTTTGGAATGATCTTGATGAACGCAACCCGGCGATTAATGTTGCGCCATTGAAAAGTAGTGTACAAGACATAACTGATAAACTTGCCGCAGCAAAACGACCAATATCTCCTGCGGAACAATCGATCTATGACCGGGCTTCGCAACTGAATAATGTTGAGCCTTGGGCGGTTGTAAGCGGTTTGCGCAAGGATTTGGGCGAGCAAATCCGAGGCGCAAACGATGTAAACGGATTAGGAACCGAGGCCAAAGGACGCCTCGTTCAACTGCGTTCTGCCTTGGATGATGCAACATCTACTGCGATGGATAGGCAAGCATCTGAGGACGTAGCAAATAATGTTCAAGGCCCGGACGCGTGGGCAAACAAGATCCTTGCGGATCGTCAAGGATGGATGCAGGCAAAGGCCAATGCAGGACAACGAGCAGCCACAGGTTTTCAATTTCCTGGAACTGAGGAAGGAGTCGGAAGCGGCATACAAGGGGCTGGTCAAGGCTATGGAACACGAGGATTTCAAGGATCGGTCGATCAGGGCGGAATATCTCCAGCACCTGGAGCAATGGGCGGCATCAATGCCAACCCCAATGGAGAAGCAGGCGCTACGGCAGGCGGTCAAGCAGTACAGGGCGAATTACCCGTAACAGGACAGCCGTGGACCCAAGCAGATCAGGATCAATACAACGCCGCGAATGCAGCCACATTCCAGAAAAAACAAAAGTTTGAGAACGATCTAATAGGCCCTATTGTTGGTAAAAAAGGCCCCGATGCGCGCTTGAATGATGCACAGGTTGCGCGCCAATTGTTCCCTGGTGGGATTAAATCAAAAGAGGCAGCGCAGAGGTATTTTGCGGCGGCTGGGAATGATCCGACAGCGCAAAGTCTTTATCAAGACTTGGCCGCAGCAAATTTTCGCAAATATGCCGTTGATGATAATAGCAACATCGATACTCGGAAAGCCGCCGCATGGTTGGGAAATCATGGATCTGGATTAGATCAAGCCGGCATACGTTCCAAGTTTGAAACACCAATTGCCGCTCAGCAGACATTAAACGAATCTCTTTTGCGTGGCCAGCAAGAGCTGAAATCGTTCCAAAAGACCGAACTGGGTAAACTGGTTAATCAAGATCCTGTGCAGTACATGGGGTCGATATTATCTAGCCCAGATGCTACGACGCGGGCACAAAATTTCATGGCGTCTCTTGGGAATAATCCGGGTCTACAGGAAGCTGCTAAATCTTCTATGGCTCGATATATCAATAGTCGGTTTGTGCAAAATCTACTGACCGGAGATCAAGTCAACTCACAAATTACGGCTGGACGCTTAAGGCAATTTTTAGCCAATCGAAGCGATGCAATTAGTTCTGTCATGGGGCCTGATTCTGTAAATAGCCTGCGCCGTATCATGGCGGATTTCGATCGTGCAAACGCGTCTCGGCTTGGAAGAACTGCCGCCATGGGGTCTCCTACAGGGGCGAATATAGCTCAATCCGCCGCATTAGGAGCACCTACAACAAAACTTGGGAAAGCAATCAGTGACAAGGGAGGGCCTTTAGCTCTTTTGTCGGCAATTTCTGGCCATCCGTTTGTGGCGGCTGCAATCGCAGCCGCGCGCCCTGCTTATGATGCAATCCAAGGTCATGCGATGGCAAAGTATCATGATCTTTTGGATGATGTTTTGCTAAATCCACAGACGGCCAAGAATGTTTTGCGCGATGCTCCAACCGGAGCGCGCGCAAAGAACGTTTGGAAACAACGCGTACTTCGTTCTATCTATCCTGATTTAGCCGTCACTGCGGACAATAGCCAAGGAGCCTCTACAAGTGGCAATTGATACCTTCTCGCCAAATCGTAACTACGTTCTCCCCGCTACGGGAAACGACGTAAACACGTGGGGTCCTCTTCTTAATGGTAATTTCAGTGCGATTGACAGCAATATAAGCGCACTTTTGACTGTTTCTACGACTGGGGGAACTACAACCCTTACGGCAGGTCAGGCGGCAAATCTTTTTTATAATATAAATGGAGCATTGACTAGCAATGCTACCGTTGTTTTCCCTGCTGTTATTCAAACTTTCTTTATGGCTACGAACAATACCACAGGTTCTTTTACACTCACTCTTCAGACGGCAAATACAGGAACAACGCAGACACTGGCTCAAGGGTCATTTGCATTGTTTTATTCCGATGGAACAAATATATTTTTAATTTCGCAGAACACCCCAAATGTTCAAGTTCCAGTTATTATCACATCAGCAGCCATAACCTTAACCACGGCTCAGTCCGGTTTTTTCGTGGAGATGGCGGGGGCAACAAGTTATACGGTTACACTTCCAACCGCAGTTGGAAATGGCGGCGTCAAATATTTGTTTTTGGCGGCCGGATCTAGCAAAACTATAGCTTCAACTGCTGGAAACTTTTTTGGCCCTAATGGAAGTCAAACAACTTCTTTAACACTAGCAAACGGTTCAACTATATTCGTTATATCGGATGGATCTAGCTGGATTACAACGGACCTGACGCCAAATCCAGCCTACGCCCTTGCCGGGGGGAGCATAGGCCAGACGTTTAGCGTTGCGCCTGCTACAACCTCTACCATGGCCCCTCAATTAGGACAGGTTTTTGCGGGCAATGCATCGTGGCAAAATGTTATTGGAATCCGTTCTCTGGGGGGTACGTTTACCAACAATACCGGAAAACCAATCTCAGTTTCTGTTGTTGGTCTCGCGCAAACGACTTCTGCTACGGCTCTGAGTTTCTTTGTAAATGGCGCTAATATTGGCAGTTCAACATCAACAAATAACTTAAACAATCCAATGGGCGTAGTGTTTACCGTTCCTCCAGGAGCCACTTATATGGTACAGCAAAGTAATCCAACAGCCCTAAACATTTGGCAGGAACTTTTTTAAGAACTACAACACAGAATCTATATCCTCAAATTAATCCCGCAGACCGTTAAGCGCAACCCGAGATGAGATACTATGGAAACTGCCGATAGCACGATGCAATGGTTAATCGGCATTCTCATCACAGTTGGCATTACTATTTGCGGGGCATTTATAAACATGTACGGACGCATCGGTTCTGTTGAGCGAGATTTTGGGGAGCGTCTCGATGATGCAAGATCTGATGCGATCCAGGCGGATAGCAAGATTTGGCAGGCGCATCACGAACATGTGAGGGAAACTTCCGCCTTCAGGGAAGACATTAAGTTGCGCATCGGAGCCCTTGCAACTAGAGACGATATAGATCGGTTGCGGCGTGATATGTCTGACCAACAGCGCCAGATATTAACAGAATTAACGCGTATTTCGGATGCACGCTTTACGGGTGAAAATGTTCGGAGGTCTTCGGGGGACAGGTGAATAGTACAACTGCCGCTGCCGGCACGTCATCGGGAAGTGCCGCGTTAATCACCACGGTTATCGTGTGGTCTTTATCAAAATATAACATTCAAATACCAGTTGATGTGGCATTAGCCTTTGCCAGTCTTTTAATGATTGCTATACACAATGTGATGGCAGTCGTTATTCTCATGGTGAAGGCGAGAGCAGTTAAATCATGACGTTTATTAGCTGGATTCTAGAGGCTATTGTCTCGTTTTTCACGAAAAAGCTTCTGGGTGGCGTGTTCCCGAGTAAATCTCCCGCACAGCAAGCGGTTGAGACTGAAACAAAAATAGCCCAAATTGCCGCTGACTCACCGGATAAAGATAAAGCCATTCAGGAGCTTGAAAATGGCACGGCTTAGTATTTTGGCGGTTTTAGCGCTTGCTGGATGTGCTTCTCAGGATCCGCTATACGTAAGTACCTGTCCTGTTGCTCCAGTTTACACAAAATCCTTTGAAAAGTCTGCCGCAATTCAGCTTAAAACATTGCCGGATAATTCACCTTTAGTTAAGATGATTTCGGATTATTTGGCCATGCGAGCAGAGGCCAAAAAGTGCCAAAACCCTTAAGGAGTCATCATGTCTGAATCTACCATTCAAAGCGATACCCAAACTGCCGAAGAAATCGCCAATGTGGCTGCTGGTGTTGTAACCGCCGTTGATCCGACTGTTGGTGCCGCCGTTGATGCGGGCCTCCAGGGCGCAGAAGCTGTTGCAAATGCTGCCGAAGCTGCCGCTGCACAGCCGAAGGATACTGGCCTTGGCGTTGCTGAAGCCGCTGTAAATGCCGCTACCGCCGCCGCGCCGGCTGTTGCTGCTGCGGTGGACCCGAACTCCGAAGCTGCCGTTACCAAGGAGGTCGGCGTTTTTGGGGCGATTGAAAACATTGTCGAAGGTGCTATCGAGAGCGTCGAAAAGCTATTTTAATCGGAATGGGGGCTGAGTTATGACTGATTTGACTTGGCCCCCTTCTGATCCAGCTACTGTTCTTGCTGCAACACTCTGGATGGAATGCAGGTCTGGGGGCAAGACTGGAATGCAATCGGTTGCAAATGTTGTTTGCAACCGCGTTGCTCGGCCTGGATGGTGGGGTGACGATATCAGGTCCGTTTGTCTAGTTCCTATGCAATTTAGCTCTTGGAATGAAGGATCAACACAAATTCCGCTGGTCCAAAAAGCTATGATAAATGGTGATCCTGACTGGACAATAGCACTTAGTTTAGCGAATGATGCTGTTGCTGGTAAACTGCCGGATATAACGGATGGAAGTACCCTTTACTATGATACTTCCATCGATCCGCCATACTGGACTAAGCCGCCTGCCATTTTTACTGTAGAAATAGCAGGGCAGCGATTCTATCGAGAAGGTTAACACCTTAACCCCTCAAACACTCCGCAATATACGGCTTATCCTCAACTTTAGCCGGATTTAGTGAAGCGCAAAAAGCCGCGCGGGGGCTTTGTGTTGGAGCCTGAGAGACTATCGCGGTAGGCGCAACTTTCCATCCAGGCTGACCAGGGCACGGCGTACCATAAACGGCTTGATATAAGCTCGCCTGCTTAGGATCAAGGCAAATAGACCCAACAGCCATGAGGTCGCGCCCCAACACATGCCATGCGCCCGCATTGCCTTGGTTACGGCAATCTTTGTCGATTGTGGTAAGGTTCGCCCCAAGCGAGATAATACCACCGCCCGCACCGCTTACACCATTGCCAAGAGCGCAGGAATCGGCCGTGATGTTGGATAGATCCGGAGCGATAGCCGGCTGGGAAAAATTACTACCAGAAACTGGAGCAAGGATAGCATTCGAAGAACCGGTGCGGGAAAACGAATTGCTGTTTGACTGCGTGAAAGATGTTGCAGTTTGCGCAAAAGATGTTGCGGGAATTGCAACAAGTGCGACGGCAAGGAAAAGCTTGTTCATCATATCCTCTTAAAGTAAGCCCCGCTTTTACACGGGGCTGTTTTATTTAAAAACCGAACTGAGCCTTAAGACCAAAAGCCTGTCCGGTCGTGGAGGCCGAACCGCTTTCGTTAGCGCTGGCGAAGCCATTACCGCGCGCGTTAACTGAGCCGCTATCTTTCGACATGGTGGTGACGATAGAAGAACTGTCGCCCTTGTTGGTGGCGACGGTTGTGGTAGAAAAACCATGGTTGCTTGCCGAAGACTGTTCCGCTTCGTTGGACGCATTCAGACTTGCACCGGAAGATGCAACACTACCACCCGTGGCAGTAACTTCAGAAACAGATTTCATCGGAGAAGGCGACGAATGAGCAAAAGCCATGCTAGGGGCAGCAGCAATCAAAGCCGCGAAAACAAAGTTACGCATCGTGTATTCCTTAATGAAATGCTGAGAAGACCGTCTCGGCTCGGTTTAGTCTGGCTATACTAAGTATTGGTGTATATCAAGTTACGAAAGTGAAAGTTTTGTGGGTGGTTAGATGTTTTGTTTGTTTTGTTTGGTCAGCCATCGATATTCCCCTTCCGCACGTCGAACAATCCGACCATCCGGGAAACTCCGCTGTAATCTTCCCACTTTGTTGGGCTATCTTTGATAGGGTCGAACACAACTCCATTGCGAAAAACCACAACACAATGAGTCCCTTCCCCCAGACCAGAATCCACAGAGCAGATATGAACATCAGCCCATAATGGCATAGGCCAAACGTCGCGCGGTTTGTTTTTAAGCGGGTCAAATTTGAAATAACCCTGAGTGGAAAAGAAGTTTCTGTGCAAAACTTCTTCCCACACATAATGCGAGCGTCCATGTGCACTCAGATCGCCGAGCATCTGCCGAACTTCTCTATAGCTAAGTCCAAGAACCATCGCGAGACATGCGCATGAACATCCATAACGATCGGATTGCCTGACATGGTTGATAGACATAGCGACGGTCGGAAAGCTCTCTGCCATCGGGCCGGAAAACAATATCGGAATATCAGCCATTCGCGCCTCCAAAAACTGGCTCACCGTCCTCACCAACCTTGATGTGATGAACCTTGAAGCCCTTCTCCGTCATGCCCTGCCATATGCGGTCCAGCGCATAACCTTGGAGCCATTTCATATCGCCAAAAAACCGCTCCGGCAGCCAACTGCGAATGATGCGCTCCTTAGCGATATCCTTGGAATAGACATTCAGGCTTTCGCTGTCCGCCTTACCATCAGGCCACGTCACGAAATAAATGTTGCGCGATTCAGCCATTCGCGTCTCCATGCTGCGGCGGGGGTGGGGTGTCTTCGACGCTGTCATTTGGCGCGGGTAAGTCGAAGTCTGCCGTCGCGGGCGTTGTTCCTCTGCCCGCAAATCGCGCACTGATGCGTTCGCGTTGAACGTTTTCTCTTGCGATCTGCTCCATCGCTGCAATCGCGGCGGTGGCGTCTCCACTGTACAAGCGCCAATTATCTTCTGATTTTTCGTAGCGTCCACAAAGCGCCCGCGCAACGCGCTCGACGTTATCCATAGTCAGAACTCCCCAACGGCCAGATAAACCGTCCGCCTTGTGTTTCGATCATGCTTTCGATAGTTTGGCTCGCCTTTGCGCGGTCTGCGTGTGATCAAAGGGCAAACGGCACCCGTGATGAAGATGCCGCCCTGGTCAGCTACTTCGAAAATCCAGCCGAACCATTTGTCTTCTGGAAATTGTACTTTCCTGGCAGCGGCTCGGCTTGCGCGAAGAGTCCAGCATTCTTCGCTCATTCTGATTTCTCCGTTCCAGGCTGGGCTTCGGCGGCGGTGATGAGGGCTTGAAGCGGTTTTATGAAATCGCCGTATGCACGGCACGCCCCGCATAGTTCAGCCTTCACAATCTCTATAGCCTCTTCCAACGCTTTAACCCGCGCCGCTTTCTCCGCAGCCGCGATGCGTTCGGAGCAGAGGTGTTCGTGTGCGGAGGCGAGCGCGGAGATCGCGGTCTGTGAATAATACAGATCAAGCCGTCCCACGGCGTCGTCGATGGAGATTTGCTCCAGCGCCGCATACAACCGCACCGCCGCGCTGTCGGGTGTTAGATTATCTCCCGGTTGGGGGCTGGGCGGTTCAATGGGGTACATGCGGTTGAGGAAATCCCGCAGCTCGATCATGTCCGGCTTGGCGCAGGTCACAACGATGTCGCACCCGCTGCGCTCCTCACGAGCTTCCCAATTCGCGGTTTCCTCATCAAACACGAAAAGGCCCGAGCCGTCCTTGTCGCCATGACCGGAGGTTTTTACTTCAAGGAGTCCGCCATCAAAAGAAAAAGAATGGCTATACTTAAGCGTCATTGCTCTTCTCCAGGCTGGGGGATGGAGGGTATTTTGATCCATCCGCAGTGGGGATCGTACGCCCATATCGTGCTGTCACTCATCAGCGCAGCGATTCCCCGCTCAGCACACACAATCTGCACCACCTTCCTCGCCGGCTTGGGTGCGGGGCTTTCACCCGCTGCGATGCTATTCGCCACGACATTCTGATCCGTGACTACGTGGGCATCTCTTTCGGCTACAGTTGCCGATTCGAGAATAAGAGCGCGGACTTCACGGGCGATCTCCACGAATGGTCTACCCGACTGCACGATATCATCGATCTCGGAGCCTAAGCGTCGTTCTTCCTCCACATCGCGGATGGGTGTATCACCCGTCGCCACAACAACGCCGCGCCGGGCGAGGGCGGAGGTGAATTCATCAACAACATTGTCTTCTACCGACCTATATGTGCAGTCGTGCATCGCCTCTCTCACAGCCGCTTTCAGTGCGTCGGTCATTTTTCGGGCTCCATGAATGTTGTGACCTTCGCCTTTGCGTTCTCAAAAGAGTGACGCCAGCCGAGTTTATGAAGTTGGCTCCCGACACTTTGAAGTGTCTCGTTCACTGCTTGGTCATGGATCTGTGAGGCAGTTGTGTCAGCACCCCATGAGCTATGCGCATCAATTGTGATTGTAGCTCACTTGGCTTCTCCCAGGGCTGCGCGGGCGTTCGATAGGGCATCTTCCAAACCAAATGCATCGTCGCTTGATGCGCACGCGGTCAGGACGCCAAGCACCTCCCGATACCTCTCATTCTCCGCCACCAGCGCGCGGATGGCGGTGGCGGCTTCATCCGGTAATTTATGTCCCCAGCTTGCTTCATAATCCAGTCGCTTCAACAACTTGCTGTAATCCTCAACCATGATCCTGCCTCCATCCGCTTTCGGATCGTAAATCCCGCAGATAATCCAGATCAGGACCATCCTCATGATTCTCAAGCGCATACGCTTCCCAAGCATCTAACTCTGCGCCAGTTGGCTCAATCACAATACCATCCACCGTTACTTTCACGATTTCGACCTCTGGCGGCTCAGCAGGCTCACCACTGCAACTATATGTAGGCCCACGCTGTGGATAACCAGGATGATACGTGTAGTATAACACGACTTCGGTTTCTTCTTCATCGTGGCGGTTATGGTGGAAGTTGTGGGTTTTGGCCATTTTGTCCTCTTTATATAAGACCGGCACGCCTGACTTACGCCAGATGCAGGCGTGCCATACTTTACTTAATCGTTGCAGGGGGAAAACGGTATTTCGTCGTCCATATCCGCTACCCGAGAGCCAGCCCCACCCCCGACAGGAGCACGCTTAACGGTACGCGCTTCTGTCTTCGGAGTTTCGTCGACCAAGTAATCAGCGATTCCGTTTTTGTCCGGGTATTGTCCAGTTTTGTCCTTCTGGATGTTGACTTTGCACTTGCCGGTTTTTCCTTCAAATTCGATAGCATCGAGTTGGCCATTTTCATATTGCTTTGAAAGTCCACAAGCATCGGCGCAATGACGCAGCTTGTAAGCAACAGATTCCAAAAGATAATCGAAGATAGTCTGCTTACGTCCTTCGTCATCGTAGACATCAACAGTAAGCTTCAACATATCATTCCCATTTTTGCTGATAGTATCTTCGGCTGTACGAATTTCAAAGTCATACACGCCGGGCTTCCAGATCGGGAAATTGCTCTCAGCTTTAATTTCTTCTGCGGACTTTGGCTCATAAATTCTCATTTGATTTTCCCTTTCAGGGATTCGATAATTGCAACAATCTTTTCAGCGTCGATTTCAGACCAATCCTCAATGTCCGCCTTTTTAAACACCTTTTCTTGCCAATCATCGGCAACTTTTACAATATCAAGCAATCGCTTGACTTCGGAAATTTGCTCTGGACTGGCTAAAACGAGTTGGGTTGCTTCACGCTCAATTACATCTTTACCATATCGAGCAGCGAACTCTTCGTAAGACCAGGGGAAAACCGTTCCCTCAGGGAAGCCAGTAAGACGAGATTTTCCGATCTTTGCGCGACGTGTTGGGCCATTTTTAACAACGGTAAGAATCAAGTGAAGCTCATATCCTAACTTGTCTGGGCCATCAAACGTTTCACCAATCTCTTCACGATTCCCTTTTTCATCTTTCCCCCATTCTGGTTTAGAATGAGCGATAAGGATTACATTCATGTCGAGCTTGTTAATCCAGCGAAGAAGTTCATTGAACTTGCGTGTTGGTGCTTTTTTGGAAGCACCAAAAACATCCTTGTCACCGAGCTTTGTTTGCTCGTCTTGCAACATAGTATTCCACAACTTTGAAACACTATCGGAAACAAGCGTCCTGTAGTCATGTTTTTCCGTTGCGAGAGCTTTGACTTGCTCGATAACCTCATCGATATCAAGGCTTCCTTGTTCTTGCCCAAAATAGACCCCACCAGAAGCCTTTAACTTTGCCCGGTAATGATCAAGATCGGCTCCAGACTCGTGGTCCATGTAGTAGACCTTGGGAAAATTCAAAGATTCCCAAGTTTTGCCAACGCCCGGTTTGCCAACAACAACAACCTTAGGCTTTTTGGGCTCTACATTGTCAGGCTCTACCGCCTTCAATCGACTGCGTGGTTTAACCGTTCCGTCTGCCATTTTTATCTCCATGTTTTTGAGCATTTCAAGGCTGCTCGGGTGCCTATTTTTGTTTTGGTTCGCCGTGTGCTTTGGCGAGTGCAGCGCGCAACCGCAAAAGATCTTTCTTGCTGACGCCGAACGCAAGATTTTCGTGTGATTGGCCGTCCAAGAAGTCATTCATCACGGCATAACTCAGAATTTCTTCTGCGGCCTCAGCGAGTTCAGGCGCGGCGGCGATTAAACGCGCGTTTCTTTCGTTCTGCTCATCACTGCCTTGATAAACGGAACAAACAGAACGGTGCCCATTCATGGGATTAACATCAATCCAACCAGAAATCTCACACCGCTCACCGGCCTCCCAAGGTCCCTTCGTCCAACCATCCATCACACCTCCCCCAAAAACAAACGCTTCTCCTGCGTATCTCGCTCAGCGTACGCAAGCAATTCATTAAGCCTTTCCCGCATGTCAGCAGGCATATCATCGGCTGCATAATTATCAGCCTCACGAACAGTCAATTCAAAAGCCTCTGCGTTTTCTAGGGCTTCTTCAGCTTGGCGGTAGGTTAGTTCTGTTTCGAGTGCGGTCATTTGGTTTTTCCCAGGATTGCGCGGGCTTTCTCAATCAATTCGTGATTGACGTTCAGTTGACAATGGGCGCTGACATCGTGCGCCTCGTAGGCGTCAATAAGACTTGCCAATACCGATCTTTGCCTCTCATTCTCCTCCACCAGCGCGCGGATGGCGAAAGCCATGTCGCCTCCCATGTCCGTAGCTTCGCCGCGTGATGATTTATCGCTGTAACGCTTCAACAACTCGCTGTAATCCTGGGTCATGACGTAGACCCCATATCAGAAGCAGACATATAACGACGAACCCTACCGCGCGCCATCGAAAGGCCCCGAAGGGCCGCACCCAAATCGCACCCGGTCTCATGTGTCTCTTTGCACCCGCTGAACATCCGTAAAATCGTTGTCTCAAGGCGGCAAAGATCCATATCGATTTCGTTAGCTAGTTTTTGCGTGTCTGTGGTTTTCATGTCTTGACTCTTTCAGATTTAACTATTGCCGCGCGGAGTCATGCGATTATCTGGATTGATAACGGCAGAGTTCCAAGCTTTGTATGCGGATTGCCAATCTTCTTCTGCCCATCCCTCAAACGT
>Ga0307474_10001078_pt1 | contig 19833 bp, 13 predicted proteins | sample atmos_gasesECM1C_2_FD_203312 | JGI IMG/M metagenome (GOLD analysis project Ga0307474, IMG submission 203312) | Hardwood forest soil microbial communities from Morgan-Monroe State Forest, Indiana, United States - atmos_gasesECM1C_05 | ecosystem: Environmental > Terrestrial > Soil > Temperate... | reverse complement strand
TCAGCGTCGCGCAGATTCTCATTGAGGCAAAAGTCTCGAGGGCGACCTTCTACTTCTATTTCTCCTCTAAGTTCTCGGTGCTCAGTGGCCTGCTCGAGCGCGCAATGAACGACATCTTCGAGACGGTGCAACCCTTCCTGGCCCGATCCCCCGACGACCCGCCGACGGTCGCCCTGCAGCGCAGCATTCGGGCTGTCACACAGGCCTGGCATCGTCACCGTCCGGTGTTACAAGCGGCGAATCATCACTGGCACGCCGAGCCGGAGTTGCGCAGTCTGTGGTTGGCAATCGCGGAACGCTTCATCTCTGCTGGGGCTGCCGAGATCGACCGCGAACGCGCTGCGGGGATCATCACCTCGCAAGTTCCGAGCAGGACGCTCGCCGCAACCCTGTTCTGGGGCACGGAACGGGTGCTCTACGTCGCGGGGCTGGGAGTTGAACCGAGTCTCGCCGACGAGGAGGCCGCTGTCGACGTGTTGGTAACCATGTGGCGGGGCACCCTCTACGCCCCCTGACGCTCGCGGTCACTGCCGCGCCAGCAGCGGCAGTGCCTCCTCGTCGGCGGACAGTGAGTGAGGCCGGCGCACGCTGTCGGCGCCGCGCGGATGGACAACTTGCGGCCACCAGAACCAGCGGCCCAGCAACGTAGCGATCGAGGGCATGAACAACGTACGCACAACCAGTGTGTCGAGGATTAGACCCAAAGCGATCGTGGCACCCATCTGGGCGATAATGCGATCGTCGCTTCCGAGCATGGCGGCCATTGTGAAGGCGAACACCAGGCCGGCAGAGGTGACCACCGTGCCCGTGCCGGCCATCGACTGGATGATTCCCGTCTTGAGTCCAGCGTGGATCTCGTGCCCGATTCGGTGGACCAGCAGCAAGTTGTAGTCGGATCCGACGGCTAACAGGATGATGACCGCGAAAAGCATGAAGGAAAAGTGGAGCCTGATACCGAAGAAGTCTTGCCAGATGAGAACGGAGAGTCCGATAGACGCCGCTATTGAGCTCGCGGCGGTGCCGACGATAACCAACGCGGCAACCAGGCTTCGCGTCAGCACGAGCATGATCATGAAGATCAGGGTGAGCGAGGCCACCGCGGTGATCATGAGGTCGTAGGTATTGCCGTCGTGCATGTCCTTGTAGGTGGCGGCGGTACCACCGAGATAAACTTTGGCGCCCGCCAAGGAGGATTGTTTCAGGCCCTCCTGTGCCGCGGTTCGCTCCGCATCGACCCGCGAGATGCCTTCCGGGGTCGCTGGATCGCCCGCATGGTTGATGAAAAAGCGAGCGGATTTGCCATCCGGCGATAAGAACATCTTCAGGCCCCGTTGGAACTCTGCGTTATCGAAAGCCTCCGGAGGCAGATAAAAGAAATCATCGTTTTTAGCGGCATCAAAACTTTGCCCCATGACAATGCCGGTGTTGCTCATGGCCTCCATCTGGTTGATCATCGCCTGGAAGGTGCTGTGCGCTGCAAGTGTCAGTCCCCGAGTAGTTTTCATGCTGGCGAGCATCGGCGGCAACAGCTCGGCCGTTTCGTGCGTGAGCGAGTCGGTGCGCTTTATGTCGGTTGTCAGATCGTGCAGCTTCTCGTCGAGCTGATCGATCCCGTCGAGGCCATCGAAGATGGACCGAAGTGACCAGCAGATGGGGATGTCGAAACAGTGCCTTTCCCAGTAGAGGTAGTTGCGGATCGGCCGCCAGGAATCTTCGAAATCCGCGATATGATTGCGTAATTCATCAGTGATGGCCGTCGTTTCTGCGGTGTCGCGCGCCGCGTCGTGCGTCGCGTTGGACAGCCGCCTCGTGATGTCATACAGCCGCTGCAGGTAGTCGATCGCGACCTGCTGCTCGTCGGCCATCTTCAGCATGCCGGCCATCCGGTCTTTCAAGAACGACATATTCTGCATCGTCGTCTGGCTTTGCATGCTGTTCAGAAACGGTATCGAGCTGTGCTCAATGGGAATCCCCAGGGGTCGGGTGATGTCTTGCACCATCACAATGCCCGGGACGCGGAGCACGTTTTTCGCCACCCTGTCCAGCACCAGCATGTCGGCGGGGTTGCGCATATCGTGGTCGGCCTCGAGCATCAGCAAGTCGGGATTCAACCGCCCCTCCGAAAAATGCCGCTGTGCGGCCGCATACCCGAGATTGCCCGGCGCGCTGTTCGGCAAGTAGTAACGCTCGCTGTACAGCGTCTTGTATCCGGGCAATGCGATCATGCCGATCAGAACGGCCACCGCACTCACGGCCAGAATCGGTGCGGGCCAGCGCACGACGGCGGTACCGACCCGTCGCCACAGCCGGCCCTGACGCGACGCCCTGGACTCCAACAGACCGAATCGGCTGGCCACAACAAGAACGGCCGGCCCCAGGGTGAGCGCAGCGGCAACGACAACGAGCATGCCGATTGCGACCGGAACCCCCATCGTGGTGAACCAGGGCAGCCGGGTAAAGCTCAGGCAAAACGTCGCCCCGGCGATCGTCAGACCGGAACCCAACACGACGGGAGTGACACCGTGAAAGGTGGTGTAATAAGCGGTTTCGCGATCCTCGCCGGCCGCACGTGCCTCTCGATAACGCCCGATAAGAAATATCCCGTAATCGGTCCCAGCCGCGATGGCCAGCATCGTCAGCAGAGCCGTGGCGAACACCGCGAGCTCCATGAGCCCGTAGTCGCCGAGCACCGCGATGACACCCCGACACACCGCCAATTCGATCAGGGTCATGAAAAGCTGGATCAATGTGGTGGCGATCGAGCGATAGACCAGAAACAACATGATGGCTATCGCGGCAAGGGTGAACGCAGTGATCTTGTTTATGCTTGCGTTCCCGATCATGTACTCGTCGTAGCTGTGTGCCGTTGAGCCGGTGACGTAGGCCTTCACCCCTGAGGATGCCGGCGTCTGAGCCACGACTTCGCGGACAGCTTCGACGGATTCGTTTGCCAACGTCGTGCCCTGCTCACCGGCGAGGTTCAAGATCACGTAGGCGCCCTTGGCATCGGCGCTTTGGACTCCCGCCGCCGTTAACCGATCGGCCCAGAAGTTCTGAATGTGCTGCACATGCCGGGGATCTTGCTCCAGCTGATGGATAATGCTGTCGTAGTAGTGGTGCGCGGCCTCGCCGAGTTCCCGCTCGCCTTCCAGGACGATCGTGACCGTACTGTTGGAGTCGAATTCCTTGAAGTTGTGGCCCAAGCGCATCATCGCTTTCATCGACGGTGCATCCATGGGGGCCATCGGTGCCGCATGCCGCTCGCCAACCACTTCCAACTGGGGCGCGATCATGTTGACGACGACGGTCAGCGCAATCCAGCCGACGATGATCGGCACCGCAAACCAACGGATCAGGCGGGGCAGGATAGGCCGCCTGGCATCCACGTTGGTCATGCCGACTTCACCAGGCCGACGGTCTGGGTTTTGGCGTCATCGACGTCCCGCTCGTCCCGGACGTCACTGTCCGACCCCAGGGATCCGGACTTGTTGACTTCCAACCCTGTGACGTGCGCGGGTGAACTGTGGTGACGTCATTCGAGCTGCCCCGGCGAACCTATCGATTTAAGAACGGTTAAAAACACGGTGGGTGGTTTCTACCACAGGTCCACCGGCATGGTCCAGACCTGGGCCAAGCCCCCTAGCAAACTCAGAACTGGCCGGTAGCTTTCACGGCCGGCTCTACGATCTCCACCCTGCCGGCGTCGCCATCCACGCGGACCAGCTGGCCGTCGCGGATGCGCCGGCTTGCGACCTCGGTGCCGCACACGCAGGGGATGCCCAGTTCGCGGGCCACGATCGGGCCGTGACTCAGCAAGCCGCCGTAATCGGTCACAACGGCCCCGGCCACCAGGAACAAAGCGACCCAGCTGGGGTCGGTGGTCTCACAGACCAGGATGTCGCCCTCGTCCAGTTCGGTGGTCGCCGGGTCGCGCACCACCCGCGCTCGCCCGGTCACCACTCCGGGGCTCGCGGCGACGCCCGTCAAGACGCTGGCATCCCCGTCCGGAGAAAGGTCCTGCGCGGTGATGATCCGCGGCCGACCAGCCCATGCTTGGGGCAGCCGCCGCGACTGGCGTTCTACGAATTGCGCACGGCGATTGGGTATCTCGCAAAGTTCGTCGCCTAGACGGCCGCTACGCAGGACCTGATAGCTGAGGTGAAAGACGTCATCGGGTTGCGCCAATGATCCCGCCGCGACCAGCTCCGCACCCACTCGTCGTGCACAGGTGCGCGCCACGTCGAACGTCATCAGGTAGCCGGCTTTGCCCTGTTCGCGCAGCGCCAGGAAACGCGCCGCGGCCCGCATCGTCGCGTCCAGCACGGGTCGATGCAGCGCGGGTGCGGCGGCCCTCACCCGCGCCATTGCCTGCTGCCGCGCCGCCTGCTGCTGGGCGCTGCGCAGGTGTGGTGCCCGCGGATGGCCGGCGTCGATCGATCGGTAGTCGTCCAGCCGCGCCAAGACCGGCGACGGGTCCTCGCGCCATGACACGCCGGCAAGCTGACCTTCGTCGCGCCCGTGGTAGCCGTGACGATCGGTGAAGCCGCGCAACGTAATCCGGTCGTGCGCCAGCGCCCAAAGATCGGCGGCCACCTGATTCTCGTCAGCACCGACACCGGAGAGCACCGCGGTTTCCAGCTCAGACAGACCGAGCCTGGCCAGTATGGCAGTGACCCGCTCGGCCAGTCCGGAGCTGACCAACGCCACCACCAAATGCAGGATCATGATCTTCTCGAACCGCTCCCGCGCATCGGCCAGCAACGCCAGACATCCGTCGCGGTCAAGTCCCTCGACTCGCGCCAGCGCGTCGAGTCGCCAGGACCGCAGGGCGGCGACCATTCTGTCGTGGCTCCTGGGCAGGGTGGCCACCAGCAACGGCGCCCTGGCGGCGATCGCCGGATACCGGCGCCGCGAATTGTCGTCGACGGTTTCGGGGCGCGCATAACCGAACAGCTGCTGTTCAACGGCGGACGCTGAGGTTCCCGGCATCAGACCGGCAATGTCACGAAACTTGTTGATGTTGGCCGCGGCTCGGCCGTCAAACAATGACCAGCACATGTCCTCGGCGCGGTCGGGCAGATATATCTCGCGGGCCTTGTACACCCCCATCCGGACAAACATCTTTCGGAACGCCATCTCCATCGGCTCTTCGATGAAGGTGTAGCCGAAGGTGGTGAACACGCCGGGGAACGCCTCAGCGACATTGCCCGTCGTCCAGGTCAGTGTCGGATCGATCTCGGGATTGTCTAGCTGCTGCGCAACGACACGCCGGCTACTCATCGGGTGGGCGATCAGAACACTCGATGCAGGATGCCCTGCTCGAAAAAGCCTGCACCGGTGCCGTTTTCGCTGTCGAGCACCATAAAGTCGTCATAGGTGCCAAACGACGGACCCTCGGAGTCCGCGCCCATCGGCACGAAAAATCCGGCCAGCCTCGACGAGAGCGTGACCAGCCGGGTGTCGCCCTCGGCGTCGCGCAACCGGGCCAGCCGGAACTGCCCGGCGGCGTTGCGCCCAAAGGTAACGTCGGCGATCGCGCGCGATCCGTCCGCGTCGATGACAAAGCCGTCGGATCGCAGTGTGCCGTCTGCACCCAGAAACTTCATCACCGTGATGAAGGTGTCACCAATGACCGCCACCAGACCCGCGTACTCGATCCACATCGTTGATTCGTCCCGGAAACCCCAAGTGCGATCCCGCATCCCGCGTGCCCGCACTGGCGACTCGGCACCGTCAAGCACCAGCGTGCCGGTCAGCTCGCAGGCCTGCTGGAAATGTTGCAGTGGCTTGCCCGGTACCAACTCGGGGACCACCCCGCCGACCGCGTAGTCGGCCGCGACGAACAGCGGCGCGTTGACCAAATCGGCCCGTAAGCGTGGATGCCGCACCGCTATCACGCCGTTGAGCCCAAAGTCGATCGACGCGCTGGCGAAGCTGCCCCGTGACAGGTCCTCGATGATCTCCAAAACTTTGCCTCGGACCGAGACACTGCACCGGGCCCGCCTGGCGCCGGTGCCGTTCGGCGATGTCGAAACATGGAAAGAGCCGTACACCTCGTTTGCGGTGTCCCAGAATGACAGATAGGCATTGTCTTTCCACACCGGGTCGGCCGGTCCCGCGGCATCGGGGTGGATGCGCTCGGCCAACGGTCCCCAGGCGTCGGCGAGGTCGGTGATGGTCATCGGTTTGTCACTCCTATTCGTTGCAGGATCTCCACGGCGCCGGCGGCGCCTTTGATGCGGTGGTGCCGCGGCCGGTGTTCATGGCGCACGGAATACCGTGCGCAGAGCAGTCGCCGCGGCGGCGTCTCCTCCCTCGGGCATCGTGAACTCCTGCGACAGAACGACATGCAATTTTCTTATTTAGATTAAACTCTATACATGATTAAAGACAAGCCGTCGCGGCCGTTCACTCGCGAGGAGCCATAGCGGCTCTTCGACCGCCATGACGAGGTTGAACGGATCGCCGGCTCACAGCGAAAAGGCTGGCACCGCGTACCGTGATGTGCTGCCAACCGGGGCGGCAGGTGTTTCAGAGTTCGTCAATAACGTTGTCAACCCGAACTTTTTCCGGATAGTTTGTCAGCCGCTGGCCGTGGCGTTGAACTCCTGGCGATCTCGGCTTGCAGACCGGCGATAAGCAAATCGAGGCCGAACGTGAACGCCTCGTCGCTGAGATGGATGCTGTAAATCTCGGCCAGCCTGGACAGGCTGGGGAATTCGTCGTTGGGCAGTTCGGAGATCCGCTCAGGCAGGTCGATCGGCGCCGCTAATGCCTGCGCTGCGGCGAAGCCGAGTGCGTAATTGCAGAGCACTCCCAGGGCGTGCAGGGCGGTGGTGTCGGTGAAGCCCACATCGAGCAGGGCGGTCATCATCCGCTCGCGCATGGTGAACATGCCCGGCGTCGGCGAGTTCTGGGCGAGCACGAGCGTCACCAGGTTCGGGTGCCGGCGGCCGACTCCGTGCAGATCGCGCACCTCGGCGCGGAGGCGCTCGTCCCACGTCGCGGTGCCCGTCGCGGCGCGGTGGGGGTCGGACATGAGAAGTCCGACGAGGCCCTCCAGGATCTCTTCCTTGTTGCGCACGTAGCCGTACAGCGTCATGACACCCATGCCGAGTTCGTCCGCCACCCGGCGCATGGTGAACCCCTCGGGTGGGACGGTGTCGATCACCCGCAGCGCCGCCGCCAGCACCTCTTCACGGCTGAACCGGGGACGAGGGCCCCGCCTGGCCCCCAATTTCGTCGGATCCATTGACACGGAAACACCGTACACAATACGGTCAAGGTCAACAAAACACCGTACCTCATACGGTGAAAACCGTGCCGGACGTTAGCGAGGAGTGGACACCGATGACCTTTACCGCAACCGGGGAGCCGGCGGCGAGCGCCGAACTCGCACCCGTCGCCGACGACTTCAGCGCCTTTATCATCGCCGGCGCGGTCAGCTCCGACGCCAGCAAGTTCGAGCGTGAGACCGAGGGCCGGACCCCCGCCCAAGGGATCCAGGACGGCGTCGACGCCGAGCGGCTCGGCTTTCGCCGTGTCTTCCTCTCCGAGCGTTGGGATCTGAAGGAAGCCGACGTCATCCTCGCCGGGATCGGCGCTTTAACGACCCGCCTCGAGCTCGCCACCGGGATCATCGTCCCGACCACTCGCCACCCGTGGATGCCGGCCGCGCTCGGGGCGACGATGCACGCGTGCTTCGGCCCGCGGTTCGTGCTGGGCCTCGGCCGAGGTGACGCGGGCGCGTTCCGTGGGATGGGGATCCCGATGACCACTACCACGGCGATGGTCGAGAGCGCCCAGATCACCCGGCGGTTATGGGCGGGCGAGTCTGTTTCCTACACAGGACAGCTCGGCTCGTTCAGCGCGCTGGCCTTCGCCGAGACGTATCAAGGACCCCAGCCACCGATCTGGATCGCCGGCTTCTGTCACGAGCGCGGCGCAGCCGCGGCGGCCGAAGCGTTCGACGGGGTGATCCTGCCGCCGATGCTGACCCCCGATGCCGTCGCGGCGGCCGTCCAACGGATCCGGACCGCCTGTGAGCGGATCGATCGCGACCCGGCCGAGGTCCGCATCGTCGCCCCGGTGGTGACCGCCCCGGACATGGACGAGGTCGAGACCGTCTCGATTTCGGCCGGACGGCTGGTCACCTATCTGCAGTACCCGCTGTACGGCGACGTCCTCGCCGGCGCGAACAATTGGGATCTCGAGACCGTCAACCGCATGCGCAACCACGAGCAGTTCCAGGGCCTCGCCCGCGCGGCGGACCTCACGTTCCACCGCCACCAGATGTTGGGCCCGGCGTCGGTGATTCCGTGGAGCTGGATCACCGACTGCAGTGCGGTCGGCACCGTAGCCGAATGCGTGGCCTCGCTGCAGCGCTTCCTGGACGCGGGCGCCGACGAGGTCACCACCTACGGCTCCACCCCCCGTCAGAACGCCGCGCTGATCGAGGCCTGGCGCGACCGCCCGCAGGCGGCGACGCCCGGACGGCAGAGCCTTGGAGCCGGCGCGTCGTGAGCATCGCGGCGTACGCCGGGCGGTTCGCCGACGACCCGGCCGAGTACTTCGGCCACTCGTGGCACGCGATGCAGCACGTGCCGGCCGTCGAGCTCGCCGCCGTGCAACTGGCCGCGCTGCGGCGGCGGTTCAGCGAACTACGCGACACCATCCCGGTGCTGACCCGGCTGGCCGACGAGGCGGGAATCGACTCGTTCGACCATCTCAACGAAGTGGTGCCGCTGCTGTTTCAGCACTCGGTGTACAAGTCGTATCCGTCCGCCCTGCTCGCGCGGGGTCGCTTCAGCGAACTCACCCGCTGGCTTGACCGGCTGACCACGATCGACCTCACGGGGGTCGAGGTCTCCAGTTGCGAGACGATCGACTCTTGGCTCGACACGCTCGAGGCGACGACGCAGCTGCGGGTGGCGCACTCCTCGGGCACGACGGGCACGATGTCGTTTTTGCCCCGCTCGGCGCATGAGTGGGAAAAGATGTTCCGGGCGTTTCGCTGCGGGATGTTCCAGTTTTCGGATCCGCTCGGTGCCGGCGGCCCGCACGACGGCGAATGGTTTGAGCTGATCTGGCCGCTCTGGCGCTCGGGCCGCAGCGCGATCACCCGTTGCCCGGACATGGCCATGCCCCACCTGCTCGGTTCCGAGGACCGGCTGCATGCGCTACGGCCGGGACGGATGAGCTCGGACGCGGCCTACTTCGCCGGACGGGTGCGTGTCGCCGCCGCACGCGGCGAGCTCGACAAGCTCGAGATCAGCCCGGCGCTGCGGGCCAGGCGGGACGAGTTCGAACGCGAGCAGCGCGAGATGGCCGAGTCGATGCCGCGGTTCATCAACGAGACGATCACGCAGCTTAAGGGCCGCCGGATCTGGATGCTGGCAACCTGGAACGTGCTCTACAACATCTCGAAGGCCGGACTCGACGCCGGCATGGAGCAGGTGTTCGCCGCCGACTCGCTGGTCACCACCGGCGGCGGCGCCAAGGGCCAGGTCGTCCCCGACGACTGGGAGGAGACGGTACAGCGGTTCATCGGTGTGGACCACGTCCAGCACTGCTATGTGATGTCGGAGATCACCGCGCTCAACAAGATGTGCGACCACGGGCGCTACCACTTCGAACCGTGGATCATCCCGTTCTTGCTCGATCCCGCCGACGGGGCGCCGTTCCGGCGCGCGGGCGAGCACACCGGGCGGATGGCGGTGTTCGACCTCGTCGCCGCCACCTACTGGGGCGGTTTCGTCAGCGGCGACGAGGTCACGCTGAGCTTCGAACCATGCGCGTGCGGCCGCACCACCGCCCACGCCGCGCGGACGATCGAGCGCTACAGCGACAAGCACAACGGCGACGACAAGATCACCTGCGTCGCGGCCGACGACGCCCACCGGGCGGCGCTCGAATTCCTCACCGGCGAACTCGTCTGAGCGGCCGAAGATGAACCAGACGTTGACTGGGCTCACCGCCCCCGCCTTCATTCGCGGCCGGCTGATCACCGGGGATCTGGTCGGATTCGGCGGTCGGGGCGGTGCGGCGACGTTCCGAGCGCCCGACCCGCACCGGCTGCTCGGTGCGCTGCCACTGTCGGACCCCAGCCTGCTGCGCGACGTTCAGGACATGCCGTTCGACGAGATCGTGTCCTACCTGGCGGCGCTCGGTGAGGCGCTGGTGCTGGGCCGAAACCCCCATCTGCAGGAGGCGCTGGAGCTCTCCGCGCAGTTCTCCGACATGACGGCTCCGCTGGTCCGCTCCTCCTTCGAACAGCTGCCCGCGCTGTTCAGCCCGGCGGCGGTGCGCGAACTGGCCGACGCGACGATCGGGATCCCCTACCTGCAAGGCTGGGTCCCGCGGGTGATGGCGGACGGCCGGACCGCGTCGATCCGGGCCTTCGGTGCGCGCGCGGTGCACATCATCGCCGGCAACAGCCCGCTGATCGCCGCGCTGAGCATCATCCGCAACGCGGTCGCGCGTTCCGACGCGATCATCAAGACCCCGTCGAACGACCCGCTGACGGCGCTCGCGATCGCCCGCACGATGGGCGAGCTCGACGCGGCGCACCCGATCACCCGCCACCTGTCCGTCGCCTACTGGAAGGGCGGTGACACCGCATTCGAGGAGCGGCTGCTCCAACCCTCCGGCGTCGAGAAGATCATCGCCTGGGGCGGGCTCGCCTCGGTCACCCATGTCCTGCGCTACGTCCAGCCGGGCCTGGAGCTGATCTCGCTCGACCCCAAGCGCTCCGCGACGATCATCGGGCCGCAGGCCTTCTCCTCCGAGGAGACGTTCGCCGAGGTGGCGCTGCGGACGGCCACCGATATCGGTGCGCTCAACCAGCTCGGGTGCGTCAACGCGCGCGTCGTCTATGTCGCGAGCGGCACCGACCCCGACGGGCTCGAGCGGGCCAACCGGCTCGGTGAGGCGATCTACGCCGAACTGCAGCGACTGCCCCAGCACCTGAGCACCCACGCGAAATGGTCGGATCCAGAGCTCATCGCAGACATCGACGCGCTGCGCTCCAGCCCCGAGTGGTACCGCATCTACGGCGGTCGCGACGGGGAGGGCGCGGTGATCGTTTCGCAGCTCGACGAGCCGGTCGAGTTCTCGCGGCGGCTGTCCGGCCGGGTCGCCAACATCGTCCCGATCGACGATCCAGCCGATGCGATCCGAGGGATCAACGCCTACACCCAGACCGTCGGGATCTATCCTGAGACCCTGAAATCCTATCTGCGGGAACAGCTTCCGTTGCACGGCGCGCAGCGGCTGGTGTCCCTGGGCTACGCGGCGCACCCAAATGTCTCGCTGCCCCAGGACGGGATGGAGCCGATGCGCCGGATGGTGAAGTGGATCGTCGAAGAACGTTGCGAACCCGACGCGGTCCAACCCTTGTGGACAATCGCGCGCCCTGACGAGGAGGAGCTCGCATGACGCTGATCGTGGATACGACCGAGCAACTGACCCCGCAGTGGTTCACACAGGTGTTGCGCCGCAACGGCACCCTCGGCGAGCAGGACACGGTCGTATCGGTCGACGCCACGGTGATCGGCACGGGGCAGGTCGGGTTTGTCGCGCGCGCGCAGCTGGGCTACGCGCACGAGGGCGCCGGTCCGGCCACGCTGGTCGTCAAACTGCCGTCGGCCGACGCCGACTCGCGCCGCACGGCCGCCGCGACGGGGATCTACGAATCGGAAGTTCGCTTTTACCAGCAGATCGCGCCCCGGCTCGGCGGCGCGATCCCCGCGATGTATTGGGGCGACGTCGAACCGGCCAGCGGCCGCTTCACGCTGGTGCTCGAGGATCTCCAGGCGACCTCCGACGTCGGCGACATGGTCGGTGGCGGCACGTTGGACCAGGCCGAGCTGGCCATCGGGGCGCTGGCCACGCTGCAGGCGCCGATCTGGAACGAGCCGGACCTGGTCGAGCTGCCGTGGGCCGGAGTCGAACGGACCGAACTGCTGTTCGGTGCCGTAGAGCCGTTGATCGACGCGTTCGTCGCGCGATTCGAAAGGCGGGTGGACCCGGCCCATCTGGAGCTGGCCAAGCGGCTCGCCCCGGCTGCGGCGGGCAGCGCGCGACGGTTGTGGAGTGCGCCCTTCGTGATCGCGCACGGCGACTACCGCCTGGACAACATGATGTTCGGCCGCGGCGACGGCGCACCCCCGATCACGGTGCTCGATTGGCAGGCCGCGCGGCTCGGGCCGCCCCTGCTCGACGTCGCGATCTATCTCGGGTCATGCCTGAGCATCGACGAACGCCGCTCGCACGAGGATCGCCTGCTGCACCTCTACCACGACCGTCTGCGCGCGGCCGGGGTGAGCGACTTCCCCATCGCGCAGTGCCGGCACAGCTACCGCGTCAGCTCGCTGTATCCGTTCCTGTTGACGATCGCCATGTCGATGACGCTCCAGCAGACGGAGCGCGGCGACCAGATGTGGGCCCAGATGTTCACCAACTCCGCGTCGATCGTCGCCGACACCGACGCTGCCGCGCTGCTCGACTGACCACCGCCGATGGCCATCCCCCCTCCACGACCCGGCGCCGCCGCCCTCATCACCGGCGCTTCGTCGGGCATCGGCGCCGAACTCGCCCGAGGTCTCGTCGCACGCGGTCACGATGCCATCCTGGTGGCCCGCCGTCACGAGCGGCTCGAGGCGCTCGCCCGCGAGCTGCGCGGCGACGAGCGAAGGCGCATCGAGGTGATAGCTGCCGATGTCAGCGACCCCGATGGCCGTGCCGGGCTGCTGGCGGACGTCGGGCGGTCCGGGCTCGAAGTCGACGTGCTCGTGGCGTGCGCCGGGTTCGGGATGGGCCACGCGTTCATCGACGCCGACCCCGAGCGGATCCAGCAGCTGATCCGGACCAACGTCGAGGGAACGTTCCTGCTGACTCGCGCGATCGCCCCCGCGATGGCGGCGCGGCGCAGCGGGGCAATCCTGCTCGTTTCGTCAATGGCCGGCAATCAGCCGATGCCGAACTTCGCGGCCTACGCCGCGACGAAGGCGGCGGTGACGTCGCTGGCGGAAGCGCTGCACTGGGAGCTCGCCCGCCACGGGGTAACGGTGACGGCGCTGTGCCCCGGTGGCGTGCGCACCGAGTTCTCCGAGGTTGCGGGCATGCTCGGCACCGAGCGCCGCACCCCGAAAGCGTTCATGGCCGACGCCGCCGAGATTGCCGAGGCCGGGTTGCTGGGGCTTGCGCAGGGCAAACGGATCGTCATGCCGCGCCGAGCGGTCCGGGCCTTCGCCTGGTTCGGCGGCCACGCCCCGCGCCGGGTATGGTTGCCGCTGGTCGCCCGGCTGATGGGGAGTACGGGCTGATTCCGGCTTGATATGTCAGATGCCGCCGCGGGCGACGAGTTGGCCGGCAATGACATTGCGCTGGATCTCATTGGTGCCTTCGCCGACAATCATCAGCGGCGCGTCGCGGAAGTAGCGTTCGACATCGAACTCCGTGGAATAGCCGTAGCCGCCGTGGATCCGCACGGCATCGAGCGCGACCTCCATCGCCACCTCAGACGCGAAGAGCTTCGCCATGCCCGCCTCCATGTCGGCGCGGTCGCCGCGGTCGTAGCGTTCGGCGGCATAGAGCGTGAGCTGTCGGGCGGCAGTGAGTTTTGTTGCCATGTCTGCCAAATAGTTGCCGACCGATTGGTGTTTCCAGATCGGCTTGCCGAAACTCTCCCGTTGCTGCGCATAGGCGAGCGCGTCCTCGAGGGCGGCGGTCGCAACGCCCAGCGCACGGGAGGCGACCTGAATGCGGCCGGTCTCGAGGCCTTTCATCATCTGCGCAAATCCTTTGCCGCGCACGCCGCCGAGGATTGCCGATTCGCCGATGCGGTAGCCATCGAAGGACAGCTCGCAGCTCTCCACGCCCTTGTAGCCCAGTTTGGGCAGATCCCGCGAAACCGTCAGGCCCGGACCGTGTTCCACCAGAACGATGGAGATGCCGGTGTGCCTCGGTGTCGCCTTCGGATCGGTCTTGCACAGCAGGGCAATCAGACCCGAGCGGCGCGCGTTGGAGATCCAGGTTTTGGTGCCGGTGATCACCAGGTCCTGACCGTCGGGAAGCGCGGTGGTCGTCATGTTCTGCAGGTCTGAGCCGCCGCCGGGTTCGGTGAGCGCCATCGTCGCGCGGATTTCTCCGGTAGCCATCGCCGGAAGGTAGGTCTTCTTCTGCTCGTCGGTGCCGAATTGTGTCAGCAGTTTGGCGACCACGGTGTGCCCGCCCATGGCGCCGGCCAGGCTCATCCAGCCACGCGCCAATTCCTGGGTGACCAGCACATAGCACGGCATCGACACCGGCGAGCCGCCGTACTCCTCGGGGACAGCCAATCCGTAGATCCCGATCTGCTTCATTTGCTCGATCCACTTTTCGGGATACTCGTTGGCGTGCTCGACGTCTCGGACCGTGGGCTTGACGTCGCGGTCGATGAACGCCCGGACCGTCTCGACCAACAGGCGTTCCTCATCGGTCAGCGCAGAGCTCACACCATCACCTCTCGAGCAGATTTTATTCCATATTAAACTCTATGGCTGAGGCGTCGGTCTAAGTCGCGTGCCCGGCTCTGGCTTCCTCCTCGCGGGTGAGGCCCGAGGCGGCAATCAGCTCCTCGTGCAGTTCAAACCAAACGGTGTGGTAGGAGTCGATGATCGGCCGAGCGAGCCAGGTCGTATCCCCGGCCTTGACCTTGCCCAAGGCCGAGTCCAGCTTCGCAGCGTATGCACCCAGCCGGGCCAGCTGCGTGGTAACCGTGGCGATGACGGGCAACACCTGCTGATGCACGTTGTCGAGGCGGTTCAGGATCGCCGCGTCATATTCGGCGTCATCGTGCGAATTGGGTTGACCGTCCTTGATCTGCCAGTCCGATATCAGCGCTTTGAATTCGTTGTTGATGGCACGGAAATCGCCGTACGACGTGGCCAAGACGTTCGGGTCGACACCCGAACGCTCCTCTGCCAGTAGGGCGTTGAGTCGCGCACGCCCCTCCGGGCTGATCCGGAGTGCCTTCCCGGTGACGAGCAGCCCGACCGCGGCCAATTGCGCTACCGTCGCCGCGACGTCGGCGGAGTCTTCGTCGAGAGTGGCGACGAGGTCCGCTTCGCTTATGCGGCCTTTGAGTCGGACGGCCTGCAATACGGTTAGTTCAGACATTCGCCATTCCCTTCGTGTCCTTGTTCAGTCGTAGCGCAACGAGCATGGTGATCAGGGGATGCGGGGAGATGACGTCGGTATGACCCGCAGCGAGTGCGTCGGCCACCGCGGTTGGGGACGTCTCGTCAAGCACCCGGTAGTTGCCGCCGACGTGGGCGCGGATGGGGCTGATGCGGCGGGCGATCTCGGCAAGCTGGGTCAGGTCGGGTGAGTCGGTCTCGGACCAGGCGGTGCGTTCGAGGACACCCTCACGCACCTCGCCTTCGTCGCCGTCGACGGTGATCAGCCTGCCGGCCAGGGCCGCGACGACCCCGGCGCCGCACCCGACGACGGCCGGTCGGCCTATCTCGCGGCTGACCACCGCGGCGTGCGATGTCGCTCCACCGATCTCGGTGACAATGCCGCGGGCGGCGACCATGCCCTGCACGTCGTCGGGACTTGTCGAGGTGCGGACCAAGATGACGTCTTCGCCGTCATCGGCGGCATCGAGTGCTTCGTCGACGTCGGTGTAGGCCTTGCCTGACACCACGCCGGGACATGCCGGCAGGCCTTTCGCCAACAGCCTTGCCGCGAAGCGGGTTTCGGGTTGCAGCGCGGGCGCCAGCAGCGTCTCGACGTGGGCGGGAGTCACCCGCCGCAATGCCTCCGCATCATCGATCAATCCTTCGTGGCGCAGCTGCAAGGCCAGACGCACCGCGGCCGCAGCCGACCGCTTGGCGGCCCGGGTTTGTAGCAGCCACAGTTTGCCCTCTTCGACGGTGAATTCGATGTCCTGCACGTCGGCACCATGGCGCTCCAGCGACCGCGCCGCGGCCATGAGCTGCGCATAGACGACTGGTTGCTTATCACGCAGCGCGGCGATGGGTTCGACGTCCACGTTGCCCGAGACGACGTCCTCACCCTGGCCATTTGCCAGCCACTCACCGAACGGCTCGTCGGCTCCGGTAATGGGATTGCGGGAGAACAAGACCCCGGTGCCCGAGTCGCGCCCCAGATTGCCGAACACCATCGCCTGCACGACGACCGCGGTGCCGGCGTCGTCGTCCAGGCCCTGATGCGCCCGGTAGCTGATCGCCCGTGGGCTGTTCCACGACCCGAAAACGGCCTCGATCGCTCCCCGCAGCTGCGCCCACGGGTCTGCGGGCACCTCGGCGCGCTCGTCACCACCGAGCACTATGCGCCGATACATCTCGATAAACCGGTTACGGGTGTCGCGCGCAAAGTCCGCGGAAGCGGCACCCGCGAGTGCGTCCTCGACCGCATCATCGATGCCCAGGTCTAGCACCGTGTCCATCATCCCGGGCATCGATTGCGCCGCCCCGCTACGCACACTGACCAGAAGCGGCCGCGTGCCATGCCCGAACGTGCGTGACGTCTCGGCCTCGAGCCATCCCATCTTGTCGCGCACGTCGTTCCAGATGTCGTCAAGACAGCGTCCTGGGTTGGCGAAGAACCTCGTACAAACCTCAGTGGTGATGCAAAATGCCGGCGGCACCGGTAACCCGTGCCGTCGCATCGCATCAATGCCGTAGCCCTTGTTGCCCAGAATCTCACGGGGAAGGCAGGCTCGACCGTCCAACGTGACGACCGAGGGATGCGCTTCACCCGTTGTTTTTGACATGAGATTAGATTCTAGCCGACAGGGTTCATTCGTAAACATTGACCTTCACTCTACGACCAGCGTTCCCCGGTCAGCGGTTTCGAGCCGGCACCGCGTCTGTGGCTGGGCTGTCGTCGCGTTCCCGACCAACAGCCGCGGCTGCTCTATCGCGGCGAATTCCGCGCGCATCGTGAAGTTTCGAGCTCGACGCGCACCGCCGCTATTCAGGCGAGCGCGCGGATTCCGGCGCGGACCTCGTCGACGAAAATCTCTGGCTGTTCCAAAGCGGCGAAGTGGCCACCTTTGGCGACGCCGTGGTAGTAGCGAAGGTCGGTGAACCTGGTGCGAAGCCATCGTTCGCTGACGTTGACGATCTCCTTCGGGAACCGGGTGTAGGCCGAGGGCGCGGCGATCTCCTCAAATGAGCTGATCATCGAGAAGCTCTCCCAGTACAAGCGCGCCGAGGAGACGGCGGTGTTGGTCAACCAGTAGACCATCACGTTGTCCAGGATGACGTCGCGCGAAACAGCATTCTCCGGATGCCCATCACAGTCGGTCCAGGCGTAGAACTTCTCGGTGATCCAGGCAAGTTGACCGACCGGCGAGTCGGCGAGCCCATAGCCCAAGGTCTGCGGCCGGGTTGCCTGCTGCACGGCGTAGGCACCCTCTTGCTCCATGTATGCCGACAGCCCCCCGACGGCCTGTTCATCAGGCGTCAGTTCACCGAGCCCGGCCAGTTCCTCCGGTGAGGCCAGCGCCATGTTGACGTGGATCCCGCGCAGCCCAGCGGCCGGCTTGACACCCATGGTCGCAGTCACGAACGCGCCCCAATCACCGCCCTGCGCGAAGTAGTCACGGTAGTCCAGGGCGACCATAAGTTCGTTCCACGCCTCGGCGATTCGCTGAATGCCCACCCCGGGAGTCTTCGGCTTGTCGCTGAACCCATATCCGGGCAGGGATGGAATGACCACGTCAAAGGCGTCGTCAGCGTGCCCACCGAAGCGTTCCGGGTCGGTCAGCGCACCGATCACGTCGAGAAACTCGACCACCGAGCCCGGCCAACCATGGGTCAAGATCAGTGGCCGGGCGTCACGATGCGGTGAGCGCACATGCAGAAAGTGGATACCCAGGTCACCGATGGTCGCGTGGAACTGCGGATACGCATTGAGCCGGTTGGCAACCCGGTACATGTCGTAATCCCTTCCCCAGTACCCGGCGAGCTCGCGAACATAGGCCGAAGGAATGCCCTGCGACCAGTCGGACACGGTTTCGGCGTCTGGCCACCGTGTCCGCTCCAGGCGAGCGCGCAGATCGACGATGTCGGCCTCGGAAATCTCAACACGAAAGTCGCGGATTTGAACCATGACGAAAAGCTCCCTTCCACGGGGTTAACGACTGCTTACTGATACCTTGGCATCTGTGTGGATGATTTACGCGTCGCTGCAATGAGAATAATGCTCGTACGCACTTGGTCAAGAACAATCGTTCGCAGCTCTGACACCCTGCGCGGACCTAATCGAAGCAATCGCCTGCATGACATCCGCGGTCGGTGGCACTCAGCGCCCGGTCGCGAGCGGCAATCAGGCAGACTAACGAGACGGTCTTCGTAAATTGTCCGAAGGCGAAGGAGGGCTTCATCGACACGCCGAATCCCTTCCGATACAATTTTAATCGCAGTTAGATTCACGTCTGAGCGGGTGGCGCCCGCTCCCGGCAATCGAAGGATTGGTCATGAAGGACGCTCCCCCACCGCGTGAGGCCGACGTTGTCGTTGTCGGCTCCGGACACAACGGGCTGGTCGCGGCCGCATATCTGGCCAAGGCCGGCCTCGACGTTCTCGTCGTCGAGGCCTCCCCCACAGCCGGCGGTATGACGTCGACGAATCCCTTTGCGCCCGAGGCGCCGGAGTACACGATCAACGAGGCCTCGATCCAGGCGTCGCTGTTCCGCACCACCACCATCGACCGAGACTTGGGCTTGTCGCGCAACTACGGGCTGCGCCAGACAGTCATTGATCCCGCGCACTTCCAACTCTCTGCCGACGGCGCGTCGCTGGGCTTGTGGCGCAACCCCCGCAAGACCGCCGCCGAGCTGGAGTACTTCTCGAAGAAGGACGCCCGCGCGCTGCTCGAACTCTACGAAGTAATCGACGCCGCCGTCGAGATCGGCCTGCCAATGATGCAGACCAGCGTCACCGAGCCGGAGATCAAGAACGTTCTGAAGTCGGCACGCGCGGTGGTGAAGAACCGCAAGCAGCTGGTCGCCCTCGGCCGCTGGATGTCAAGCTCGCAGGCCGAGGCCGTCGAAGAGAGCTTCGAGCACGACATGATCCGCGCACCGCTCCTGACGAGTTTGCCGTTCATGCCGTTCGACGCCGATATGTCCGGCTGGTCGCTGATCTACCTGGGTGTGCTGAGCAAGTACGGCGTGGCGATGTTCCACGGCGGCACTGGTTCCCTGCCCAAAGCACTGATCGGCGTCATCAAGGACAATCACGGCGACGTGATCACCAGCTCGCCAGTCGAGGAGCTGATCATCACCAACAACCGCTGCACCGGCGTGCGTATCAAGGGCGGCGCCGAAATCCGAGCCCGCCGTGCGGTTCTCACCGCGTGTAGCCCCAAGACCACGTTGACCCGGCTGCTCCCACGCGGCGTGCTGGAGCCCAAGAAGCAGAACGCCGCCGACCACATTCCGACGCGCAAGCGAGGTATCGCCGACGCCAAGGTCAACGTTGCACTTTCGGGCCGCGTCGACATGTCCAAGCACGAGAAGTGGCGCGGCGACGGCATCGACCTGCGGCAGGCGTGCAACTGCTACCACACCTACCAGCAGGCGCTGGACGCTGCGCGCTCCTGCGTGCGCGGGAAGGTGCCCGACGCCATCCCTGGTCTGGCTCAGGTGACCAACTCTTTTGACCCGTCAATGTCGCCTCCGGGCAAAGACTTGTGGTGGTTCTGGACCGGTCTGACGCCGTCCTACCCCGAGGACGGCTGGGATGTCGCGCGCAAGCGGATCACCGACAGCATCATCAAGGATGCCGAGATGTACTACAAGGGCGTCGAGGACATGCA
>Ga0307474_10001077_pt1 | contig 19835 bp, 15 predicted proteins | sample atmos_gasesECM1C_2_FD_203312 | JGI IMG/M metagenome (GOLD analysis project Ga0307474, IMG submission 203312) | Hardwood forest soil microbial communities from Morgan-Monroe State Forest, Indiana, United States - atmos_gasesECM1C_05 | ecosystem: Environmental > Terrestrial > Soil > Temperate... | reverse complement strand
CCAACTCAGGGTGCGAACAGTCAGATCGATTTCCTCGTCGTAGCGAATGGGTGCTTTGTATTCGACTGTCGCCTTGGCGACATGGAATTCGGGCGTCTCGGGGCCGGACGCGAAGCTGATGCCCAGTCCCCTGAAATATTCTGTGATCGCGATGTCAGCGTAGTCCAAATAACGGGCATTGAAGAGCACCGCCTGACTGTCAATCTCGCCGTAGCGCACGCGGACTCGGTGGCGGAAGGATCCCTGTAGTTTCTCAGATGCATCGGTTGTCATGGAACTGAATCTTAGACCAGATTTGCGACAGTATCTGGCAACACGGATGTAGCAACGGACGCCAATCCGTGAGGCGACTCAGAGTGCTACAATGGATCGCAAGAATTACACATTCGCTAGTTCCTCGAAGAACGGGCGGCTTGCGCGGGGAGTCTTTGAAAATGCGCACGAAGCAGTTGATCGCATTGGGATTTAGCGCGGCGATGTCCGCGCTGATGGCCTCACCGGTGTTTGCGGCGAATCCCGCGCCCGGCGTCTACAAGGCACCGCTGAACAGCTATGGCCAGCCTGATCTGGAAGGGACCTGGACCAACGCGACCTTGACCGTGCTCGAGCGCCCAAAGGAATACGGCGCGCGCCTGGTGATGAGCCCCGAAGAGGTCAAGAAAGTCGAAGGCGACGACGCGAAAATGTATGCCGCGGACGCCGCGCCCCGGGACCCCAAATTTAAAACCACCGATCTACCGCACGAGTGCGGCAAGGGCTTCAGCGGCGCGGGCTGCGGCTATAACTTTGCGTGGATCGATCCGGGTAACAATGTCATGCGGGTCAATGGCGAACCGCGGACCTCTTTCATCACCGACCCCGTCGATGGACGTCTGCCGCCAACCAAACCCGGCGTGGTGGTTGAAAATTCCTACTTGCACTATGGCGAAAACCCCGAGAATCAAACGCTGGCCGAGCGCTGCCTGAGTTCGTTCGGCTACAGCGCAGGTCCGGTGATGCTGCCGCTTCTTTATAACAATAACTATGAAATAGCGCAGAGCAAGGACACGGTCGCCATCGTTGTTGAAATGGTTCACGACGTGCGGATGATCCGTATCGGCGGAAAGCACCGCACCGATGGCGGTCGCCCCTGGATGGGAGACTCCATCGGTTGGTACGAGGGCGCGACACTGGTCGTTGAGACGACCAACTTCCCGCAAGCCACCGCGCTGCACGGAGCCTGGAAGGAATTGAAGGTCACTGAGCGATTCACTCGCGTCGCACCGCACCGCATCCTGTACAAGTTCAAGGTCGAGGATCCGAGTGTTTGGGACCGGCCGTGGAGCGGCGAATACGAATTCAGCCCGTCGAAAGGGCGGATCTTCGAGTACGCCTGTCACGAGGGCAATTACGCCCTTTCTGGCATTCTCGCCGGCATGCGTGCCGACGAGTCCGCCGCCGACAAAGCGAGGGCGACCGGAACCAACAAGACTGCGGAAGTTCCCGCAGAACAGAGCGCTGGCAAAAAGCAGTAAAGTCGCACAACCCTACGGCGGGTTGGAATGGCATTCTTAGGGGTGACCACCGTACCCCACCCCAGGGTACTCTAGAGCGAAGCCATGTCGATGCTGAAGCGGTATTTCACATCGCTCTTCAGCATCCGCTCATACGCCTCGTTGATTTTCTGCATCGGAATCACTTCCACGTCGGCAACTATGTTGTGTGCCGCGCAGAAGTCGAGCATCTCCTGCGTCTCGGCAATTCCGCCGATCGCTGAGCCCACGAAATGCCGCCGCTTCATAATGAGCGGAAACACACCGATGGACAGCGGATTTTCGGGCGCACCTACCTGGACCATCGCGGCATCGCGTTTCAACAAATTAAAGTACGGCCCCAAATCGTGATCCACAGCAACCGTGTCGATGATCAAGTCAAAACTCGCCGCGTGTTTCGCCATTTCGTCCGCTGATTTGGACAAAATCACAATATTGGCGCCCAGCCTTTTCCCATCCGCGACTTTTGAGGCGGACGTTGTGAACAAAGCCGTCGTCGCGCCCATGGCGTGGGACAGTTTGACGCCCATGTGCCCCAAACCGCCCAAGCCGATGATACCCACCTTCTTGCCAGGGCCCGCCTGCCAATGACGTAGCGGCGAGTACATGGTGATCCCCGCACAGAGCAGCGGTGCCGTTGCCGCGAGGTTCATGCCTTTCGGAATGTTCAACACGTACCGGCGGTCTACGATGATGCTGCGGGAATAACCACCAAAGGTGGGACCACCGATGACCTTCTCGGTGCCGCCATAGGTACCCGTCATGCCTATTTCACAATACTGTTCCAGACCTTCGCGGCATGAGGCGCAACCGCGGCAGGAATCGACGATGCAACCGACACCTACTTGATCGCCGACCTTAAAGTCGCGCACATCGGCGCCCACTTGAGCGACGCGGCCGACAATTTCATGGCCCGGCACGGCGGGATAGACTGTGAAGTGCCATTCGTTGCGCGCAAAATGCAGATCCGAATGACAGACGCCGCAGTAGAGAATGTCTATTTTTACGTCGTCCTTTCCAACATCGCGCCGCTTGATGGTCAATTGCGACAGCGGCTTGTCCGCGGCGACGGTACCGAAGCCCACGTATTCAGGCATGCGTGTAATCCTTACAAATTAGGTTGAGTAGATGAGGTACAAAGAATACTTCACATCGAAGCAATCCGCCGAGTCGAGTGAATTTTTTTGCCTCAGGCTGCAGAGAGATGCGTTCCAACATAGCGCCCGATCTGCGCAAAGACGTCATTCACCTGGCGAGACGTCGGCGCGCCACCCCGGGTGTACGCGCAGACCACCACCGGCTCACCGCGTGTTGACCACGTCACGGCGATGTCGATAGCGGCGTCCTTGCCGTTGTTGCCGGTCTTGTCGCCGACGCGCCAATCTTTCGGCAAGCCGCCTCGCAGCCTGTTGTCCCCGGTCTTGCAACCCAGCATCCACTTTGTGAGATGTTCGCGGGACGCGGGCGACAGTGCCGTGCCGAGTATGAGTTTGTGCAGGTTGTCCGCCGTGGCGGCGGGCGTGGTGGTGTCGCGGGGATCGCCGGGAAGCGTGCGGTTCAGCTCCGGTTCGTTGTGGTCCAGGCGGCTCACCGTATCGCCGATGGATCGCCAAAATGCCGTTAAGGCGGGCGGTCCGCCGAAGCGTGCCAGCAAAGCGTTGGCACAAGTGTTGTCGCTGAGTTCGACGGCGGCTGCGCACATGTCGCCTACCGACATGGCTCCTTTTTCCAAGTTCTGCTTGGCGACGGGGGCCCATTCCATCAGGTCCGCGGGGCCATAAGCGATCAGCTCGTCCATGCGAGCCTCACCGCGATCGACACGCCCGAGAACACTGGCCGCGAGGGATGCCTTGAATGAACTGCACATGAGGAAGCGCTCATGAGCCCGCCAGCTCAATAGCGCACCCGTCTTAAGATTCTTGGCATAAACGCCAATGTGGCCGCCGCTGTCGCGTTCATAGTCAGTGAGTGCGGTGATAGGGGCTCGTTGCGCGAGCGCAGGTGAAGCTAGAAGTGCCAACGTACTGCACAAAACGTCTCTTCTATTCATTCCGCTTCCTGAGTCAACGGTTCTAACTCCCAAGTGTCGCTGCCAATTGTGGCAATCTGGGCGCCGGATTGTGGCAAAGCCAAGGCGGCCAATCATGACGCGCCGGCCTTAAATCTTAACGAGACATCTCAAGCGGTCCGAGGTCGGCCGCGAGCTGACTCACAAGGGCTTCTTAAAGCGATATAAAAACTGGTCCGTGTGATGACGCAGGGATGGGTCGAATACGCTTTTCGTATGATCGTCGCGAGGATTGGCGAGTATCGAGCTTTCGGCATCGAGCTCAAAGCCAGCCGCCAGCATGTCACTCCTGACTCTCGCCGGATCGATCCGGTGTAGCGTAGCGGTTGCGCCGATCCCCGAACCGGCGAGCGCAGCGTGATCCAATACCACATAGACACCGCCCGGCTTCAGGGCCGCGAACACCTTCTTGTTGAATACAGTCACATCCACCGGTGCCATGTGCTTATCGTAGAGGTCATGGTAGTTCTGTCGAATGACCACAGCGTCAAGACCCGATGGCAGCGGCGAGGCCACCGGTTCTTCACTGACCACGATATTGGGCGACCGCGCGGCCAGCGACCTGATGATTACCAACAACTCAGGATGAAGCTTGGCCACTTGCGCGGTTTCGACTGCGTAAACCTTTCCGGTCGGCCCGACCGCTTGCGCCAACGCCGCAGTCAAATGATTCCCCACGATATCGGCTACTTTGTCGCCTTTCTTAAGAGCAAGGAATGCGATGACCTCCGGGACTTTCCACGCGGGATTGGGAGGTCGGTCGCCAAACGGTGCGGACTGCGATGAGGCGGCGGTCGCGGCAGCGATCGATACGGCGAGCAATATTAAGATTGCGCGTGTTCGCATGCGGACTATCCTGCTCGTAATACTTCCGCGCCCTCATCAAACACGGCTGATATGCGTCCGCTCCAGCATAGCGGCAAATCCCACAGCGCGTCCATCGTGGCAGGAGAACCCCGTGCATTCAGCTCATCGAATAATTTAGCGGCCGCTCTGCGTCGGCCAACGGGCCACGGCCATCACGAATGTGGCCGGCGGCTCCGGAGCGTTCTGAAGCTGCGTCTCGTTAGAACCTCACGCTGACCTTGGCATACAAGTTGCGCCCCAGCGCGTCGTATACCCCTGTCCAGCTATTGCCATTGCAGGCACCGGTGACGCAATTGCCGGACAGGGTGATCGGGGGATCTTTGTCCAGCACGTTGTTGACACCGACGCGCAGGGTCACATTGGTCGAAACCGTGGCTGCCGCCGAGAGGTCCAGATAGCTGTAGCTCGGAATGTGACTGTAACCCGGGTATACCGAGCCGGGCGCGGACAGCCCCACGCTCTGGCTCAATGCGTCGACCAAAGTAGGGCCGATGTAGCGCCATCGGAGGTTCACATCCAGACCCGACCAGGGGGTTATCCAGTCGGTTGAAAACACACTGCGCCATCGCGGCAAGGGGTTGTTGCAGGTATTCCCATAGTAGCCGGCGCAGTCGTACGACGGCCCGGCGACAAATCCGGTTCCAGCCGGATTCGGCACCGTCACGGACGGCTGCGTGACGTTGCTGATCGAGTCCGTACCTTCCAAGTTGTACGACAACTTCCCGAATGCGCCGAGGTCCTCAGTGTAGTGCAGCTTGAGGTCGACACCCTTGTTCTGCCGCACTCCAGTATTCTCTTCCAGCGTACTGACGTAATACGCGTTGCTCAGCCACAACGAGCCGTTGGGGCCGCGGTGGATGGCGAGGCAGTCAGCCGCATTCCCATCCGCGCATCCCAAGATGACGGCGGTTCCCGCCTGAGCCTCGATGGCACCGGTGATCCGGATATCGTAGTAGTCCACGGTCGCCGAGAAGTTGGGCAGAAATCTCGGCTGAAATACGAAACCATACGCCCAGGTATGCGCTTTCTCGGGCGATAGATTCGGATTGCCGCCGCTCGAGGTAAAGAATTGATTGGCCGGATTCGCTGCGATATTGCCGTATTGGCCGGGCTTCACTCCGGTCAGTGCGCATTGCGCGGCGCTCAATGCGGGGCTCGGACCCGCGCAAGGATCAACGGTGCCCCCCGGCGTGACGGTCGGGGTCGTGAAGAGTTCGCTGATGTTCGGTGCTCGCACTGCTTGGGTGAAGCTGCCGCGAAAACGAATGTCCGACACGGGTGCCCACTCGACACCGAACTTGTAAGTGTTGGTATTGAAGCCGAGGGTGTACGAGGAGTAGCGGTAGCCGCCGTTCACGGCCAGCTGATCGGCGAAGGGCACATCGTCCAAGACCGGCAGGTTGAATTCAGAGAAAATCTCCCCGACATGGAACCCGCCGGCAAGCGGAAAGTTGAATCCGTTGCTGCTCAGATCATCGATGGCCGCAATATCCGGTTGGAACGAAGATTTCTCTTCACGGTATTCCGAGCCGATGTTGACCTGCATGCCGCTCTTCGCGGTCGGCAGCTGGACGCCATACTTGCCGAGGTCGCCGGTCACGTTGGCCGACGCGACATACTCCTTAACCTCGCCGTTGCTGATCAACGGGAGGTGCATGTAGTTGAGGGCCGCCTGGGTGACACCGCCCGGCGCCCAAACGTTCCAAGGAACACAGCCCGGGACCGTCGTGGTAACGGCGTTCACCGCGCAAATCGGACCGGTCGGACCTTGTACGACGTTGAGGGCATTGCCCTCGGCCGTGATATTGAGGTAGTTGTTGTTGGATATGAATTGATCCGTGATTCCGACTTGGGCATAGACGTCGTATTTGAAGCCCTCCACGATGTCGCCTTTCACGCCGATGACCGTGCGAAAGTCGTCGTTGGTGTAGTCAAACTGACGGCCACCGCCCTCGACGTTGCGGCGTAGCAGATAGGCGGTCAAGACACCGCCGGCGGGCTGGCCCTGCTGGGCGAGGAGCGCCGGGTTGCAGATCACCGATCTTTCCTGCGCCGTGAGCAGCGGATTGCCGGGCAGTCCGACTCCGACGGCGCCGCAGTTGATGGACCACACGCCGTTTGGGGGAGGTGCGCCGGCAAAGTCGCCGTCCGGTGCGAGCTGCTCGACCGTGTTGTTATGCATGAACGAGGCTTCAAAGTAGACCTCGGCGTGGTCGTTGACGTCGTAATGCAGGAATGCGCCGCCCGTGTATTTCTCGCTCGGCCTTATTTGGTAATTGAGTGGACCGTAGTTATACAGGTCGGCGGGGGTCAGGGGCCGCAGGATTCCCGTCTTCGGATCAACCGTGTCCGTCAGGATGTTGCCGGTAGAGTTGTAGGCGAGGAACGCGCCGCTCGCATTGGTTTCCGAACCGCCGCAGACCGGTCTCGAGCCGGCGGGCCCAGCCGTCAGCGTGCAGGCGCTGTAGTCGAACTTCGACTGCAGAACCGCGGCCTGAGTCTGGTAAGTCGCATAGACTGTCGCATTGCCCTTGCCATCGGCGAAGTTGGAGCCGGCCGTGAAGGCGAGGCTCTTGTTGAATCCTGTGTTCACTTCGCTCGGCGGGGTCGCATCGCCCTGCGCGGACTCGATGCCCGAATAAAGTGACTCGTGGTTGTTGTGCTGGTACATGCCGTAGCCGATATCGATCTTCACACCCTCGTAATGGGTGTTCATGATGAAGTTGACGACGCCCGCCACGGCGTCCGCGCCATAAGTCGAGGAGGCGCCGCCGGTTAGAACTTCGACTCTCTCGACCAATTCAATCGGAACCTGGTCCAAGTCGGCGAAGTTGCGGCCATCCGGCGCGCCGGGAGCGAGGCGACGTCCGTCCATCAGCACCAAGGTGCGCGGCGCTCCGAGGTCATGCAAATTGACCGACGCCGTGCCGTCCGCGCCATTGGACAGGGCGGAGCTCTGTGCCGCGTAAACCGACGGCAGTGTGTTGAGGACATCCTCGATGCGCGTCGCGCCGGTCTGCGCGATGTCAGTCGCCGTGACCGTCGTGACCGGGCTGATCGACACCAGATTCAGCGACTGAATGCGCGATCCGGTGACCACCACTTCCTGGATCTCACCGGTATCGGCTGCGACTGCGGCCGGTGTACTCGGTGCGGTCTGAGACAAAGCCACCGGCACGACGGATGCCGTCGCTGCGGCCGCGCTGAGCACGGCACGCACGGCCTGCTGCAATATGCGATTCTTCCCCATGATTGGCTCCCTAGCGTCTGTGTACTGACTTGCTTCAGTTGCTCTGCCGGCACGCGCAAAGATTGTGTTTGGTATTCCCTGACGGACTGAGGGCGGAGCTTAGGTGAGATAATTCAAGACGAAGCTGGAAATGTGATCAAAGCCGCTCCAGAAGTGACGGGGCTCGATGGCGTGGGGATGAATGCGAAGCTCAGCCGCCAAACTTTTCTCATCCACAGTACGAAGATCATTGCCGCGATCAAGAAAGCGGAGCGCAGTCCGATCGGCGCTGACGCATGTTTGCAACGAGCGAGAGGGTGATTGCCAGACGCGACACAAGATCCTGTGCCGCCTATGCTCAAACGGGGGCGCGCACTGCGCCGAAATCTGTTTCGTCCCGCCTATCGACTCATTCGTCCCTGAAATTGCTCGAGCTCAGAGAGCGAGATTCCTCAACAACCGGTATTCTAGATCATGGCCGCAAATGTCAAATCTGACTTTTCTCTGCCGCGCGCGTCAATCACCCCTGCATCCACGACGTTGAATCGGGCTGCGCGAACTCATCCGCGGGTGTCCTACGGAGTTCTCGCGTTGCTCGCGGCAGCCTTCTGGCTGTTTGTTACGCTCACAGACGTCTTGTACGGCTATAGCATGCAGATCTACGCCTTCAAAGTGGTCAGGGATGAGTTATTCGTGCGTTGGTATGAGGTTGTTCTGCAACATATTTTGCTTTTCCCAATACTTTTTGTTTGTCTTGCTGCGTCGTTGCGCATGGGATGGGCGCCGATCAGGCGCGTGCTGGTGCAGATCTTGCTGGGTGGGATGTTCGCGGCGCTTTCATACTATGTGATGGAATTGTCCGAGTGGCTGTTTTTCGGCGTATTGATGCCGAGAAAATCGGTCGGCGCCCAATGGACGGCCAGCTTCGTCACGTTTTTCATGACCTATAGCTTCGGCGTCATACTGGTCACGGCGTTCGCTTACTATCAGCGCTTCCGAGATGCAGAAGTCCGCAATTCGGCTCTCGAGCAAGGCTGGAGTAACGCGCGGCTTGCGGCCCTGCGTATGCAACTCTCGCCCCACACGCTGTTCAACCTCCTGCACACCATCCGCGGGCACATCAACAAAGAGCCGCAAGTCGCCCGAGCCATGGTGGTCCAGCTCGCCGACCTGCTGCGTCGTTTGCTCAGTGCCAGTCAACGGGAGTTTGCCTCACTGCCGGAAGAGCTCACCTTTGTCCGCCTCTATCTCGAACTTCAACAGCAGCGTTTTGCCGAGCGCCTGGCGATTGTGCTGCCAGCCGTCGAGAACCACTGGGACTTGTGGGTTCCCACCTTGATACTGCAGCCGCTGGTGGAAAATGCAGTCGTTCACGGGCTTGCGGGCCACGAGGCAATGGTGCTGGTGCGAGTCGAAGTGCAGATCCAGCGTGAATCGGTCATCTTGCGCGTCATCAACACGACTGCCAAGGAGTGCACAGCAGGCCCCGATGGCATCGGCCTGAACAATGTCCGCGAGCGCCTCGATGTCCAATTTGGAGCGGATGCATCGTTCACCGCAGGACCAAGCGGCAGCGAAGAATGGACCGCTGAAATCACGATACCGACGCTTCGCGAGCTGTCTGCACCACCGAGCGTCGCCATACCCTCGGGGTCCTGATGGATGTCATGATCGTCGACGATGAGCGCGTGGCGCGCCAGACTGTGCGGGAATGCTGCGAAGCAGAGCCGGATCTTACGGTCATCGGCGAATACGCCAACGCTGCTACAGCGCTCGCCGCCATCCGCCATCGTGCGCCGCATTTGTTATTTTTAGACGTGCAGCTCGGCGCCACCTCCGGAATTGAGCTGGCGCGAGCGCTTGCGCCACCTGCCCTGCCGTTGATCGTGTTCGTAACGGCCTATGACCATTATGCACGGGAGGCGTTTGAAGTCAGCGCGGTCGACTATCTTATCAAGCCGTTTGACGAGCAGCGCTTCCGCGCCATGCTCATACGTGTTCGACAGCGCTACAGCGCGCAGAGCGTGTCTGAACGTGAAACCATATTGGCCAATCTGATCGCGCAACTCGAGCGGGCTTCGCGATCGCTCAAAGAGGTGCGTCCCCGCCTGCTCGCGGAGGCGGAAGGGCATCGCCACATGATAGATGTCGCACAGATCGAAATGCTCGAAGCGGACCGTAATTACGTGACGCTGCGAGTCGACAACAAGACGTTTCACGCCCGGACCACGCTGCAGCAGGCCGCGGAGGCCATGCGCTCGCAACCGATGCTGCGCATCAGCCGTTCTTGCATAGTCAACATCAACCACGTGTGCGAAGTGACCCGCACATTGCGCGGCGACTATGTTCTCTTGCTCAGGAGCGGCGCCACGGCCGCAAGCAGCCAAGGATACCGCGACAAAGTGCGTGCGCACCTCGAGCAGCTCACTTTGGGCAGGGTATGAGCGCCCGTCGCAAGGTTTGTCGCCAGGTCCGGTCAGTGAGCTGGACTGCCCGGCACTTGTGCCCTCAAACGATTTGATTCATTGACCGTCCACGTCACGGTACGAGTGCGTATCGAGCCTGCCCGGGGACTGCCGCGCAGATGCGGAATGCGCCAGAATATTTTGCTGCCGCGGCGTACAAGATGGCCGCGTACATGGTGGAGCCTGCGCGCCCGCCCGCTCAGGCCATCGCTTGCGCCGCCGACAAAGCCATACGGCGATAGGACGGGCGAGCGCACTTCCACATGATCAAGGAGCGGAATTTTCCCGGCTCTAGCCCTCGAGCGATTCAACCGCGCAAAGCTCTGCGGACGATGCGATACCCCGGAGCGGATGCCGAGCAGCAATAGAAACGCCAACAGAACGGGTATGTCGGCGGCAATCGTGCCGAGCGCGTGACGAGCAATGGCTTGTTTGGACGCCGGCGAGCACCGCGCCTGTTGATAGTAGGCATCCCAGCTGCGTTCGTATCGAAAACGCACGCATTGGCGCAGCAGATCGCCATTGTTGCCGTCCGATACGCACACCGTGCAACGACAGTCATCGTCCACGGGATGCGGGTCCTCATCCACCGGGGTATCGAAGTCAAAGTAAGCTTCCATGCTGCTTGCCAGTACAATCGTTTCAGTCTCCTTATCGCTCCAAAATGTACGGACCAATCCGCGGCGCCCGTCAGCGGCGGATTGGATAAAGGCACCACGGCGACCTGATCGACGGGTATCCGCCGCGTCCAAACCGAATCCGTATTGCGCAAGCTCGGCGCGCCACGGCGCTTCGCACCACTCCACCCATACGGCCTCCGCGGGGACATGCAGCAAGTCCCCGCACGCCGCACTGCGCGAGCCTTTCGAATATGCCAGGGCGGTACACAGTCGCGTCAGATCGTCGCTGAGAACATAGCGTATGGGGCACTGTGCCACGCGGCCGGCATATTCGGCCGCGCCGCTCAGATGACTCAATACGCCACTGGTCGTGTCTTTGACAATCAGCGGTTCGCGAAACTGCGCAAGACGATCCACTAACTTCATTTGCCAAAGCTAGCAAACACGCGGCGACAGGTTGGCCACTATGGGACGAACCTGACCCCCGCGGGGAGCAAACCCCACTCTCCAGGGATCAGGCTGTCGAGCGCTCGGTCAAAGCCCGCCGTCCGCCGAGGTTAAACATAACTTTTTTCGGAGCGCGGCAAACTGCTGCGTTCTTTGCGCCTGGACAAGGGCACCAGCGGTATGACATTGAGTATGGCGTCGCGATACGAGGTACTCGATTGAATGCAGGCCCCAGAAGACAAAGTGAATGCGAATGTTCCATGATCGGCGACTTCCGCATAGGCAATCGCTCGAACATTCAGCAGAAGGGAACGTTCAATTCGCATAAATCCCAGGTCGGCTAAGCACGCGGTCAGGCGCTTGATGGAATCTCGCCGAATGTAGTCGCAAGTACCGCTGCGGATTGTCACATAGTTGCCGTGGGCCTCGATGTAATCTATTTTTTCCACTTCCAGTGGGTATAGACGATGTTGACGCTCACCCACCAAGAATCGCAACTTGTTGTACGAATACGCGGGCAATTGAAAAGCGCAGTGCCGCTCCGGCGCCGGAAATAGGGAAGTGTTTGCGCGCGGTGACCGGCAGCGATGCTGAGCCCGCTCGAGCGACTGGCCCAGGCGTACCGCATCGACTGGCTTGAGGAGATAGTCGATCGCACCGGCAGCCAATGCGGCCGCGGCGTGATCTGGCCCGCCCGTGAAGACAATGCTGAAGGGTCCGCTCTGCCAGTGTGCTGCGCTGAGGAGGTCAACCCCGGACATATCGGGCAGCTCCACGTCCACCAGCATTACGTCAGGGCATAATTGGTCTGCGGCACGCAAAGCGGCGAGCCCGGATTGCGCCTGTCCGACGATTTGCACATCATCGTGTTGCTCGCACATCTCAACCAGAGACGTGCGTTCCTGGCCGTCATTCTCAACGACGAAAACTTTTAGCGTCATGGTGCTCCCATACGCATGAAAACCCATTTGCATACCGAGATCCAGAGGCCTGTTTAGTTGGTCCCCGCTATCAGCTGGCTCGTCCCGCAAATCACAAAGATTATTGGCGGTGCGCCGAGCGCACACCATCGCAACGGCGCCTTTAATCAAAACGGAGTAAGCGCGTACAAGCGCGCTTTTTTGAATGAGCGCTAAAATCGCAGCCAGCTCGTGTCCATCTGAATCGCACGAGGGATCATCGTCAATGCGCCTATTCGTCACTTGCATCTTGATCATCGGGCCGGCAGTCCTGCTGATCCTTGGGTTCCTGAGCTTGGTTCGGGATCTTTTGTCGAATAGCGCCTTTGCCGCGCCTTTCTCGCCGGACGAAGATCAGATTGCGATTGAAGAAGACGCACGGCCGGCCGGGATCAATCAGAGTAGACCCGGGCCTGCGCCGCTACGGATTCGCGGAAACTTTGGAACGTCGCAGAACTGAGCCCGTCTCGCGCAGCAACGATCCCACCACCAGCGCCGCAATCAGAACGCCGATCCAGAAAAGACCGGCGTGCCTGAAATGCGAGGCCACGTCGATGGTTTGGGCCCCCAGTGTTTTGCCAAACTGGCCCGCAAAAATTGGACCGATCGCCGCGGTGACGGCGAAGGTCAGGAAATTGATCGCGCCGGTCGCACTGCCCTTGACCTCGTCCGGATTCACTTCTTTGATGATGGTATACGGGATCATGGCGGCGCCCGAGGCCACACCGAGGATGAACAGCGTGAGCCAACTGGGAAGGAGCGTCGGAGCGTAAATCAGTTGCACGAAACCGATCAGCATCACCGCTGCGCCGCCCAGATAGACGGGCTTGCGGCGGCCGAGCCGGTCCGCAAGCCAGCCGAGAAGCGGACAGCCGAACACCCACCCGAGCGGCACCATCGAAATGGCGAAGACCGCATCTGAAAAGGAAAACAACTTGTCGGTCTGGAAGAAACGAACGCCCCAGACCATGTCCCCGACCGTGGTCGGGACAAACAGCAACCCGGCGGCGAGGCCGCAAAGGTAGGACTGCGGATTCGAGAACACGATTTTGTACGTGGCCAGGATTCCGCCACTCGCCTTCCCATGCGATACGCTGGATGTCTCCTTTGGCGTCGCCCACCACAGACCCACCGCGACCAGGAGCACGACTACGCCTGCGCGGCCCCAATACTGAGGGACTGACAGCCCGTCGGCGATCCATCGGCCGACCACGAGTTGACCGGCCGTGCCGCCGAGCATCCCTAAGCACTGCGTGATGCCAATGGCGGTTGCCAGGCGCCGCGCCGGCAAGCCGTGGGAGGCGAGATACACCGCCCCCGTAAACGCAAAGGCGGACCCCGCGCCCTGCAGCAAGCGTCCGAGGTATCCGGCGCCTTCTTGTGGAACGATGAAGAAGAGGCAGCCAACGCCTAAGATGGCCATCCCGACGGAGACCACGTATTTAGCCCCCAACCGGTCGAGCAAAACCCCCGCGACGAGACTGGCGGTCGAGTAGGTGTAGTAATACGTCCCGAGGATGTCGCTGACACCGAGCGTGGAGACACCGAAGCTCTTGGCCAATTGCGGAATCATCACCGCCGGGGAGGAGCGCATGGCGTATTCGAGAAAATAGAATGCCAGCGAGAACACCCAGGCGATGATGAAAGCGCGTGCCGCCGTATCGGTCTGGGTTCGCGGCAGATTGGTGGTTGCGTTCACGTGGAAGCGTCCTTGGGTAATACCCGAGAGAACCGAAAATTGAGATTTCGCGTCAGCGGAATACGGCCGTCTTTGCCACATCCACGATCTCGTTCGCCTGACCGTTGAGCACCGCTTTGAGCATCCACAAACTGAAGCCCTTCGCTTGCTCGAGCTTGATCTCCGGCGGCATGACCAGCTCCTGCCGATCGGTCAACACATCGACGACGGCAGGACCTTTATGCTCAAAGGCCGCTGCGAGCGCCGATTTCAGCTGGCCCGGGTCCTCCACGCGCACGCCGTAAATACCCATCGATTCGGCCATGTCTGCAAAATTCGGGTTATCGAGCCGCGTGCCCACGGGCAGAAATCCGCCCGCCTTCATCTCGATGTCGACGAAGCCTAAGAGTCCGTTATTGAAGATGACAATCTTGATCGGCAGTTTCCGGTGGCGCACCGTCAACAAGTCACCCATGAGCATCCCGAAGCCGCCGTCGCCCGACATCGAAATAACCTGCCGGTCCGGCATCGCGAACTGCGCGCCTATGGCTTGCGGCATCGCGTTGGCCATGGATCCGTGCAGGAATGAGCCCAGCAGTCGGCGCTTGCCGTTCATCTTGAGATATCGGGCTGCCCACACCACCGGCTCACCCACGTCGCACGAGAAAATCGCATCCTCGCTGGCAAGATCGCTTACCAGTTTCGCGAGCAGCTGTGGATGAATGGGTTTGTGTTTTGATTGCTCGTTGGCAAGATCGTCGAGACCCTTCCGGGCCTTGGCGTAGTGACTGAGGGTGGCGCTCAGGTGCGAATCGTCGGACTTTGCTGAAACTCGTTCGGTCAGTCGCGCCAGAACCTCGCGCACATCTCCAATCACGCCGAGATCCAGCCGACAGCGCCGACCCAGATTCTCGCCGCGAATATCGATCTGCGCGATTCGAGCCTTGGTCGGATAGAATTGCCGATACGGGAAATCGGTACCGAGCATGAGGAGCGTATCGCAGGCTTCCATGGCGTGGTATCCGGAGGAGAACCCGATGAGACCCGTCATTCCCACATCGTATGGGTTGTCCCATTCGACGTGTTCCTTGCCGCGAAATGCGTGCACGATGGGAGCCTTGAGTTTCGCTGCCAGGGCAACGACCTCATCGTGGGCACCGGCGCAACCCGCGCCGCAGAGGAACGTCGTTCTTTCACCGCTGTCCAGAAGGTCGGCCAACTCCCCGATGTCCGCCTCAGCTGCACACACGCGCGGCAATCGCGGCACCGGCTTACGCGTGGGTACCCGCGGTCCCGCCTCCTTCAGGGCAACATCACCGGGAATGACGATGACGGCGACGCCCTGTTTCGCGACGGCTTCGCGAATCGCCGTTTCGACGATTCGCGGTACCTGAAGCGGATCGGAGATCAGCTCGACGTAGTGGCTGCAATCCTTGAAGAGCGATTGCGGATGGGTCTCCTGAAAATAACTGGAACCAATCTCGGTGCTCGGAATATGCGCCGCGATGGCCACCACCGGCACTCGGTTGCGATGGCAATCAAAGAGCCCATTGATCAGGTGCAAATTGCCGGGCCCGCAACTTCCGGCGCACACGGCGAGTTCGCCCGTCAGCTGCGCCTGCGCGCCGGCGGCAAACGCCGCGACTTCTTCATGCCTGACGGCAATCCACTCGATTTTGCCGCGCACACGCATTGACTCGGTGATGCCATTGAGCGAATCGCCCACGAGTCCGTAAATACGCTGAACGTTGGCGGCTTCCAGCACCTCAACTATTCGGTCCGCAACATTGGCCATCTCAAACCTCCTATCGTGCGTCGCAAAGAAGTGGCGCCGCAAACACTATCGGATTCATCGTCCACGTGGTCTCTCAGGGACTCGCGACGTCGGGCATGATCTTCCCCATTTCCATCGCCTGACTGGGTGGAACTTCTTGGATACCTAAGACGATCTCCTCATCGGGCGCGCCGGTTGCGGCTTGCACCAACGTCCAGAGGCCTTTGAGCATTTCCCGCTTATAGTCCGCGGAGCGCCCGGTCCGGATCAGCAGTGTGAGGGCCGCCGTCGGGGAAGGCCTGCCGGCGGTGAACCCGCTTCCAATCGGGTACTCCTGAAAGACGATATGCACCCAGTTCTTGGGCACTGCGGCGTATTCGGCGTGAAATGCAGTGAGCTTCTCCGCCAGACCTGCCTTGGCAGGATCATCGAGGACGCCCGCCTGCGTCGTGATCGTATACAAGGGCATCGAATCGCCTCCTCACCCTACGTCGGCCGCCGGCGCGGCCCAAACCCTCAAGTGACGTAGTTCTTCAGAATCCGCAGATCAGTGACCGAGTACGACATGCCGAGCCGATAACCTCGCCCGACTCGCAACGGCGCGAGTGAATGCATGTCCTCACCGCGCACCTCTGGAATCGTCAGCTCCGCCGAGCCCGCCCACACATCGACGACGCTCAGATTGTCGGTCAGCGACATCGTGAGCTCATCGACCGGCGGTTTCGTCTGGCGTGCGGCCGCGAGCTGCGGAAAATACCGACGCATCACCGTTGGGCGATTGAACACCTTCGCAGGATCGGTGACCTTCTCCTCGAGCTGCAGACGCGCCGTCGCCAATCGCTCGCCGTGCGCCGCGACACTGGCGCCGAACCGGCTTCCCTTCGCGAGGGGGGCGGCGGCCGCACTGGGCGCGGAGAAGGTTCGCGTCTGGTAGATGCTGCCATATTTCTTCGGAAAGCCTTGCGCCCATCCTCGGGCAATGGCTGCGTCATTGTCGACGAAAATGTAGGGGCAGTAATTGATAGGCGTGCGCTCGAAGACGGCCTCGACCAGCGCAAAGGCTTCGCGGTATTGGTAGCGCGCGGGATCGGTTATCTCATCATTTGAGGCCGTGAACTGCCAGTCAAGAAACCAAAAGAACGCGCGACCCTGAGACTTTTCATCCGGCGTCACGCCGGGTGGCAATAGCGCGGCAATTGCGGCAGGATCGGCCCAGTATTCGACGACGAGGCAGTCGCTCGAGTAATGCCAGGGAGGCGGTGAGGCCAATGCAGACTTGCCCTGCGGCGTCAGAGGAACAGTAAATCCGTGTAGCATGTTGATGGACCTCCTGAAAACAATGTCACAGCCGGTCCCGAGATTGTGCACCTCTCGTGACAGATTCTTTATCCCTCGATTGGGGGAGCAACTGGTAAGTCCTTCCGGTAAGTCTCTATCGGGAAGAGCAACTGGACCTGGAGGCGAAGGGGCCAGCCGCCCTCAGGAACGTACTTCAGTCTGAGATATAGGTTGCTCCCCCTTTCGGGGGGCGATGCGCAGAACGGCGCGTGTATTACGATGCTCGCGGGTCGCGCAAGCGTTGCTATTAGGCGGCACAGCACTGTGACTTCGGCTCTGTTACCTGTTTTGATTCTTGGTTTCGTCCTCGTTAGCTACATAGCGCTGCGGCCGTTCCCCGCGCGGGTCCGCCAGTTGTTTGACTTTGTATTTTTCGTCGGCGCGAGCTTCGCACTCTTCCGTTATCAAACTCCTCCCCTGCCAGGCAACGGTGGGGCGGCCAATGCCACTCCGTTATGGCTGCAGGCAGTGGCCGGCATATGGTGGCTGCTCGGCGCGCGGGTGCTCGTTACGGCCATGACGTTCACGCTGAATCACAACCGCCGATGGCGCGAGGCGCGGCTGTTTCCCGATCTCACTGCCGCTGCGATCTACACCGCCGCCGTATCGGTCGTCTTGATTTCCGTGCTTGCGCTGCCCATTGGTGGCCTGATCGCGACCTCCGGCGTCCTGGCGATCGTGTTGGGTCTTGCTCTACAGAACACGCTGGCGGACGTGTTTGCAGGAATCGCCTTCGGCATCGAAGCGCCCTTCAATGTGGGCGATCGCATTTCGCTCGGCGACAAGACCGAGGGGACCGTGGTGCAGATGAACTGGCGTTCGATTCGAATTCTCACCGACGGCGATGATGTCGCGATCGTCCCCAACAGCGTGGTCGCAAAATCCGACATCGTGAACCGCAGCTTTCCGACTCGCGATCGTTCGGCATTCATAGAGCTCTCGTGCCCCGCCACTTCAAATCCCGAGCGCGTCATCGACACGCTCCAACAAGCCACATTGCTATGCCCACCTATTCTTGCCGTGCCACACTCCAACGCCGTGCTGACGCGCCTAGGGTCGACGGAAAGCCGGTATCGGGTGAATTTTTCGGTCTCCGATACCGAACACCTATCAACGACCAAGGATCTACTGCTGCGGCATGCAAGGCGGCAGCTTTACTATTCCGGTCTATACTTTCCGCGCGCTGCGCAAGACATTCGAACACCCGATGAAGATACCGGCCGGCCATTTCACTCACCGCTACCACTCCTTCAAGACATCATTCTTTTCGAAGCTCTCGAGGCGAAGCAGCTGGCAGAATTAGCCGCCCATGTAAGTCCGCGCTCCCTCGAACCAGGAGAGGTGCTGTTCGCGCAAGGCGGAACTGACGCGACGCTCTTCATCGTGGTCTCTGGAATTCTTCAAATCAGCCAGGTTACCGAGTCTTCTGCCGAACATACGCTGGGCTTTATGGGTGCCGGCGAGTACATCGGTGAAGTCAGTCTGCTCACCGGCGCGCCCTATGCGGCCACGGCCACCGCGCGCACCCATTGCAAGCTCTACGGACTCGACTGCAAGGTCATCAAGCGCCTGCTCGCGGCAAACTCCGACTTGTATGCTGAATTTGACCGGTCCGCACGCCGCGGCCTCGCGATTCTCAATCGGGGCGTGGCTGCTCAAGCTAACGATGACAGCGTCCGCCAATCACTAATCCAGCGCATACGCGCATTTTTTGACAATCCACGCTAGCGGGCCATCCATCACACCGGAGATACACCGATCAGTACCATCACGACCCAAGACGGAGTTACGATGTATTTCAACGCACCTAGACGATGCGCTTACGGCCAAACACCCGCGCATCCAGCGACCACGCTCCCGGTCCCAGCATGGCCAGCGCGATACCAAGCGCCGCGGCCACCATTGACGAAGAATCGTAGTGCTGGTCCAAGATCATCATGCCGACTTGAATTGCGGCGTCGACAATGCCCGCAACCGGCGTCGCCAGGCCAATCCAGAGCAATACAGCGGCAGCGAACAACGTGCAGCGAAGAAATAGCGCCGCAGTGTCCCCGAGGTCGCCCAGCATGGTCCCGACTCCGACCAGGCTGAATCCGGCCGCAAACCGCAGAATGAGCAGACCCACTCCTGGCCAGGAATTCGGGAAGATTGAAAATAGTCTCTGCACTTTCAACCAGTATGGCCCGGAAGCCGACGACAGCGAAAACCCCCAAAAGGGTGAGATCTGGATCACTCCCGCAGGCTGGCTACATCAAGATGATCCCGCGCTTCAGTCCCAGTGAGACTGCGTGCGTGCGATCTTTGGCGCCGAGTTTCGCCAAGATGTTCTTGATGTGGGTCTTCGTCGTTTCGCCATTGATGGACAGGTACGCGGAGATCTCTTTATTCGCGTGTCCGGACGCAACCAATCGAAGAACCTCGATCTCCCGAGTCGTGAGCGCGGCGTCCGCCGTGTGCTTCGCAATCTCAGTGGCGACGTCGGATTGAACGCGCCTTTCTCCCTCATAGACGACACGGATGGTATTCAATATCTCGGTACGCACGAGGCTCTTCAATACGTATGCTTGCGCGCCGGCCTTGAGTGCTCGGTGCGCCAGAGCATCCCCAGAGTACGTCGTGAGCACGATGATCCGTGCGGTGGGATCTTCGCTTCTGATGGCAATGATGGCATCCAAGCCGCTCATGTCGGGCATCTGAAGATCCATCAGTGTCACGTCGGGATCGAGCTCACGGTGAAGTTGCACGGCTTCCTTACCGGTCGAGCCCTCCCCGACCAACTGCATGTCGGGTTGCGTGGCGATCAAGGTTCCGATCCCGGAGCGCAACAACGGATGGTCGTCCACTGCAAGGATACGGAT
>Ga0307474_10001075_pt1 | contig 19851 bp, 15 predicted proteins | sample atmos_gasesECM1C_2_FD_203312 | JGI IMG/M metagenome (GOLD analysis project Ga0307474, IMG submission 203312) | Hardwood forest soil microbial communities from Morgan-Monroe State Forest, Indiana, United States - atmos_gasesECM1C_05 | ecosystem: Environmental > Terrestrial > Soil > Temperate... | reverse complement strand
CGCGCCGATGCCCATGAGGCAGACGAGAATCAAGGACGCAATGATCGTGTATGGCCGCCGGAGCGCAAAATCGGCGAACCACATTAGTAACAGGCCTCAGCAGTTGCCATGGCGACCCCGCTTTTCGCTATATCTGTCGAAAAATCCGATGATCGTCGATGTCCGTTCCACGGTATCGGCGGAGCGTCTCCCATCCGCTCAAGCCCAGTGGACCCGTTACACTTCTGAGAAACCTATCACGAGATTGTTTCGTCTGTCGACGCGGACTTAGTTAGCCGCTGCCCTCTGCGAAAGCGACTAAAGTAGATTTTAATTTCGACGAAGATGCCGAATTATCGAGATAATTTGAACCCTACCGCACTGCAATGCCCGCGGATTCGTGGCGTGGGAACCCGCCCCGCCGGCCCTCCTTGGCTCACCGGAAAAGGCTGCCAAGGCAGTGCCGCCTGGCGGCATTTTTTTGCCCCCGACCAGACCCCATGGCCTGGGTCCAAACAACATCTGCCGCGCGCGTTGCGGCTGCTTGCCGATTCAACGCGTGCGCTGTCCCGTGGAGCGAGGATCGCAACGCCTCCCGGGACGCAGCGTAAGTAAGTCCCTTGAGACCGCAACTTAAAGAAATTTTGCAAATGTGCGCTGCGGGCCGTCTGCGCAATCAATCGACCAGATCCTGCAGCAGCTCGTCGGCCTCGCGCAAATCAGCAGATGTTTCGCCGGCAGGAAATTTCTTCCTCGCCAAAGCGAGCAGGTCCCTGGCCTTGGCGCGCGCGCCTCCGTTCCTGGTCTTGAGCAGGTTCGCGAGGCTGATTGCAGTTCGCAATTCCCAACCGATTGCGCCCAGCTTTTCAGCGGATGCAAACGAGCGCTTGAACAGCCGCATGGCGCCGCGATCGTCCGGGTCCGGACCGCGCCGAAGCAGCGTTCCGTGGATGCGATGGATTTCGGGGGCCGCCCAGCGTTCGCCAGTTCGCCTCATCAGGGATTCGGCCGAAGCAGCAAGGGCAAGTGCCCTGCCCTTCTCCCCGATCCGTCCGAATTCCGCGGCAAGCAGGATTTTGTAGAGCGGCATCTGAATACACCGGTTCTCGGCGGGAAGTTTACCGAGCAATCCGCAGAGTTCGTCCAGCACCGACGATGGTTGACCTCGCGCCGTCAGCGCAGAGGTTGCCCATAAGGGACCGATGACCCGGTACATCGGATAACCGTATTCCTGGGCGACGTCCATGCCGTGCTCGACGCAGGCGAGATTGGCCGCCTGATCGCCTTCATACCAGTGATCGCTGACACCCAGAATGGATGCAAAGGCAACCATGAAGGGATGTCCGATCTCTTCAGCCAGCTGCCGCGCCCTGGCGCAACACTCCCTGGCCAGGCGAGGTCGACCCAACAGCCATTCGATATGGCCCGAATACACGAGCGAAACGATCATCGGGTCGTGCTGATAGATTTGGACGAGCTTGCCGTGATCGCGCCGATTGTATCGCGCCTTGATCAGCCCCGCCAGCCGATGCGCCTGATTCAGGTTTCCGATGAAGAAATTCACGATCAGGGCGGCGGTGCAGGCCATCAGCATCGCTTCGTCGTCGTCCCATTCCTCCGCGCGTCGCATGAAATCGCTGACATGGTCGAACGCCTTGGCGAGCTCGCAATTCACCAGCTGCGCAACGGAAATCCCCCACATCGCGACCGTCTTCTCGCGGATCGTCCCGTAACTGGCGCAAAGTCTGAATGCCCTACTGTAGGGTCCATAGACGTTCGGATCGGACCAGCCCGCGATAGCCGTGTAAGCCATGGCGAGATTGGATTGCAGCGCGATTTCGGCCTCATATCGCTGCGGCGAAGCCGGCAGTTTCGAAACCAGCGCGATCCCCTCGCGAAGATGTGCGACGGCCTCCTTCGTGGCCGACCGCTGCAGCGCGGATATGCCCGCCCGAAGCAGGGCATCGACCGCTTCCGGAACCTTCCCGGCTCGCGCGTAGTGATATCCCAGGATCGCAGGCTGTCCGTTTCTTTGCTCGAGCAGCCACGAAGCGGTGCGCGCATGGAGCTCGCGTCTCTCCTCCTTGAGCAGTGTAGAATAGGCGGCTTCCTGGATCATGACATGCTTGAACACATAGCGGCAGCCGCCCTGCGCTTCCTTGACCAGGTACACGATGCCTGCGCTCTCGAGCGTCTGTAACGCCCGTTTCAGCGCCTCGCCTCTGCCGGGAAATACGTTGAGGATGCCCTCGTAATCGAATTGCCGTCCGAAAACCGAGGCGATCTGAGCCACGCGTTTGGCGGCACCGAGACGATCAAGCCGCTCCATCAGCGAGTCATGGATGCTCGCAGGCACCAGCGGTTCAGGCAATTTCCTGCTCAGCACCATCTCGTCGGACGCATGCTCGACCACCCCGGATTCGATCACCGTCCGCGTGAACTCCTCCACGAACAGCGGGATGCCGTCGGTTCGCTCGACGATCTGCCGCACAATCCGGTGCGGAACAAAACCGGTGCCGGCGACAGCCATCACCATATCTTCGCTTTCGCGGGTCGGCAGTTTTTGCAAGCCAATCCGATGAGTCGTGGGGGCCGATAGCCAACTCGCATCGTAATCGTCCCGATGCGTGACCAGGAACATGACCCGCTCGCGCGAGCACGCCGTCACTGCACGTTTGATCAGTTCCTTGCTCGTCGGATCGACCCATTGGACGTCCTCGACAATCACCAGGATAGGTACCGTGCGTGAGGCCTCGGCCAGCACTCCGACCATCGTTTGAAAGGCACGCTCGCGCTCGGAAGGCGAGCCAAGATCAGCCGGTTCATATCCGGCACAGGCGGGTATGGAAAGAACGGCTCCGTAGTACCGAAGAGGCCGCTCGACATCGCGGACCGCTCTGACGAGAAGCGCGCGCAGTTTTGCGACCAATAGCTCTGGTCGGTCGGATTCCTGCATTCCGGTTGCGCGCTTGAGCCGCTCGATTTCGGGGGCAAGCGGCGTATTGACGTGAAAGGGCGAGCATTGCCACGACAGAACGTCCATCGGCGCGGCCGAAATACATGCCCGGAATTCACGCACAAGACGAGACTTCCCGATACCAGGTTCACCGCAAATGACGCCGACGCATCCGGAGCCGACGGCAGTTCGTTGCCACATTTCGCGAAGCATAGCGCTTTCGGCGGTTCGACCTATCACCGGTGGCAGCGGAGAACCGCGTCGCCGGTCGAACCTGCTTTCGCCCGCTGCGATGGCTTCCACACGCCAGGCCTCGACTGCCTGCTTCACTCCCTTGAGCGGCAGTTTGCCCAGCGGTACGCAACTGAACCTTTCGCCGATCAGCTGGTAGGTACCCGGGCCGATCACCACGCCGTTTTCGCCAGCGAACTCCTGAAGGCGAGCCGCAATATGAACCGAACTGCCGAACACCTCCCGCCGCTCCGGAGGCTCGCCGGGTACACTGCCGACAACTACAACCCCGGTGTTCAACCCGATGCGCACACCGAGGCGAACGAAGCTGTCGCCGGCGATCGGGAATTTCTGTTCCTTGATCGCTGTGGCTATCGCAAGCGAGGCGCGCACCGCGCGTTCGGGATCGTCTTCGTGCGCCTGCGGCACGCCGAAATATGCCAGCAAGCCATCGCCGATCAGCCGGGCGATCTGGCCTCCGAACCGGGAAATTTGCCGATAGCAGATATCGCGATAGGTACTGACGACTGAAAAGAATTCCTCAGGATCAATTCGCTCGCTCAAGGGAGTCGATCCGACGATATCGACGAACATGACCGTAAGCTGTCGTCTTTCGGCGTGCTGCTCCCCGATACGGGCGTGCGGCAAGGACCCCATTCGCGGAGGTTCATCGGATAAATCGATCTCCGCCCGCTTGCTCACGATGTGACCAAATTGAGTTTTTGCCGCACCTGCAGGGAGGCCAGATACACGGCAAGCCGCATCCGGTTGAGGCTGCCGAGCGGCCTGTGCTCCTCCAAGCAGTTCCAGGGGCTGAACATCGCGCGCTCGCAATCGTACTGTTGATCTGGCGCCAGGTTTTGTTTCGGGACCACGATCTGGCCGAGCCGGACGACCCTGTCCAAAGGAGCCTTCCACCATAGAGAGGCGTCCTCCACGTCTGCTGCTTTGGCCGAATCGCGTATCCGCACGGAAAAATCGAATACGTACTCGTCGGCGCCGTGACGCTGTGCCGGATCCAGGTCTCTCAGGAGAGCATCGCGAAGAAAGTTTTCCGATCCCAACCAGGCGAGAATGCGGTGCCACCAACCGGCTTTCCTGGCAGGCGGGGCCGGCCCGACCATATAACGCACGACCTTGTCGCCGCCAAACAGATAGGGCGACATGCTGTGGTAGGTGGCAGTCAGGGGATCGTCGATCAGCAGCAGGCCAATTCGGATGAACGTGATGAACTGGCGGGGGTATCGAACGATGAACTTGAGCCAGCGCACCAGAAAGCCAAGCCATTGCCGCCAGGTGCCGCGCGGAGCGGTGACCGCATACATCAACTGAGAGTAATCGACGACGTTCTTGCAGAAGAACACGGGAAAACTGCCGAGCAGGAAGTCATGCTCACCGGCGGGCGTCTTGTCGGGCGCGAGATTTCGAAGAACCGTTGTGCCCTCGACATGGTGAAGCTTGATCGACATGCCGCGACCATCGATTCTACGGTCGCTTTGCGGCCTGCCGTTCCCGTTGGAAAACCGGACGATGGCCGGGTATCGCGCGCCCGCGCGAAACAGCGAGGTCGCAAACTCGGGTGGAAGGTCATCGCGAACGATCAACTCCGCCCTGACGCAGCCATGTGATTTGGCGTGCTGGTCGCGCATCGCGCAGGCGAAGGAACCGGGCGTGTGCATCAGGCAGTAATTTTCGACAACCGTCTCTGCGGCAAGCCGCGCCATTGCGCCGACCAGACTTGCCTCGCCCGGCGCGGCACGCTCGAATCTGGTAAGCGGCATCAATCGGTCCGGAAGGTCAATTGCTTTTGCAATTTCCTTGTATCTTGCCGGTGTCGCTCCGCTATTTTGAGCCATGCCCGTTGGACCGGGGTGGGTGATTTCACCGAACATCCGCATGAACTGCATGAAACGGCGCAGCTGAAACAGGAAGCGATCGAACAGCTTTCCTAACGAGGCCATGATCGACGTGCCGCCGCCCGGCGGCCGATCGAGCGTGGGTTGCGGGATACGGATCCGGTTCATGTGACCTCGAAGCGGCCTGATGCGAGCAACTGGAGCGCGGTGAGGCTGGGAACGAAGAAATAATCCCCGCCTCGTGTTTCCACGAAACGGGGAACGCCGAAACAGACGAACGGCCGCCGACCCGTCGCCTCGTCGCCTGGTATCGTCATTCTCCCGCTCTCGCGGCTGCCGGCGCGGTTGCCGGCGATCGGATCGGTGTCGTTGCCTTGCTCAAAATCGTCGCCGAAGTTGATCCAATTCTGCTGTACGAATTCGAACTGGTCGAACCCGGAATTGAACGCGATGAAAATGATACCGCGCCGGTCCTCATTCTGCTCTTCGGGCGGCAGATAGTTGCCGTAGGCTATCCCGCGCCGGATCAACCTGTGCCGGCTCATGGTCTTGCCGCCAAACCCCAGCGAGTCGCGGGGATTGGCGCGTCGTATGTGCGCGCCCAGCGGGCAGCGCGCCCCGGCCGGATCGTCGGCGTAGGCGAACGAATTGTCGGCATCGCAGTTCGGTTGGTTTGGGTTTTCGATCAGTGACGATCCGTCATGCCATCTTCCCATCATCTTCGCGCCGAGGAGGTCTTGCGGTTTCACATCGCCAGGCAAACTGGCGCGCAAGGTGCGGCCGAACGCTTCGGCCTGATCGTCGAGGTAGCGGCGGAAACGAAGCACCTTCTGCTCGAGCTTGCGGAACACAAGGTAGGTTCCGTCCTGGGCGAGCAGATGCGGCAGTGGCATCGGCGCAAGCTCGCCGCCTTCGCCGGGGTGACCGAGGATGAACTCACCGATCGGAATTTTGCGGAAACCTCCCTTGGCGTCGGGATTGCCGATGTCTTGTCGGCCGTTGCCATCATCGCCGGGCACGCCCCGGACGTCGGGGTTGCTTATCCCATCGAGAAAGCCGAAGTGCTCCTTGCGCGTCAACTTGTTATCAATAGTCAGCAGTCCTGCGGGCTGGCTTGGCCCCAGTTCCCGCACGCCGGCCGGCAGCATCGCTCTCAGCCTCTGGCACTGCTCCTCGAGCGCCAGTCGAGTCCTACCGTAAATCATCACCAGCATATGGACGCGGCCCGTCTTCCACGGGTCGTCCCAGTAGTCGGGCGAACTGCCGTCGACATCACCCAGCGCTTTCGCGCGACGTCTCATGCCCTCCTGGAACTCGGCGGGAAAAGTGGCGAGACTTTCCTCAGGCAGGCCGAGCGCCCGCAATCCTTCGAAGGACAAGGCCACGTTGAGGGTAGCATCCGGCTTTCTAGGCCATTGCGCCCTCGTCACCGCATCGTCGTTCAGGAGCCGTTGAATGAACGCTCGAGCTTCGCCGGCACTTTGAATGTCCAGGAAGTGGAAATGTGCTTCCGGAAAGGAGGCGTAGCCGCGCAGAATATTGCCTTGGATATTGGACAGGTCGAGCATCGAGGGACCCTTACTGATCGTTACACTCAAAGATCTCCGGCTAGAGGCCTATCCTTTTCGAGGCTGCGCCACATCAGCCTGAATCCTCGTTGAAGCACCGCGGGCTTTCGCGGCTTGCGCTGCACTTGTTTGATGAACTCGCCGAACCGGCGCCGGCACATCAGACCCCTCAAAATAGCGTCCACGCTCGCCGCCGGCTGGTCCACCAGATAGAGGTTGTTCTCGAGCTGACACTGCTCGAAATATTCAGAAAGCTGGTCGCGCTTCTGGATGCCCGGAAAGCGAACGCAATATCCCCAAATGGCGGCTAACTGGCCCGGGATATTGCTGACCATGGCGCGGACCAGGTTATCGACGCTGTCCCCGTCGAAGTCGCAGGTAAACAGCAGGTAGTCCGATTGAAGCCTGTCGATCTTTGCGGGCGTCCCCTGATAGGCGAGGCGGTCGATGACAAACAATCGCGCCATGTGGATGATCGGCACATGGCTGAAGGGCGAGCCCCGGGGGTAGGATATCGTGTTGTCAAGGGAGCGCAGGAGCGTACGCAACTCGATCGAATGCCCGTGAGTAACGGGGAAGAGGCCCGTGAAGCCGTATTTTGCGCCTTTCTGATTCGCCATCCGCGAACTCCGTCCGCACTACGCGCTACCTGATTGGGCCGAAAGTTCCGATCTTGTTTTGGACACTGATGAACAGGCGATCAAACTCGAGCGCGAACCTTTCAGGAGACAGAGCCGAAGCGCTGCTGACAAAGTCTTCGACTTCGCTGCGCAGTTCCAGGCCTGCACGCACATCGCGCACGGAAGCGCCGGGATAAGCGCTGTAGGAATGATCAGATTGGATTTGATTGCGGTGGACATAGTCTTTCAGCGGTCCAGCGGGCCTGGCGAAGGGAAATCCGATGCTCCAGAACCAGACCGAGTCGAGCGGCAAATAGAGCACGTCGGCGAAGGCCTCGATGTAAGGGCCCCACGGGCCGTTGAACGTGCTCAAAAAGAACAGATAGTCGTAGTGCAACTTCTCCGCAGGCTGGTGGTCATCGAGATGCGGAAACCGGTTGCGCTTGACGATGACCCAGTGCACGAAGGGAAGAAACGCCAGTTGCTTGGCGGTCTTCTGCGTCCCTTCGAACCGATCGAGGACCCACAGGAGCACCCCGACAACAAGGGCGCCCCAGCGGGTCATCGGGGTGAGCACGTTGAACGTAACGGCCTTGCCCAACCCGTGCTGATTGCGTGCGCAATCGGCCATGAAACCCTCGCGATCAGGTAGGCGCTACGTTGGGCCTATCCTTACTGAAATACCATCCGAAAATCGACTTGCAGTATCGTCTGTATTGTTAGCACCGAAGATTTTGCAGCGTCCAGTTTTTCAACCCTGCAAGCGCTGCGGCAGATCATCCTTGAAACAACTCTTGAAATTCCTTGCACGAAGAGCTGGAAGCCCGGGTAAAGATGCCTCTATAAGCCAGTCTAGAAGCCCAGATGCTGCGGATATTTGCGCGCGAGTTCAAGATCGACATAACCTTGCTCGTCCAGCCACTCATGCGGACAATAGCTCAGGGAAGCCGGATCAAATGTGAGACCATCCCGCACGATCGCAGCTCGCGTTCCCATGCGGCCGGTCCAAACGTTCTCGCCTGCGTCTTTATCGAGACGCATCGCATCGTAAACCGCAACATCATTCCTCATGGGCTTTTTAGCCAACTCATCCCACGCGATGGCAGGCTGGCGTAGCCATCGTGTGGCGCTTCCTCGGTTGGCAACTCATTACACCAATGAATCGGCGGTGTTTGTGAACCAGTTCACAAAGGGCCTTCAGCTCGAGCAATCAACCAAAGCTCGATCGAGATCGATCCGAAACTGTCGCGCTTCAACGCGGCGAATGCGGAGCCCGCGGTCCGACGATCGTGAGGGGGAATATCGCAACGGGGAAATGGTGCCCAGGGGCGGAATCGAACCACCGACACTGCGATTTTCAGTCGCATGCTCTACCAACTGAGCTACCTGGGCGCTTCCAGCCGCAAGCGGCTTGGGAGCGGCGGTTTATAGTCAGGCCGCAGGGTCCTGTCCACCACGCTTCGCCTTCGGCTTCGCGTGGCGCAGCCATGGATCAGCTGAACGAGGAGCGTGTCCGGGCATGGCCCGAAGGGCGATGACGCAGGATTCCTCAAACGTCCCTTATCGGACTGAAATCAAAAGAATATCCCCGACTGGCGTCAGTCGTTGTCGTCATCCTCGTCGTTGCGGGCGGGGATCGCGTAGGAGCCCGATAGCCAGCGGTTCAGGTCGACCTCCCGGCAGCGCTGCGAGCAAAAGGGCCGGAAAGCCTGGGTAGACGGCTTGCCACAGATCGGGCACGGCCTGGCGCTCGCCTTTCGGGAGGATCCATCGCCTGGTGGCTCAGCTGGCATTCAACCAGCCGAAGCGAACCGGAAAGCCTTCCCCGCCGAGCAGGGTCATCGTCTCATACAGCGGCAAGCCGACGACATTGGTGTAGGAGCCGACCATCTTGACCACGAACGATCCTGCAATGCCCTGCACGGCATAGCCGCCGGCCTTGCCGCGCCATTCGCCAGAGCCGATATAGGCCTGGATGTCGTCCTCGCTCAACCGCTTGAAGCGCACGCGCGTCTCGATCAGCCGCTGGCGAAACGCTTCCCTTGGCGTCACCAGGCAAATCGCGGTGTAGACCCGATGATTGCGCCCCGACAACAGCCGCAGGCACTGCGCGGCTTCGTCGACCAGATTGGCCTTGGGCAGGATGCGGCGACCGACCGCGACCACCGTATCGGCGGCGAGGATGAAGGAACCGCGCAACTCGTCGTCGAGTTGCACCGATTTGAGCGCGGCGTCGGCTTTGCCGCGCGCAAGGCGGTTGGCGCAGGCGCGTGGCAGTTCGCCGCGCCTTGGGGTTTCATCCACGTCGGCGGGACGCAATGCATCGGGTTCGATGCCGGCCTGGTTGAGCAGACCGAGACGTCGCGGCGAACCTGACGCTAGAACCAGTTTGGGACGGCCAAGGAGCATGCGGACCAGTCGGCGGGAGGGATTCGCTAGCTGAATGCGCGCGGAACCTATCGGAAGGCATGGATCGAGACAACCGCGCATTCGCGCTCGGCGGCTCCCGACAGATGCGTTATCTGCCACCCAGCCACGGGCGCCATCCGCTGACATCCCTTCGTCATGAAAGCCGCGACGGGTACCGCCGCTTGCGTCCAGATCAGCCACTTGCCGCGCTGACCTTTGAAAATCGTTTGCGGATGCGCAGCAGCAGTCCGTCACAGACCTCGCGGTAGGCGTCGAGCTTCTGCTCGCGGCTGCCTTCGGTTCCGGACGGATCAGGGGTCGGCCAGTACTCGACGTCGGCGGCGAGCGTTCGCGTCAGGTCAAGCGCCTTGTGATGGGCTTCGGGCGACAGCGTGATGATGAGGTCGAAGTTTAGCCCCTCCCAATCGTCCAGTTCCTCGAACGTCATCGGCCTGTGACGCGAGATATCCTGACCGAGTTCCGCCATCACGGCGACCGCGAATGGATCGAGTTCGCCTTTCTTGACGCCTGCGGATTTCACGTAAAGCGCGTGGGGAAACATCTGCTGCAGCAGGCTTTCGGCCATCGGCGAACGCACGCTGTTGAAGCCGCACGCAAACAGCACGGCCTGGGGATTGCGCAGGCGCGGAGGCGCCATCGGTCAGGTTGCCCCGGAAATACGCTTGATCTCCGCGCAAACGCGCTCTGCGTTTGTCGCGTCCGAAAACCGAAACACACTTTTCGGGATCATGCGTTAGCCCTTCCAATGCAGCACGCAGATCAGCGTGAACAGCCGGCGCGCCGTTTCGAAATCGATCCGCACCTTGCCTTTCAACCGCTCCTGCAGCGTGCGCGAGCCCTCATCGTGAATACCGCGCCGGCCCATGTCGATCGCTTCGATCCTGTCCGGGGTCGCGGTACGAATCGCCTGATAGTAGCTGTCGCAGATCATGAAATAGTCCTTCACGATCCGCCGGAACGGCGTCAGCGACAACAAATGCGCCACGACGGGTGTGCCGCCTTCGTGGCGGATGTCGAACACGAGTCGGTTTCCGGTGATACTGATATGCAGCGTGAAGGGTCCGTCATCGACGCCTTCCGGCGCGAACAGGTTCTGTTCGATCAGGTCGTAGATGGCGATCGCGCGTTCATGTTCGATATCGGGACCCGAACGCCCGATCGATTCCTCATCCAGCGTCACCGCGACGATGCGGTTTTTCGAATCGTCCCCTGGCGGCGGCTTGTTCATGACCGATTGAGGCGCAGTCCGATCGAGCGCGCATGGGCATCGAGGCCCTCGGCCTTACCCAGCGTCATTGCCACCGGCCCCAGGATGCGCAGCTGATCCGGCCCGCATTTGAGGACCGAGGTCCGTTTCATGAAGTCGAGCACCCCAAGGCCCGACGAGAACCGCGCCGAGCGCGCCGTCGGCAATACGTGGTTGGAGCCGCCGATGTAATCGCCGATCGCCTCCGGCGTGTGCGGCCCCAGGAAGACCGCTCCCGCGTTGCGGATTTTTCTTGCGAGCGCATCCGGATCGCTCGTCATGATCTCCAGATGCTCGGCGGCAATTGCGTTGGCCAGCTCGACCGAGTCCTCGATGTCTGCGACCAGAATGATGGCACCGAACTCGTTCCACGAGGCGCGAGCGATGTCCTCGCGAGGCAGGGTCGAAAGTTGCGCCTCGACCGCGCGCTCGACACCGGACGCCAGCGCCGCATCGTCGGTGATCAGGATCGACTGGGCGTTGACGTCGTGCTCGGCTTGAGCCAGCAGGTCGGCGGCGATCCAGGCGGCATTGCCGGTGCGGTCCGCGATCACCAGCACTTCCGAGGGGCCGGCAATCATGTCGATGCCGACCTTGCCGAAGACCAGACGCTTGGCCGCCGCGACATAGGCGTTACCGGGACCTACGATCTTGGCGACGGGAGCGACGGTTGCCGTGCCATAGGCAAGCGCCGCCACGGCCTGTGCGCCGCCGACCCGGTAAATCTCCGACACACCGCCGAGTTGCGCGGCCGCCAGCACCAGCGGATTGAGCCTGCCGTCCGGCGAGGGCACCACCATCACCACGCGGTCGACGCCTGCGACCTTCGCCGGCACCGCGTTCATCAGTACCGAGGACGGATAGGCGGCGGTGCCGCCCGGAACGTAAAGGCCGACCGACTCGATGGCACTCCAATGCCAGCCGAGTTCCACGCCGAGCGCGTCGGTAAAACGCTCGTCCTTCGGCATTTGCCGGCGGTGGAAGCTTTCGATGCGGTCCCGCGCGAGTTCGAGTGCGGCGATCGTCGGGCCATCGCACGCCTTGACAGCGGTGGCAATCTCATCGCTGCCGACGCGCAGGCGCGAGGCATCGACATCGAGCCGGTCGAACTTTCGCGTCGCCTCGATCAGCGCCACGTCGCCGCGCACTCGCACGTCCTCGACGATCGAGCGGGTAGCCGCTTCGATATCGGCGGAAACCTCGCGCTTCATCGCGAGGAATTCGTTGAACCGCCCGGTGAAGTCGGCGCTGTTTCTGTCTAGTCGGACAGGCATAATGGCTTTCCGGCGAAGGTTCTGGAAGAAAATCAGGCTTCCCTGCTCAATGGCGCGGCGACCATTCGCCGTCAACCCTTCCCTCTGCGGTAGCTAACTGCCCCCTTGCCCATGCGGCGGCTGCGGGTCCTCGCCGAGATCGCCGGCGCCGAGGTCGTCACTGCCGAGATCTGACAGCTCGCATTCGAGGCATTCGACATCCAGCCGCAGCGCCTCACCCCGGCTGAACATCAGTACCGCGCTGCCGCCGGGCGGCTCACCGGGGTGGAACTCGATACCGACCAGCTCCAATACCGCCTCGGGTGCCTCCAGATCGACATTGCGCGACTTGCACGCCAACACGCGGTCGAAACGCAGCGCCGCGATCAGACGCCGTGGCGAGGTGTCGCCCATCAGCGTCTGTTCCCAGTCGAGCCTGTTCATACCGATTACCAGCCGCTTTTCACCCTGCCGCCAGATGATGTCGGAGGTCTGGACGCGAGCGTCCTGCACATGCGCCGAAATGACGGCAAGGTCCTCGGCATCCAGCGCAATCAATTTCAGATGGGGCGGCACCGCATTTCCCGATGAAATTCAATCGCTGATACGTTCGATGGAGGCGCCGCACGCAGAAAGCTTCCCCTCCAGCCGTTCGAATCCGCGGTCGAGATGGTAGACGCGGTTGACCATGGTTTCGCCCTCGGCGGCAAGGCCCGCGATGACCAGGGACACCGACGCGCGAAGGTCGGTCGCCATCACCGGCGCTCCGCGCAGTTTGTCGATTCCATGGATAGTGGCTCTTTCGCCGTCGAGCTGAATCCGGGCGCCGAACCGCGCCAGCTCCTGCACATGCATGAAACGATTTTCGAAGATCGTCTCGGTGATATACGAAGAGCCCCTGGCGCAAACCATCAGTGCCATCAGCTGCGCCTGCAGATCGGTGGGAAAACCCGGAAACGGCGCCGTCGAAACCGTCACCGGATTGATGCGCGCGCCGTTGCGGGCGATGCGGATACCCTGATGGTTGACGTCGACATCCGCACCGGCTTGCGTCAGCACATCAAGGGCCGATTGCAAATGCTCCGGCCGCGCGCCATTGAGCTGAACATTGCCTCCGGTCATCGCAACCGCCATCGCATAGGTGCCGGTTTCGATCCGGTCAGGCAGCACGATATGACGTGCGCCGTGAAGCTTGCTCACGCCCTCGACCACGATGCGCGGCGTGCCGGCTCCCCGGATGCGCGCGCCCATCTTGTTGAGGCAGTCCGCAACATCGGCGACTTCGGGCTCGCAGGCGGCATTGCTGATGACGGTGGTACCTTTGGCCAGCGCGGCCGCCATCATGGCAACATGCGTGCCGCTGACCGTGACCTTCGGAAACTCGATTGCCGCAGCCTTGAGGCCGCCCGGCGCCTTGGCGACCACGTAACCGCCGTCGATGGCAAGTTCGCCGCCGAGCCGTTCCAGCGCCATGATCAGCAAGTCGACCGGACGAGTGCCGATGGCGCAGCCGCCGGGCAGCGACACCCTGGCCTCATGCATTCGCGCCAGGAGCGGCGCGATCACCCAGAAACTGGCCCGCATCCGTGACACCAGCTCGTAGGGCGCCGTGGTGTCGATGATGTTGGCCGCGGAAATATGCAGCGTCTGGCCCTGAAATTCGCGATCCCCGGTCCGCTTTCCCGCCGACATGATATCGACGCCGTGATTGCCGAGGATGCGCTGCAGCTGGGCCACGTCGGCGAGCCGCGGCACATTCTCCAGGATCAGCGTTTCCTCGGTCAGAAGAGCCGCGATCATCAGCGGCAGGGCCGCGTTCTTCGCGCCGGAAATCGCAATGCTGCCGTTGAGCTTGTTGCCGCCGACGATGCGAATGCGATCCATGCGAACCCTGCCCTGCGTTGCATAAAGTATAAGGTGAATGCCGTTCGCAGGGCAAAAGCTCTGCAATTTGCGGCTATTTGATGGGAATGATGGTTAAGGCCGGTTGATATGTCCGATACCAGGACTGCCGATACGAAAAGGCCACAGTACCGAACCGACCGAAAATCGTTGCGTTCGCTGCCGTGCTCGCTCCGCTAAAGCGAGGGCCTTGCCGTGTCTGCGAGATAGCCGTGCAAGGCTGCGACCACTTGCGCTCCCTCGCCGATTGCGCCGCCTACCCGCTTGACCGATCCCGAGCGAACGTCGCCGACGGCAAAAACGCCGGGCACCGAGGTTTCCAAACCCATCGCAAGCCGCCTCTCGCCGGATTTGCCTTGCGTCCCGGTCACTACAAAACCGGCCCGGTCGACCATCACGCCACACCCATCGAGCCAGCCGGTTGCCGGATCCGCACCGACGAACAGGAAGAGGTTGCGGATGTCGAGGGTGCTCTCTTCGGCCGCCAGGCGGCTGCGCCAGCGAACTCGCTCCAGGGAGCCGTCACTCGCCCCCTCGAGGCCGATGACCTCGCTGTTGAACATCAGCTCGATATTTGACGCAGCTTCGATGCGATCGATCAGGTAGCGCGACATGCTGGAGCCAAGGCCGCCGCCGCGAATGATCATGTAAACCTTGCGGGCATGGCCGGAGAGAAACACCGCCGCCTGGCCGGCCGAGTTGCCGGCGCCGACCAGGACGACTTCCTGCTGTGCGCAAAGCCGCGCTTCAATCGGAGACGCCCAGTACCAGACACCGCGCCCTTCGAAATTCGCCAAATTTTCGATCTCGGGCCGCCGATAGCGCGCCCCGCTTGCAACCACGACCGATCGCGCGCGCAACAGATCGCCATTGTCGAGGGCAAGGCCGAATGCGCCGTCGGCTTGCGAACAATCCAGCGACTTCACCTCGACCGGAATCATCACGTCCGCGCCGAACTTCTGGGCCTGGTTGAAGGCGCGCGCGGTGAGGGCATGCCCGGAAATTCCGGTCGGGAAACCGAGATAATTCTCGATCCTGGCACTGGCGCCGGCTTGTCCTCCAAACGCCCTGGTGTCGCATACCGCAACGGAGAGCCCTTCCGATGCGGCGTAGACCGCGGTCGACAGCCCGGCCGGGCCGCTGCCGACAACCGCCACATCGTACACCTTGTCCTTCGGCAGCGCGCGTATCATGCCCATCGCGCGCGCGAGTTCCGATTCGCTTGGGTTGCGCAGCACCGTGCCGTCGGGCGTCACCACCAGCGGCCAATCTCCTTGCGAAGGCGAGTAGCGCGCGATCAGTTCGGATGCGTCGGTATCGGCAGCCGGATCGAGCAGATGGTGCGGATGGCCGTTGCGAGTCAGAAAGCCCTGCAACCGGACGACACCGGATGAATCCGAAGGTCCAACCAGAACCGGTCCGCCGGCGCCACCGCGGATCAGGCTCACCCGGCGAAGGATCAGCGCACGCATGATGCGCTCGCCGAGATCGGCTTCGGCGACCAGCAACGCGCGCAGCCGATCGGGCGCAATCAGCAGTGTCTCCACGTCGCCTTCCGCGTGGCCATCGACGAGGGCAACGCGGCTGGAGAGTTGGCCGATCTCGGCCAGGAACTGTCCCGGCCCCTGTTCGATGACGGGCGTGACGTGCCCAAGGCCATCGCGCTGCGTGATTGCGACATGGCCGGACAAAATGACGAACATTCCCGGACCAACCTTGCCGGTTTCAAACAGGGTTTCGCCGTTCTTGTAAGCCCTCACCTCGCCGAACCGGCGCATCCGCGCGATTTCCTGCGGCGTCAGGCTCGGAAACGTCTGTTCGTAACGCGGAAACGCGCTTTCTGCCGGCGCCCTTTGATCAGCCTCGGTTCCCATTGGAGTTTGTTCCGGAAATTCGCTTACGCCTCATTCAAAGAACAAGAATCAATAATATTCCCAACCGAGCCAACCGGCTATTTGCCCGGGTGGTTTTTACCTGGATCGGCCACCGTGACGGCATCAGGATCCGACGACGAAATCGTGAAATCGTCCCGTCCCCTGCCTTGCGATTTTCTTCGCTTGAGATTCTCGCGCAGCGCAAGCTTCAGCCGTTCCCGGCGGGCATCATGTGCGCCCTTTCCAGGTTGCCGCCCCCTGTTGTCCTTGTCGTGTCGCATCTTCGACCGCCCACAGAGAAGGAAGGATTTTTTGCTCTCGATTGTGGCAGAAAACATCGAGTTTCGCTCGCATACCGACCCGGTTGTCCGCCTTGAAGGCGGCCCTTTTGGCGAGCATGGCAAGGCAAGGCCCGCGCTTGCGCACCTGCGGCCCTTGTGGCAAGGATCGACCCGCCTCGTGGGCCGCTTTCGGCCCTTGGCCTCATGCTGCCGTAGCTCAGTGGTAGAGCACTCCATTGGTAATGGAGAGGTCGATGGTTCAATCCCATCTGGCAGCACCATTTTTCAAAATTCACCCACCGCCCTCGCGGCCTTTTTTTGCGTGAACGATCTCGCGTTTCCGGCCGCTTGCGGCAGCACGGTCGAGGCGGCGAATTAAGGCTTCTTTCAGGTTTGATTAAGGCTCCATTAAGCTCAAAATCCCGATGTTCCACAATAGGTTGCATTATCCACGAGTGTAGCTCGTGGGTGACAGTATTTCAGCCGAAAGATGTCTATGTGCCCGCCGCAAGACGAGCGCAGAAGGCGCCCGGTCTTGAAACTGAAATGCACTCTGGAGACCCAAGTAATGAAGAAGCTTCTATCGGCAACTGTGGCCCTCGTCGCTCTCGGCGCGACCGTGCCAGCACTCGCAGCCGATCTCCCCGCCCGCACCTACACCAAGGCTCCGGCCTATGTCGCCCCGCTCTACAACTGGACCGGCTTCTATATCGGCGGTCACATCGGTGGCGCGTTCAGCGGCAACAACAATTTCGGTGGGCTGGTCACGGGCAACAACAATGACGGCCGCTTCCTCGGCGGTTTGCAGGCGGGCGCTGACTATCAGTTCGCCACGAACTGGGTGATCGGTGCCGAACTGCAGTACAGCTGGCTCGGCAGCAACAACAACGGCATCATCTTCCCGGGCGGCTTCGTCTACACCAATAACCAGCGCGCGCTCGGCTCGGCGACCGGCCGCCTCGGCTACACCTGGGGTCCGGGCCTGCTCTACGTGAAGGGCGGCTACGGCTTCTCCGACAACAACGAATCGCTCGTAAACGCCGGCGCCCCGGTCCTATTTGCTTTCAACAGCGGCCACAGCAACGGCTACACGGTCGGTGCCGGTTTCGAGTACCTGTTCACGCAGAACTGGTCGGGTAAGATCGAGTACCAGTATTACAATTTCGGCAGCTCGAGCTTCACCGTCCCGGCGGCGCTTGCCACCTTCGGCAGCTTCCGCACCGAGGACCACACCGTGAAGGTGGGCCTGAATTATCGCTTCAACTGGGGCGGTCCGGTCGTCGCCAGGTACTGATCCGCGACCGTCAGGTGAGACTGGAAAGGCCGGCCCCGCGCCGGCCTTTTCATTGGCGAATTGCTTTGTTGGGTCCTTGTTCGGACAATGCCCGTTCAGAGCATTTTACCGACGGGGCGAACTTTTGCTCCGGTGCATGGGCAATTGGCGATTGTGTTCCGCCGGCCGGGCGCCGATAGTGCGTCGATAGTTTTTCATTTTGCGAATACGACACACGATGCACTCAAAAGCAGAATCCACTCAGTCCTCGGCCGAGGCACTTGGCTATCCGTTCGAAAATCATCCGGGCCCCGATCAGGTCGTCGAGGTGATGCCGGGCGTGTTGTGGGTTCGCCTGAAGCTGCCGTTCCGGCTCAACCATGTGAACATCTATCTGCTTGCCGATGGTGACGGCTGGGCGATGGTCGATTCCGGATTTGGCAACGAAGAGTCGATCGCAGCCTGGACCACGCTGTTTGACGGCGCGCTGGCGCACGTCAAGGTCACTCGGCTGATCGTGACCCATTCGCATCCCGATCACGTCGGGCTGGCCGGCTGGGTGGTCGAACGATTCAACTGTCCCCTTTACATGTCGCAGGTCGAATATCTGCAGTCGGTCTATTTCCAGAACCGCGGCACCGAGGAACGCAAGCAGGCGCAGCGACTGTTCTTCCGCCGTCACGGCATGGATGAGAGCCTGACCGACAAACTGCTCGGCCGCGGCCAGGACTATCTCAAGCGGGTTTCGATCCTTCCACCCGCCTACCGCCGCATTTCGCATGGCGACGAGATTTCGATCGGTACGCGCCGCTTCAAGGTGATCACCGGTGGCGGTCACGCACTCGATCAGGTGATGCTGTACTGCGCCGCCGACAAGCTGTTTCTGTCGGCCGATCAGGTGCTGAGCAGGATTTCACCCAATGTCAGCGTCTGGGCGGTCGAACCCGAGCAGAACTCGCTCGGGGAATATCTGGCCTCGCTGGCAAGCCTCACGACCACGCTGCCTTACGATCTTCTGGTGTTCCCCGGTCATGGGGTCCCGTTCTTCGGATTGAAGACGCGGATCAAGCAGCTGGCCGATCACCACGAAGAGCGTTGCAGACGGATTGCCGAAGCATGCCGGGAAAGTTCGAAGACTTCCAAGGAGCTGGTACCGGTTGTGTTCCACAAGCACGTGCTCGACGCTCATCAGATGGGATTTGCAGCGGGCGAACTGGTCGCGCACGTGAACTACATGCTGGTCGAAGGTCGCCTGACGGTGGAGGAGAGCGATGGCATGCTTCGCTTCCGCACGACATGAGGGCGTCAACCTAATGCCGTGCTCCCGCCGATGACGGGCCCGTCCGTCCGGTCTGTTGAAAAATCAAATTTCCATTTCGCCCGCGGACGGCACGCCTTTTGCGCGTCTCAAGTGTCGAGATTGAACAGCCTCGCAGCGGTGCGGCCGAGAATATCGGCCTTTTCGTCGTCGTTCAGCGAGGTGCAGGCGAAAATGTGGTCCACCGGGCCGAGCTGCCAGGGATAGGGATAATCGCTGCCGAGCACGATCTGGCTCGCGCCAACCTGGGTCGCCAGATGGCGGATCGCCTCCGGCGTGAAGACCAGCGAGTCGAAATAGATTTGCCCGAGATATTCCGAAGGCCGCTTCTTCAGCTTGATATCGGGATTGCAGCCTTTGGGGCCGACCATGCAGGCATGGTCGGAACGCTCGGCATAGGACGGCAGATAGCCGCCGCCATGGGCTGCAATCACCTTCAATCCGGGAAAACGGTCTAGCGTGCCCTCGAAAATCAGGTGGGAGAGCGCGATCGTCGTATCGAGTGGATTGCCGATGGTGTTGTCGAGCCAGCCATTGCCCGACAGCCGCTTGTTCAGCTCTGGTATGCCGCGCGGATGGATGAACAACGGCACGCCAAGCTCCTCGGCCCTGGCCCAGACCGGGTGGAATCTCGAATCGGAAAAATCGACGCCATTCACCGAGCCGCCGATCGCGGCCCCCTTGAGGCCCTGCTTCTTTACCGCGGTCTCGAGCTCCTGGACGGCAAGGTCGGGCGCCTGCAGGGTAAGCGAGGCGAAGGCGGCAAAGCGCTCGGAATTCGCACCGCAGAATTCAGCCAGCTTTTCGTTCTGGAGCTTGACGATTTTGGCGGCAAGTTCGCGATCGCGGTTGTACCAGAATGGATTGATCGACAGGATCTCCATGTCGACGGCCTGCGCGTCCATGGCGGCAAGCCGCTGGCCGATGTCAATATAGGTTTCCGCCGCGCCGTTGACCGGTGAGATCTGGAGCCTGGTCCCTTCCTCGCCGAGCAGCGCACCGGCCTCCCGAAAATGGCAATGCGCGTGCACGTCGATGGTCCTGACCCGCTTGCCATCGACCGC